>OGSQ01000571.1_pt1 | contig 11318 bp, 9 predicted proteins | sample 1573921 | NCBI WGS metagenome assembly OGSQ01 (sample SAMN03295832, study PRJEB24534) | human gut metagenome | isolation source: fecal sample 7 from infant 4 | host: Homo sapiens | place: USA: Pittsburgh, PA | collected 2014-07 | reverse complement strand
GAAAGGAATAGGGGGATTTGCTAAGACGTTTACTACATTTTTATCTTTTATAATAAGTTTTGTTTTAATATTTGCTTTTATTTTAATACCTTATGTTTTTGAGTCAAGAGTGGAAGCTTTAGCATATAAAGAAGGAAGATTAGTAGTAGCTGCTTCTAGTGATGGATTACATAATTCAAGGATAAGTTTTTATGAACCTATAAATTCTATTGTTATGAAAAATAGTGATATTGAGGATGTACATCATAATGCACCTAACAATTGTTATTATTATGAAAAATCCAACTTTTTAGAAAATCCTGATTTTGATATAAGGGAAGAATCTGATTTTAGGGATTTAAAGCCATGGAGTGCAAAAGAAAAGTTTGGAGGTGAAGTGTTTAATTATTTAGGAGACCAAACTTATGATTTTGGTGGTATAGTAATTAAATTTAATAAAAGAGAAACCTGGGTGAAAGAAGCTTCTATAGAAAGAAATATAGTTAAGTATGATGGTGTAAATATAATAGGTGAAAATATTGATACTATTAAAGAAAATATAAGTAAAGCGGAGAAAGATCATGATGACAGTACTATATATGAAGAATTTTTAGATGAAAAAGGTAATAGGAATGTTATAATTGGTAGAAAATACAGATTTAATACTGAAGATGAGTATAACATATATTATTATGACACGACTCTAGTTCTTAATGATAATGGCATAGTTACTTCAGTTAAATATTTAAATAGGAATTTTGAAGATATAGATTAAGGTTTATACTTAGTAAATAAAAACTGATTAATTTATATAAAAACATAAATACAAATGAGGTTTTTTAGTAAGTTTTGATTTAATAAAAATTTTTCTTTCACATTATTTTAAGAAATTTTTATAAGTCATAACTAAATTTTAAGGTGGATTTATTTGATTTTAAATTAGAGACTTAATTGATAAAACCTCATTTGTATTTTTTATTTTAAGAGAACTTTTAATAGGAATAGGTATATAAAAATGTTTTTAAATTTGAGTCTACAGTTTTTAAATAAACATCTATTTCATCTAAACAATTAAAACCTTGGCTCTTATAAAATCCATAGTTACATCTATCATCTGTAAATAAGTAAAGAGAAGAGGATTTCATAGAGTGCATATATTTTAAAGAATAATTAAGAAGAGTTTTTCCAATTCCAAGACCTCTAGCTTCTTCAGATACAATAAATAAATTAATGCAACTATCAAAAAGATTTTCTTTTCCATTTAATAATTCTGAGTAAGCTTCTTTTATTTTAATGAATTCAGCTATTTCATTTTCATCTTTAATATTTTCTATAGGAAGAGTAGTTGGATATTTTTCTTCATTTAAAGGGTTGAAAAGATGGTTATAATTAGCCTTAACTCCATCAGCTTTACACAATATAAATCCTAAAACTTTATCACCCTTAGATGCAACTTTAATAAATGAACTTTCACAAATACTTTCCTTAAGATAAGAGCTTGTTATTACTTTTAAAAGCTCTTTATTATGGATAAACTTATCAAAGTTAAAGGCATCTTTAATTAAGTTTTCAAACTCACATAAATCCTCTTTTTTTACATCTCTATATATTACATCTTTCATAAATATATCATCCTTTCCATAAATTTTATCTACAATAAGAAAGTATAAAGAGTGGAGTAACTCCAATGTCAATGCTTATTTTGAAAATATATTCATATAGATAATTTAATGAGATATAATTGAATATATAGTGAGTATAAGAGGTGAGAATATGAAGTTATCTATAGGTGAGGTAGCTAGGTTATTTAATATAAGTAAAGATACATTAAGATACTATGATAAGATAGGAATTTTGAAACCAGAGATTAATAAAGAAAATGGTTATAGATTTTATGATATAAGACATTTAGAGCAATTAGGATTAATATTAGGAATAAAATATTTAGGTATTTCATTAAGTGAAATCAAAGAGATTACAGAAAATGGGGACATAGAGGATTATTATAATTTGATGCAAAAGCAAAAAAATATAATAAAAGAGAGGATTCTAGAACTTAAAAAATTAGAGGAATCCTTAGATAATAGTGGACAAGTAATAAATAGAATAATGAATTTTAAAAATCAGTATGATTTTTCTAAAGTCAATGTAGAAAATTTAGATTTAAAACTCTATGAAGTGAATGTAAGAAGTGCTTTAGACTTAGAGAATGAATCTAAAGTAGAAAAAAAATTAATAGAATTAAAAGATGAAGCATATTTTTATTTCTATGAAATAAAGGATAATAAACACATTATAGAAGAAGAAAACTTACTTTTTATAAAATCTAATGAGAATATAGAAAAATTTTTAAAAAAATCAAAGAACAAAGATAAAATTACCTTTAAAAGCATACAGGGAAAGTTTGCTTTAGTAGATTTTTATGGAACTGTAGAAGAAATTCATAATTATATACTTAGCATGAATAAATATTTTAGAGTGGATAAAGATAATTATGCTTTTATAGAATATGAATTTTACTTGCCTAAAAAAAGAGAGGAAGTAAAGTACTTTGTAAGAATATACTTAAGTTTATAGGATAGGTGAATTATTGGCTATTTCAAAATAACTTTTGATATATGATATTATTTAGAGTGAAAAATAATAGTTGAAGAAAAGGATAAAAATATAACTGGAAATAAAATTCCAGTTATATAACCAATATAGGGTATTAAATTCATATTACCTTATTTTCAACTAATCTAAATTAAATCATCTAATCCATTAACGGTAGTTTGTTCATCATCATTAATAGGAATAACTATGCATTTTTGACCATCAATTATTTGAGATTTTATTTCAGGTATTTTTTCAGGTTTTACTTGAAGTACAATATCATATTCACTATTAATAGTAGTATTATCTTCAGATTCTTCTAAATTACTTTCTAAGATTTCTTCTGAGTTACTTTCTAAAGTTTCATCAGAAACTAAATCATCATTTTCTGTAATAGAATCTTCTTCCTTGTCCATGGCAGCTTCTTTTTTCACTTCTTCAAGTCTAGTTTTTAGTATTGCCACTTGCTTTTCAAGATGTTCTTCTTTTTTTCTCTGTTCATTTGCTTTTAGAGTTTTGTTATCAATTAAGTTTTCAGCTAAAGGAAGATCTTCTCCAAAGCTTTCCACATAAGATTTTTCAATCTGGCTAGTAATATCTTCAGGAATTCCACTTTCTATTAATATATTTTGAACATCTTTATCTGTTAAAGATATAGGTTCACAGTCAGGAGTATCTTCATACATAGAGTTATGTTCTTCTATCATATTATTTAAATTTTCTTGTACTTCCATAAATACTTTTTCTGCTTTTTCTTCATCTAAGAAAGAATCCTTAATAATTGATTGGAAGGTTTGCTTTTGAATAGTAGCAGTTTGTTTTGAAGTACAACCTAATACATTCTCCATTAATTCTGGATGAGTATCCTTAGCATTTTTAGTATAATACATAACAGAATTCACATCTGAGCTACGATCTATAAAAGCAGGGAATACAAATCCATTGGCAGGGGCTTCAACAACCCAGTCTCTAATACGTGCTTTTATTTGATTTTCTTCTTCAAAATATCTAAGACCAGGACCAGAAAGAGAAACTGGACATACTGCACATAAAATATATTCATATACTTCTTCAGATTCATCTACCTTAAGGTTATCCTTAGTTTTAGTGATAACATCATAAGCATCATGGAAAAGAAGTATTAAAAAGTTACCTGTGTAATCATAATTATCTATGACTAATTTATAAAAATCATTAAGAAGTTCATCATCCTTTAATTGACTATTTTTTAATTGCATAAGAGCAACTTGTCTCTCATTAACAAGATAATCATTTAGTGGAAAGTTAAGTTCTAAAATATTGTTTCCAATAGTTCCAGACATTACTTTTTTAGCAATTTCTAAATATTTAAAGTATTCATCTTCATCTAAGTTAAGAAAAGTTTCTCTAAAGTTTAAAATAATATTTTTTTCTCCATTGACATAGCATCCACACATTTTAGTAAAAGTGCAATGGTCCTTTTTAAGACGTTTTTTTAATTCAAGTATATCTTTTTTTCTCATATATAAACTCCTCAATCTAAACTAATTAATATATTTTCATTATTAAGTATAGTATTTTTTATACATTAATTAAAGATTTTATTAAATGAATTCAGTGTAGATTACACAATATTAGATAAATGTAAAATGGCAAAAAACTTTTTATTAATAATTATTTTTAAAAAACAATTGCATTAAAGTAAATAGTATGTTACTATAAGAGAGTAGCAAAGATGCTAACAAAAAAAGTTTCATTTAGGTAAATAGTTTCTCGTAAATTAGAGATTATTATATCAATTTAGAATCTTTAATTTCAGGAGGAATATTTATGACAGATAAAATAATGACATGTAGAGATTGCGGAAGTGAATTCGTATTTTCAGTAGGAGAGCAAGAATTCTACAAAGAAAAAGGATTCGATAACGAGCCAACAAGATGTATGTCTTGTAGAAGAGCTAAGAAACAACAACAAAATAGAAGATAATTTTGAAGTGTTATAGGCTGTAGTTTTAAACTACAGCCTTTTTTATATTTCCATAAGTTAAGCTTCATTAACAATACACTTATCATTATTTAATTGATTTTTAAATACATTTCTAAAAACAAATCTTACAAAAGGTTGTATTAAAAATAATTGTGTGAAAAATGCAAAGGGGAAATTAATTACAATGTTTTGTAGCCAATTCGCAATAAGTTCTGAATTAAATCCTTTAAAAAGTAAAGCTGAAACAAAGGACATCATAGGGCACATTAAGCAAATTGTTGAACATGTGATTGCTATATTTACTATATAAGGTTTGTCCTCCTTAGGATTTACAATGCTAAAAGCCAATTTAAATGCAAGTGGACCTGCAATAAAAATATCAAGTAAAAATGCAAATAAAAATTCAATTGGGACTATATTTATAGAGTCTATAAACACTTGATTACACATACCCCCCATCTCTATAGCAAGATTATAAAATACGAATAAGTGAACAGTTATTAGCACTGTTAAAAAAGCAAAAAATAACTGTTGAAATTTTGTCTTTGGCATATAATACCTTCCTCCATTTTCTAAAAATAACTATTTTTGTATTGTTGAACGACAAAAAAACACATGTATGCCTTTGTACCGTAATCAGATTTACGTGCAAAGCACTACATGTGTCGTTTCATTAAGGATTATACTACATATTTTCTTTAAAAGTCAATTTAAAATTTAATTTTTTGATTTATATAGTATTTAATTAGGAAATATAAATCAATATTTTAGAAACTTAATTCTATTTGATTAATAGAAAAATTTTGCAATAATATAAACGAAGATTAAGAAATCGATTTCTTTTTTGAAGGTTTAATTAAACGGGTATTTATAAGATTTTATTATTTAAATATAGAGGTGATGGTTTGGATACATTAATAAATAAAAAAGTAGAAAAAAGTGATGATGTTTCTATAAAAACTTTAATTACTTATAGTATGGGAAGTTTAGGAAACAATATGATATACGCATTGATTAGTTCCTACCTTTTAATCTTTTTAACAGATAGTTTTAAAGTAGGGGCAGCTGCCATAGGAACCTTATTTTTGGTGGCAAGAATTATAGATGCAATAACAGACCCTATAATGGGGGTTATAGTTGATAATACTAATACTAAAATCGGAAAGAGTAGACCATATTTATTTATCGTTCCTATTTTCATGGGAATAGCAACAATAATGTGCTTTTCAGCACCAGATTTAAGTTATAGTGGTAAAATAATATGGATATACATAGCATATATTTTCTGGGGAATATCCTTTACTGCAATGGATATACCATATTGGTCATTATCTGCAAATATTACAAGATCTTCATCAGGAAAAACTAAGATTGTTACATCAGCAAGAACAGTAGCCTATGTAGGTAATTTTATAATTTTAACTTCAACAATTCCGCTTGTATCAATAATTGGAAACTGGCAAACTGTGGCTATAATATATGTTTGCTTTGCTACTATATTTACTTGGGTTACAGCCTTTGGAATTAGAGAAATTAAGGATAATGTGGCAAAGAAAAAGGAAAAGCAAGGATTTAAACAATTTATAAATCTATTAAAGACAAATAAGCCTTTAAGAATAGTTTTATTATCAATGTTAGTTTTAGAATTAAGTGGATCAATAAAAAATACAATATCTATATATTATGTAAAGTATAATTTTAATGCGGAAATGATGATTCCAGTAGTTAGTTCAGTTGGTATGGGAGCTAGTATATTAGGTGGAATAATGTCACCATTTTTAACAAAAAAATTAGGAAAAAGAAATACAGCTCTTTTAGGATTATTAGCTGGTGCAGCTGGATCATTTTTAGTATTTTTATTATCCTATTCTTCATTACCTTTAATGATAGTTATAAACTTCATAAGTGGAATTTTTGATGGAGCAGGTTATATTACTTTAACATCAATGGTGGCAGATTGTGTTGAGTATGGTGAATGGAAAACTGGAAAGAGGTCAGAAGGAATGATATTCTCTTTAAATATATTTAAAAGTAAAATTGCCAGTGCTATTGGGGGATCCTTATGTGGATATATCTTAGCGTATATTGGTTATACAGCAAACGAAAGTCAATCTACTTTTACATTAAACGGAATTCATTTAATACAGACTTTAGTTCCATGTGCCATTGTAATAATAAGCTTTATGCTACTAAGAAGATATAATTTATCTGAGGCAGAATATGAAGCTATAGTTGATGACTTGAAAAATGGTGTTACAAGAATAGGTTAACATTAATATGAAAAGTATAAGGGCTGATTTAGATATTAATTCTAAATTAAGTGAAATTAATATAGTAATTATATTAAAAGTCTAATTAAGACTTTAGAAAATAAATTTCATATAATTTTAATTCTTATAAAAGATTTAAAAAGTATAACAGAGGTTTTAATTTACGCCTCTGTTATACTTTTTATTTTTAAAATTTTTTTGTTTTAAAGCTGTATTTTAAATTTATATACTTGGTTTATTTACTTGATTATTTCTGTAATTTAGTGGAGACATTGAAAAATGTTTTGAAAAAGTTTTTGAAAATAACAGGGAATCACTATAGCCTACATTACTTGCAACTTCTCCTATAGGAAGTTTAGTGCTTTTTAGTAAAAGGGTGGCTTTGTACATTCTAAGGTTTATTAAATATCTTTGAGGAGAAATTCCAAGGTTTTTTATGAACATTTTATATAAATAACTTCTGCTTAAGTTTACATAATCAGCAATTTCTTGAACAGTTATGCTATGCATATAATTAGAATTAATGAAATTAAGGGCATCTTGAATATATGTGTGTAATTCCTTATCTTTGTATTCAAAGGGTTTTGGGAATTCTTCTATAAGTGCGTACAATAATGAGTAAAGTTCTTTTAGTAATAGTATGTCATCAGATTTTGAAGGATTATAAGTTTTTGATATTTCGCACATATTTAATATTATCTGTGGAATTTTTGAGTTTTCTTCACAATTAGCAACACAGGAGTTAGTAATAGAAGTTCTATTTAAATATTCATTAGCATTTGAACCACTAAATCCTATCCAGTAGTATTCCCAAGGATCATCTATGGAAGCTACATACTCAACTTGCATACCTTTTAGTAGTATAAAAATATCACCTTGTTTTAAGTTATATACCTTACCATTAAATTTAAAAGTCCCATATCCCTTAGTTACGTAATGAATAACGGCATTTTTCAATACTTCATAGTTATATCCTAATCCTGGTATACCTTGTTCTATACCACATTCATCTACATTCATTTCAAAGTTTTCTTTAACATACTTTTTCCACAATATTTGCATTTGTACCTCCTAACCTATAAAATTAGCTAATTTTATAGTAAGTTTTATATTAAACATTTACATGAGAGCTTTGCAAAGCAGTTTATCCACATAAAAGCCTTTTATTTTAAAATAAATTCTTCTAAATATAAGAATATTTCAAAGAAACATCTTTATATATTAGTTATTAAAATTTATAAGATTATAAGAAACATTATAACATATTTTAGAACTTTTTAACTATTTTAAAAGATTAATTTACATATTAACATTTAACTATGGGTAAAAACTATTTTGAAAAATAATTTATATGGAATTATGTTTCTTAAACATATAATTATGTTTCATGAATACATAATTATTTTAAATGTATTGGGAGGGTAAAATGATATTAAAAAATGAATACCATGAAGATATTTCTAAACTACATGTAAATATGATGCCAAGAAGAAGTTATTATGTTCCCTTTGTGGATACTGATGAAGCTTTAAATATTAAAGATAGAAGTAAGCAAGTTAACTTTTTTTCACTTAATGGTAAATGGGAATTTAATTACTTTGATAGCTTACAAAAAGTGAAAGAGTTTGATAATATAAATCAAATTAGTTTTTCAGATAATATTGATGTGCCATCTCTTTGGCAATTAAATGGATATGATTATAATCAATATACTAATGTAAAATATCCAATTCCTTTTGATCCACCTTTTGTTCCTATAAACAATCCATGTGGAATTTATAAGAGAGATTTTGAAATTGAAATACTTCCTGAAAATTATGATTATAATATAAACTTTGAAGGTGTTGATTCCTGCTTTTATTTTTGGATAAATGATAACTTTGTTGGGTATAGCCAAATATCTCATAGCATATCTGAGTTTGATATTACAGAATTTTTAGTAAAGGGTAAAAATACAATTACAGTCTTAGTTTTAAAATGGTGTGATGGAACTTATTTTGAAGATCAAGACAAGTTTAGAATGTCTGGAATTTTTAGAGATGTATATATATTAAGAAGAGCAAAGGAAAGAATAGTTGACTATAAAATAACTCAAAGTATAGATTTTTCAGCTAAAGAAGGAAAGTTAGATCTTGAAGTTTTATCTAATATAGGAAATCCAAAAGGGAAATATTATTTGTTAAATCCTAATAATCACATGATAGTATCTGGAGATATAGATAATAATAAAGTCCAAATCAATATTAAAGATGTAGAACTTTGGAGTGCTGAAATACCTAATTTATATACTTTATTAATTGAAACAGAGCATGAGGTTATAAAAGAAAGAATAGGTATGAGAGAAATTAAAATAGAGAATTCTATTTTAAAAATTAATAATAAAAAAATAAAGTTAAGAGGAGTTAATCATCATGATAGTAATCCAACTAAGGGATATGTTATGACATATGATGATATGATTCTAGATTTAAAAATAATGAAAGAGTGTAATGTTAACTCTATAAGAACAGCTCATTATCCTAAATCTCCGATTTTTTATGAGTTATGTGATGAATATGGTTTTTATGTTATGAGTGAGGCTGATATTGAAATTCATGGGGTTGTTGAACTATATGGATTAGGATATTTAGATAATTATAATATGATAGCTGATGATAAAGTTTATGAAAAGGTTATTATTGATAGAGTTGATTCATCTATAGTTCCTTTTAAGAATAAATCTTGTATTTTCATGTGGTCTCTTGGAAATGAGTCAGGATTTGGATGTAACTTTGAAAGAGGATTAGAATATGCTAGAAAATTAGATCCTACACGTCCACTTCATTATGAAGGTGCTCATTATGCTAGCAAAGAAAGAGAAAATGACTTTACAAATATTGATGTTATTAGTCGTATGTATATAAGTATAGAGGAAATCAAGGATTACTTTGAAAAAGGAATAGACAAGCCATTAATATTATGTGAGTATGCACATGCTATGGGAAATGGACCAGGTGGATTACAAGACTATGATGAAATGATACAAAAGTATGACCAGTTTGCAGGGGCATATGTTTGGGAATGGTGTGATCATGCAATACTTATTAATGAAGATGTTAATGGTAAAAAAGCATATGGATATGGCGGCGATTTTGAAGAGGAAAATCATGATGGAAACTTCTGTGTAGATGGTTTAGTTTACCCAGATAGAACTCCTCATACTGGATTATTAGAATATAAAAATATCAATAGACCTATAAGAGCAATAGAATTTGATGAAGTTAAGAAAAGAGTTAAGCTTAAAAATATGCTTGATTTTAGGGATGCTGGTGAATTCTTAGATGTTACTTATAAAGCACTTTTAGATGGAAAAATAATTTTCGAAGATAACATAGATTTAGAGAGCTTAAAAGCAAAAGAAGAAAAATGGTATGATTTAAGCATATCAGAATTGCCAAAGGGAATTATAACTATATTATTTCAGTATAGAGTGAAAAATCATAATTATCTTTATGAAAAAGGTGAAATTCTAGGCTTTGATCATTTTATCATAAAAAATGGAGTAGATAATATCTCATCTGTTGATAAAATCATAAAAAGTACTATTAATGAACAAAAATTTTATGTAGAAGAAACAGTTAATAAGATTAAAGTTATAAATAATGAGTTTATTTATAATTATAATAAAAATACAGGTTCCTTTGATTTTATTCAGGCATTAGGAGAAACATTTATAGATGATCCAATGAAATTTATTATTTGGAGAGCACCTACAGATAATGATAGAAAGATTAAAAATCTATGGATTGAAGCTGGCTTTAATCAAATTACTACAAGAGTGTATAATAGTAAAATTAAGGAGTTTTCAAATAGGGTGGAGATAACTAGCGATTTAAGCTTGATACCACCATATAGAGAAAGAGTCCTTGATCTTAAGGTAACATGGAGTATCTATTCAGAGGGGTTAATTAAGTGCCATGTTAAAGGGGATAAAAATATGAAAACACCTTATTTACCAAGGTTTGGTGTAGAGCTTAAGCTGAATAAATCATATGAAGAGGTAAGTTACTTTGGATTTGGACCATATGAAAATTACGTAGATAAAAATTCATCTTGTTATTTAGGTTTCTGAAATGCATGAAGATTATATAAGACCTCAAGAAAATGGAAGTCATCATTATTGTAGAGAAGTAGCTATTAATAATGAAAAAGGAAAGGTTTATGTTTTATCAGAAAATGACTTTGCCTTTAATGTTTCACACTTTTCTTTAAATCAATTAACTAATGCAAATCATAATTTTGAGCTTCATGAAGAGGATGCAACTTATTTAATTGTAGATTATAAACAAAGTGGTATAGGATCAAATAGTTGTGGCCCTGATTTAGATGAAGAATATAGACTAAATGAAAAAGAATTTTCTTATGATTTTTACTTGAAATTTGTAAAAGATAATATATAGGATAATTAAATATAATAATTTTTAAAAATAATTGCTGTCTTATATAGTGCCTTAAAACACTATATAAGAT
>OGSQ01000569.1_pt1 | contig 11362 bp, 12 predicted proteins | sample 1573921 | NCBI WGS metagenome assembly OGSQ01 (sample SAMN03295832, study PRJEB24534) | human gut metagenome | isolation source: fecal sample 7 from infant 4 | host: Homo sapiens | place: USA: Pittsburgh, PA | collected 2014-07 | reverse complement strand
TCTGCCTTACAAGCAGAGGGTCACAGGTTCGATCCCTGTTGTTTCCACCAATAATATGCTGGCATGGCTCAACGGTAGAGCAGCTGACTTGTAATCAGCAGGTTGTAGGTTCGATTCCTATTGCCAGCTCCAAAAAAGCTTTAGATTATTCTAAAGCTTTTTTTGTTTAGATAAATTTATTATATTAGGTATTAAGACTGATGTTGAACAATGTAAAATTAATAATTAAGGAGCTGTTTTTATAACAGCTCCTTTTGAAATAGTATTTATTTTACCTTCTTCTTAAATTTGATTGTATTCTAATATCTTCATTATAGAATTTATATAGATTAAAATTTCCTATTAATCTAGAAGATATTCTTTCTGTATAAGTAACACTTATATCTTTCAAACTTAAATTTGTAGAAATAAGCATTTTCTTTTTCTTAAGAAGTTTTTTATTTAGAAAGTTAAAGAATTCAGTTGTAGTGAACTCTGTAATTTGTTCAGTTCCTAAATCATCTATAACTAATAAGTCGCAATTTAGAAGTAAATCTTCTAGTGCAGAATTATTTTCTATTTTAATTTCTCTTAAATTTTTCATTAACTCATCAACTGTTCTGTAAACTACTAAATATCCTGAGTCTAGCAGAGCTTTTGCAACACAGCAACTTAAAAAAGTTTTTCCTGTTCCAGAGTTACCATAGAAGAGTAAATTATCATCTAATTTTTTAAAATTAGGTAAGTATTCTTGAGTTAAGTATTTAAGAATATTCTCCATGTTCTTTCTTGGTGAAAATTTATCTTCTTCACTTAACTTGTGTGTAGAAAATAATGAAATATTAAAATTGTTAAAGTTATTATTTAGTAATGACGACTTTAAGTCAGAATCTTTATAATAAAGATTAACAAGTTTCTTTTTATAGCATGAGCATCTATTTGTTCCAATATAACCTTCATCTTTACATTTAGGACATCCGTATTGAAGGTTTAGATAATCAGGATTATAACCATTTTCGACTAAAGCCTCACATTTTTTAAATCTTAATTCAGTTATTTCATCCTTATATTTATTTAAAGTTGATTCATCCATGCCTCTTAGAATATCTAGAGATAATTTAAGAGATTTTTTTTGAATTAAATTATCTAACTCTAATATTTCAGGATGTTTGTTTTCAATTTCTTTTCGTCTATTATCTAAATTTTTCTTTTCATCATTTCTTATTTTTTCATAGATTAGAGTTAATTCTTTTTCATATCCCTTAATCATCGCTATCCCATCCTAATAATTTCTTTTCTAAGGCATCGTAATCATAGTCACGTCCTTTAAAGTTATCAAATCTCAATTTTGGTTTGCTAGTAGTCTTTGAGTTGTTATAGTTTTTCTTTGCAGATGAATTCTTAAATTCAGCATCTTTCTTTTCTATGTCTTGAATAGTTCTTAATTTATCTTTATTCCAACTTGATAATATTCCATCGATGTACTTGAAGTCAGCTCTATTTAATCTTTGGAAGCAAATATCACAGGCTTTTTTTATAATATCTAAGGAGTAATTATAAGTTGAAGTCCACTTTTCAAGCATATCTTCCTGAGGTTTCATAATATCTGTATTTCTAATTCCTAAGAAGTTTAATATTTCTCTATAAGTAACCCATTTATCTTCGCTTTTCCTTATATAGCTTTGTGCTGCTTCAACATCAGTAATGTTCATTTCTTTCCAAGCTAGAGCAACCTTTTCAATGTATCTAAAGTTATTCTTTCCTTTAGATAAGCAGAATTCAATTAGTAATAGTATTAACTCAGGAGTGAATTTATAATCTTTTTTCCAACTAATATATATTTCAACTTCACTAGGGGATAGTGGTCTACCTAAAAGTTGACTAATATCCTTAAGCATATCACTATTAGATGAATCTGTTAATTCTTCAACTAAGTCAAATTTTTCTATTTTTGTAGTGCCATCATTACTTAAGTCTACAAATTCTATATGAAAGTTTCCCATTTTATCTATTGGAACTAATTTAACGATTCCTTCTTCTTGCCAATAATTTAGTGCATTAATAATATCTGATTCTAATAGGTCTAATGAAGTAGCTAATACTTGAGCATTAACTCCAAATTCACTTGCAAAATTATATTTAAGCATTAATAAATAGACCTTAATAAACTCACCTCTAGCCTTTGGCATATATTTTTCAAGAAAAATATTGCTTACAGGAGTAAAATCAAGAGGCTTAGATTTAAACATAAAAGTACTCATAAATACATTTTCCTTTCTAAAAAATAATTATACAATAAGTTCATTATAACAAAGTGGAACAATAGCCTCAACATAACTAGAAATTATAAAAAGGAATATTATTTATATTTTTGGCAAAACTAATAAATGGATTGCTTAACTAAAAGAATAGGAGATTTTATGAATATAAACGAAGACTATAAAAATCATATTAAATTAGCTAAATTTATAGCACTAAGTTTAGTAATGATAATCATTACTTTAAACTATAACTCTGTAAAGGCTAATGCAGCAGTTAATGAAAATCTAAATATAAATAATACTAATATAAGTTTCTTAGAAAACAAGACTGATGAAAATATATTAGATAATTTATTAGTTGCATTAACTGGAAAGGTTTTTGGATATGAAGTAATTCTAAATGATGATTTAATTGGATATACATTTATTGAAGATAGTTTAGATAATATAGAAGAATCTCTTTTAAATATATATTTAAAAGAGAAGGGTATAAAAAGAGAAGATGTTTTATCATATAAAGTAGATATGAAATTAGATTTGAAGAAAAATAGATTTGATGTAGAATTACTTGAAACTAGTGATGAAGTTGCAAAAGCTCTATATGATATTGCTAAGAAAGATAAGGATGAAATTAATATTACTGTAAAGTATATTAAAGAGGAGAAAATAGAGATTAAACCGAGTACTGTAATAATTCAAAGTGACAACTTGTATTTGGGAGAGAGTAAGGTAGAAGAAGGAACTAAAGGATTAAGCAAAGTAACAAAAGAAATTACAACGGATATGGATAAAGAGATAGAAAATAAAGTGATAAATAAATCAATTTTAATAAAAGAAGTAAGTAAGAAAATTTATAAGGGAACTAAGAACCCTTATGAGTATGGGGTAGCCTTCTTAAATCACCCAACAGGAGGAGGATATATGACTTCAGGTTATGGAGAGAGGTGGAACTCTTTTCATAAGGGAATTGATATTGCAGGTGACACTGGAGATGATGTTATTGCAGCAATGGATGGAGAAGTAATATATTCTGAATATAATGATGGGGGATATGGAAATTTAATAATAGTTAAGCATGAAGATGATATGGAAACATATTATGGGCATTTAAATGAAAGCTACGTAAAAGTAGGAGATAAAATTAAAAAAGGAGATATAATTGGTGCTGTCGGAAGCACTGGATTTAGCACAGGTCCTCATTTACACTTTGAATTAAGAATAGATGATGAACCCGTTGATCCAACTGATTATATAGTTAAAAAGGTAAATGGAGCTGCATAGAGTAGCTCCATTTACTTTATTATTGATTTAATATTAATGATTCCATCACCTTGATAATTTTGAGGCATATCTAAGGGTTCACAAGAAACCTTTAATAATGATGATACATCTTTAGGAGTAAGGCTTTCATTATCTGAATATATTAAGGCACATACACCAGAGACAAAGGCTGCTGCTAGAGATGTGCCTGTAAAGGTGTTATATGAAGTATCTAATTTTGAAGGATATAACTTCATACCATCTCTTTCAGAAATATAATTTGTATCGCTATTTAAAGAAACTATATTTACGCAAGCTGCACAAAGATTAGGTTTTGATCTTTTTTTAGCAGGTCCAGCTGATGAATATAAGTAAGGTTTTATATTTGAATTAGAATCATACCCAGAAACAGTTATACAATTATTATTAAGTGCTATTCCTGTTAAGGATCCATCTACATTAATATTGCTTCCACTAGGAAGAACACAAGTAATATTTTTACTATTAACAAGAGAGACCATTTTATTAAACATATTTTGAACAAATGAATTATATTTTAAGAGTTCAAATGGCATGCAAAGAACTTTTACATTTCCTTTATCACCTTCATTTAAAATTAACTTCATAGCATATAAAATATCAGAGATATATCCTTTTCCACTTTGGTCGAAAGCTTTATAAGAATATATTTTACTTTCTGGAGCTATTCCAGTATAAAGACCATTGGACTTATTGCCATTAGCAGCAATTATTCCTGCTATGGAGGTGCCATGTCCATTATCATCATAAGGAAATTTATAATTATTAATTAAATCTATAAAGGAAGCTATTCTATTATAGGGATTTATCAAATCATGATGGGGGTAAACTCCTGAATCTATTATTGCAACACCAATGCCTCTTCCTTTATTTTTTATATTCTTATTATTTAGTTTAGCTTTATTTGCAGTAGTAACACTTATACCGCATAAAAATAAGTACTCATCAAAACAAATATACTCAACTTCAGGAAATTCTAAAAGTCTATTAATGCCTTTTGAATTTAAATATGCTGATATTAATAGGCAAGGTTCTATGTGATTAATTACTTTTCCTTTATAAGAGGATACTTTTTTTATAATATTGTCTTGGAATCTTTTATATTTTATAAGAATCCTATAATTATTATAAGGATTCGCTTTTATACAATCTTTTAAATTTGATTCAAGCTTTTTATTAAAAGAAAACATACTACACTCCTAAAATTGCTTACTATATATAGTATATTAATGAGTGTTCTTTTGTTAATACATATAAAATAAGTAATTATTATTTATTTATAAAAATAAAAAAGCCCTCAATAAAGAAGGCTTTTTTATTACATATTTATAAATCCGTTACTAATTTTAGAGTCTGAGTATCCTAGTGTAATTCCTAAGCTAATAAAGTCTTCAATAAGAGTTATGTAATGATCTTCAGAAGGTGAAATTATTAAATCATTTAAATCAATAAATAAATTTAAAAATTGGTCACTTAAGCAATAGTCATTAGGCTTTATTGGAACTTCATCAATATTATCATAACCTTTATCAATACCAACAGTAATTATATTAGAGAAACAATCAATATATTTTGAAAATACAATATCATTATCAAAATTAATATCTTCGCCAATCCAATACTTATAACATTTTGTCTCATCAGCTAGATAACTTAATTTAGTATGTAACTCTAGGTGCTTTCTAGCTGAAATTTTGTAGTTGCTTAAACTTTCATCGATTACTATCTTAGTGTTTCTTTCTCTTTGAGCTTCAAAAAAAGCTTTAATGTTCATATATATCCCCCTATTTTTAAGGATTTACTATTATTATATTTTACAAAAATATTTCGAAATTGAAAAGTGGAGAAAACGAATACAAAAAATAATTTTAAAAATATTAAAAAAATAATCTTAGAAACCTAAGAGTAACTAAGATTATACGTAAATAAATTCCAATAAAATACTTACAAATATAAATTTTTCTTTAAAGGATAGCTCTTAATTAATGTTTCTCTTTTATTATTAGAGAATTTCCATAATTCAATTCTATCTACTTTTAAAGTTTCACACTTTTCTTTTAAATTTATTTCACCATCTAATTTTTTTGAATCCTTAGGGATGAAATTAAGATTTGCAAGAGAAATGTGCATTTGATTATCAATATTTTCTTCAGGTACATTAAAGCCATGTAGTTTTAATGTATCATTCATTAATCTATTTAATCTTTTGATATACCCAACATCCTCTATTTTTACATTTAAAGTTTTTTGTGACTCTGACACTGAAACCTTAGGTAATAACTGTACTTTAAAGTTTTTATAAGGCTTAACAATCTTATCTACTACAAGATCTAGTTTATCTATATTTGGATTTTCTATAACTTCTAATGGTATATAAGGTGTTGGTGAATTTCTATTTGCTCTAAATTTTTTAGATAAATTCCTTTGAATAGGATTTAAATGCTTATATGATTCATCATCAAATAATGCAACTAAGTAATACTTCATAGGTTTAGCCTCTCATATCAATATTAATATATGAAATTTATTCATATATAAACTTTTTATAAATTATAACATATTACAGAAAATTAAGAAAGATTATATGGTTAAAACTTTTCTTTGTAAAATGCAGTAAAAAAGCCTTATTGGAAGAAAAAACTCTATTTAAATAAATATATTTTATGTTATAATGAATATTGTAAGTTTTTTAGAATGTTACACAACGATGGATAATAGTTGAAATAAAAGGAAATATTATATATATAAATAGTGATAAGGGTGAAATGGATGGAAAAGTTAGTTATAAATGGAGGAAAAGCATTAAAAGGTTCTGTTGAAATAAATGGTGCAAAGAACTCAGCGGTTGCTATATTGCCAGCAGCTATAATGGCGAGCGAAGGAAAGTGCATTATTGATAATGTACCAGATATTGAAGATGTTCATTGTCTTGAAAGAATCTTAGCTAGTCTTGGATGTTCAGTTAATAAGATAGATAACAATACTTTAGAAATAGATGCTACAGATGTTACAAGAGTAGAGGCTTGTACTGATGATGTTAGAAGAATGAGAGCTTCATATTATTTTATAGGAGCTTTACTTTCGAGGTTTAAAAAGGCTAGAGTAGAACTTCCAGGGGGATGCCCTATAGGTGTAAGACCTATAGATCAACATATAAAAGGATTTGAAGCTTTAGGAGCAAAGGTTACTATAGAACATGGCGCTGTTACAGTTGAAGCAGAACATCTTCATGGAGCAAATATATTCTTTGATGTAGTTACTGTTGGAGCTACTATAAATGTTATGATAGCAGCTACATTAGCAGAAGGAACTACTATACTTGAAAATGTTGCAAAGGAACCACATGTTGTGGATGTTGCAAACTTCTTAAACTCTATGGGAGCTGATATTAAAGGTGCTGGAACGGATGTTATAAGAGTAAAGGGAGTTGAAAAACTTCAAGGATGTAATTATAGTGTTATTCCAGATCAAATTGAGGCTGGAACATTTATGATTGCAGCAGCAGCAACTAAAGGTGATGTTACTATAAAAAATGTAATACCTAAGCATTTAGAATCAATAGCAGCCAAATTAATTGAAATGGGAGCTGTAGTTGAAGAGGGTGACGATAGTATTAGAGTATATGTTGAGGGAGAATTAAAAGGAGTTAATGTAAAGACAGCTCCATATCCAGGATTCCCAACAGATGTTCAACAACCTATGTCGGCTTTATTAAGTACAGTACCTGGAAAAAGTTTAATTGCTGAAAGTATATGGGAAAATAGACATAAGCATATAGATGAGTTAAAAAAGATGGGTGCAACAATAAAGGTTGAAGGCAGAACAGCTATAATAGAAGGTAATAAGGAACTAGTTGGAGCTAAAGTTATCGCAACTGATTTAAGAGCTGGAGCAGCAATGGTTATTGCAGGTTTAGTGGCAAGTGGATTTACTGAAATAACTGAGATTGAACACATAGACAGAGGATATCCTCACATTGAGAACAAGTTTTCTAGCTTAGGAGCAGATATTACTAGAGTAGAAGAAGAGTAGTATCTAACGGGGGATAATAATATGAAGTTTTGTTCATTATATAGTGGAAGTAGTGGAAATAGTATTTTTATTGCTTCAGATAATGCAAAAGTACTAATAGATGCAGGTTTACCTGGTAAGAAGATAGATGAAGCTCTAAAGAGTATAGGAGAAGACCCAAGTAAAATAGATGGAATATTTGTTACTCATGAGCATTCAGATCATATTAAAGGAATAGGGGTATTATCTCGTAAATATGATATTCCTATTTTTACTAATGCTAACACTTGGTCTGCAATGGAGAGTAGCATAGGTAAAATTAAAGAGCATAATATAAAGATTATGGATAGAAGATCCACTGTATCTATTAAAGATATAGATATAATTTCTTTTAACATACCACATGATGCAGTTGCGCCAGTCGGTTATACAATTCATAGCAATGGCAAAAAGGCTAGTGTTACTACTGACTTTGGAATATATACTGAAGAAATAAGAGATAATATTAAGGATTCAGAAGTTATATTACTGGAAAGTAATCATGATGTTAATATGTTGAAGTTTGGTCCTTATCCATATGCTTTAAAAAGAAGAATATTAAGTGAGGTAGGTCACTTATCAAATGATGACTGTGGTAAGGCTATAGTAGACTTAATTAGATACAAGCAAAATAAAAAAATTATATTAGGACACTTAAGTGGAACTAATAATCATCCGGATTTAGCATTAGAGACAGTTCTTGGAGTCCTAAGGGAGAATAACATACAGCAAAATGTAGATATTGATTTAACTATGGCAAATAGACATAGCCCTAGTGATGTCATAGTATTATAATCAAAATTATATAAACAATACCACATAAAAAGGAGAATGAATATGAGCTTATATAAACAATGGACAGACATGGTAGTTGAATATGTAAAGGCAAGAGGAGAAGAGGCTTTTTGGAATGAATATATGCAAATAGAAACAGCTCTTTATAAGGAAATCCTTGCAAAGCATGCTGAAGCTATAACTTGCACAATTAAGGATTTAGCTAGCAATCAAAATACTACTGAAGAATTTATTATGGGATTTATAGATGGAATTAATGATAGCTTAAAGAATCCATTTGACTTAGAAGCTTTAAAAGCTGATGAAGAGATTACATTAGAAGTTGACTTAGAAAAGCTTTATTTCAATATGTTAGATGCTAAGGCTGAGTATTTATATACTTTACCTCAATGGGATGGAATTTTCTCACCAGAGAAGAGGAAAGAAATCCAAAAGAAATATAGAGAGTCTGTAATAGTAAGAAATGAAAATAAAATTGGTAGAAACGATCCTTGTACATGCGGAAGTGGTAAAAAGTATAAGAAGTGCTGTGGAAAGTAAATAGAAATTAATTAAGGTGGAATGTAAGACATTATATAAGGGTTTACATTCCACCTATTTACTTTATAAATAAGAGATAATTTTAAAGGAAGTTATAATATATTGAAAATATTAATATGAAGAGTAATGATGAATTTGGGGGGGATAAATTATGGATAAAAATTTAAAGTGGGTTAATAATCAAAAAATAATGAGGACAATTGAAGCTTTAGAAAGCAATAACATGAATGGGTACTTGGCACAAACAAAAGAAGGTATTATAGAGAAGATTTGCGAATTAGTTAATGAGGGATCAAAAGTTTCTTGTGGTGGTTCTATGTCATTATTCGAGTGTGGAGTTATAGATCATTTAAGAAGCGGTAGGTATAACTTTTTAGATAGATATAAAGAAGGTTTAAGTAAAGATGAAGTGAAAAATATTTTTAGGGAAAGTTTTTTTGCTGATGCTTACTTTACAAGTAGTAATGCTATAACTGAGGATGGTAAGTTATATAATGTTGATGGAAATGGAAATAGAGTAGCAGCTATGTTATATGGACCTGACAAGGTAATAGTAATAGCTGGTGTAAATAAAATAGTAAAAAATATAGATGAAGCTATCAATAGGAATAAGCAAATATCTGGTCCTGCTAATGCAAAGAGACTAAATAAGCTAACACCTTGCACTAAAGTAGGTTATTGTATTGATTGCAAAGGAAATGATAAGATTTGTAGGGAATTTACTGTTATATCAAGCCAAGGTAATAAAGATAGAATTCATGTAATATTTATCAATGAAGAACTAGGGTATTAAAATAAATATTTTTGTATCAAAAGTAATAATCTCAAATAATTATATTATATAGGAATTAATATAATAGGAGATTATAATGTTTGATATATTACCCTTTTTAATGAATAATTTACTAGGGAACAATACTAATGTAAATGGATTAAATAATAATTATAATAATAACTTAAATAATAATCCAAATAGCAACTTATTAAATACTTTAAATAGCTTAAATAATCAAAGTGGTAAGAATATTACTCCAGATAATAACTATCAATATAATACTTATACAAATGGAAGTAATGTTTATGGAGTATTTACTAGTAGCTTTAGTGGAAGTTTTAGTGGTAACCTTAATAATGGCTTTCAAGGTATTCCTAATATGAATGGTGATAACATAATAGGAGGTACAATTGGAGGATTTGGAGAGGCTTTTTCTAGTATATTTAATGAAGTATTTAATACCTTGGCATCTAATGAGGGTTTAATTAATAATATAGTGGATACAGTATTAAATAGTGAAGTTGTTAATAATATTATTGAAGCGGAAGAAAAGTTAGAAGAGGAAGAAGTATTAAAACTAGACTTTAAGGATTATGGAGACAGGTATTTAATTGAAGGGAAAATTGAAGGGGTGCAAAAAAGAGATATAGATATTGATTATGATAATGAGCATATTAGCATTAAAGTAAATAGAAATGCTTTAGAGGATAGAGGTAAAACTATAAATATACTTGAAGAAAACAATTATATTGAAAAAAACTTTTTTGTTCCAAATGTTGATTTGGCTAGAATTCAAGCTGTTTACAATGCAGAGGTGCTAAGAGTCTACCTAAAAAAGAGACCAGAAGTAGATGAAGGTACAACTATTATAGATGTAGATAGTTATTTAAATGAAGAATAGAAAATTAATAATCTTTATTAGGTATTTTATAATACTAAGCATAATATAAAAATATTAAACTTATGAGGAGACATTATGAATATCACAATAATTTCTGTTGGAAAACTAAAGGAAAAATATCTAAAGCAAGCAATAGATGAATATTCAAAAAGATTAAGTCGATATTGTAAATTAGATATAATAGAGCTTCAGGATGAAAAGACTCCTGATAATGCTTCTGAAAAAGAAGAGCTGCAAATTAAAGATAAGGAAGGAGATCTTATATTATCCAAAATAAAAGATAATATGCATGTAATTGCCATGGATCTAAAGGGAGAAAACCTAACTTCAGAACAATTTGCAGCCTACATAGAAAACTGTGGAGTAATGGGAAACTCCAATATAGCCTTTATTATAGGTGGAAGTTTAGGACTTTCACAAAAGGTATTAAAAAGGGCAAATTACAAGCTTTGCTTTTCAAAAATGACATTCCCTCATCAATTGTTCAGAGTTATGCTTTTAGAACAGATATATAGAGGCTATAGAATAATGAAGAATGAACCGTATCACAAGTAAGTGAGGTTTTTACTAAAATTGGGTTAATAAATAAAGGTATTTGAAAAGGAGAGAGTTGATAATATTATCATTTAAGTAAGTCTTTATAGATAGAATTTTAGTGATAAATTATATGTGGAATTGGTATATAAATAATCTTAGTTATTTAATGTTAAAAGTGTTAATTTGTGAAATTAACACTTTTATATTTATAATATAATTGGAAGT
>OGSQ01000562.1_pt1 | contig 11723 bp, 13 predicted proteins | sample 1573921 | NCBI WGS metagenome assembly OGSQ01 (sample SAMN03295832, study PRJEB24534) | human gut metagenome | isolation source: fecal sample 7 from infant 4 | host: Homo sapiens | place: USA: Pittsburgh, PA | collected 2014-07 | reverse complement strand
TATTAAGATAATTCATATATAAAATATTTTAGTTATGTAATTACCTAATTAACTTATATAAAGATCAAACTATATATGCTTTCAATTTATATAATTTACTAAAGAATTATTTTAAAGTTATAATGATATAATACTAAATGTTATAAATTTATTGACGTAGATTATTAATTAAGACATATATAAAAATTTTTAGGAGCTGATAATTTGAATATTTATTTAGATAATGCCAGTACAACTTTTCCTAAGCCTAAAGTTGTCTCTGATTCTATATATAATTTTTTAGTTAATATAGGAGGTAATCCTGGTAGGTCAAATCATAATAATGGTATGGAATCAAATAGACTTTTATTAGATGCTAGAGAAACTATAGCAAGTTTTTTTAATTTTAATAACATAAGTAATGTTATATTTACAAGTAATATAACATCTTCACTAAATATACTTATAAATGGATGCTTAAAAAAGGGAGATCATGTTATTACTTCCTCAATAGAACATAATTCAGTATTAAGACCATTATTTAAATTAGAAAATAATAACCTTATTGAATTATCTATTGTAAATTCTAATGAATTTGGATTTATAAATGTAACTGATATAAAAAATGCTATTAGAAAAAACACTAAATTTATTATATTATCCCATGCTTCTAATGTTTTAGGCTCTATTCAACCTATAGAGGAAATAGGAAGACTTTGCAAGGATAACGATATCTTTTTTATATTAGATTCAGCTCAAAGTGCAGGGGTTTTAGATATAGACTTTACAAAGTTAAATCTTAGTGCATTAGCTTTCACTGGTCATAAAAGCCTTTTCGGTCCTCAAGGTATTGGTGGCTTTATAATTACAGATGAACTTAATGAAATTTGCAATCCGTATATTTTAGGTGGTACAGGTAGCATGTCCTATTCACTTGAACAGCCTGATTTCCTTCCAGATAAATTTGAATCTGGAACTTTAAATATGCCAGGGATTGTTGGATTAAGCGAAGGGATTAAGTTTATAAATAAAGAAGGGATTAATAGTATATATGAAAAAAATTCTTATTTAAGAAACTTATTAATTTCTAATTTACAAGATATTAAAAATATACAATTATATGAGGACTTTAACACCCCTCACTATACTTCATGTGTATCCTTTAACTCTACGAAAATGGATACTGCTGAACTTTCTTATGAACTTGATTATAAATATGGAATTAAAAATAGATCTGGATTACACTGTGCGCCATTAACACATAAATCAATAGGAAGTTTTCCTGATGGAACAGTTAGATTAAGTATTAGTTACTTTAATACTGTTGAAGACATTAATTATACAATAGATTCAATAAATAAAATTTTAAAATGAATATTAACCTCCCCTAATGTCAATAATTACATAAGGGAGGTTTCTTTATGGAAATTTTAAAAAAAGAGTTTGACTCATCCTTTGAATATTCATATATCGAAGTTGGAAAGTATCTTTATAAATCTCTACTTAATATGATTGAATCTAATAGAACTATTATCTTTTTATGTATTGGAACAGACAGATGTACTGGTGATTCATTAGGACCATTAGTTGGATATAAATTAAAAAATATATCTTCATTATTTGAATCAAAAAATATATTTTTTTATGGTTCTTTAGAAAATCCTGTTCATTCTCTTAATCTAGAAAGCATAATTTTAAAAATAAATTCTAATTTTATAAATCCTTATATTATAGCTATTGATTCCTGTTTAGGGCAAACTATTAATATTGGTAAAGTTTTTATTAGTAATACACCAGTTTATCCTGGATCTGCAATTAATAGAAATCTACCTTCTGTTGGTGATTTAAGCATTACTGGCATAGTAAATATATCTAGTAAATATGATTTTTTAACATTACAAAATACTAGGCTTTATACTGTTATGCTTTTATCTGATACTATCTATAAAGGAATTCATTATTTTTTAAACTTATACGAAAAGCACATTATTAAAACTAATAAAAAAAAGGAGCTACTTCGTGATGAACAATAGTTCATTTCATTGTAGCTCCTTTAATTATTTTTTATTAATTGCTTCATTTAAAACATAAGTCTCTTCTTCAGATAACTCATATCTAGAAATGCCTTTATCAACTGGTTTTGCATAAGTTGTACTATCATGTCTAGAATAAATCCCAGTTATCAGTACACCATCATTATAAGAGTCTAATATTGCTATTGAGAAGCTTAAATCACTTCCCACATCAGGAAATGCTTTATATCTCATTATGGCAACTTTATTTACACATCCCTTTATTTCTTCTTTTATTACTTCACATTTATTTAAGGCTTCTTCTGACTTTCCAATAGCTTTATCAATATCATCTAACTTTGAAGTTATTAATTCTTCTAGATTTTTATTATTAACTCCACGCATCATTTTTCTATACTTTTTTTCAAGTTTCTTCGTTGTGCTCATTAATGTAAGTACCATTATTAATAGTAGCAATACTATAACTAATAATCCTATTATAATAAAAGCTGAATTTTCATTTATTATTTTAATTATATTTTCCACTATAAGTGCCCCTTCCTAATAAATTGAGAAATAACACTATAATGTTTCACGTGAAACATTATTGATTTATTTTCGAATGTTTCACGTGAAACACTTATAAATTAATTATTTCTAGTATCCTTTGTAAATCTTCTTCAGAATAATACTCTATTTCAATTTTACCTTTATTATTTTTATTACTTATATTAACTTTAGTTCCAAAATAGTTTTGTAATCTTTCTGTTACATCTTTATAGTAAGGATTAACTTCCCTTTTTACTAGCTTTTCTTCTTTGTTGTTATTAAGATGCTTTATTAACTTCTCTAACTCTCTAACAGATAACTTTTCATCTATTACCTTTTGAGCAATTTCACTTTGTAGTTTAGGATCAGTAATAGCTAACAGTGCTCTACCATGACCTTCTGATATAACTTCATCAATTAGATATTGCTTTACAGTATCACATAATGCAATTAATCTAATTATATTACTTATAGCTACTCTAGATTTTCCTATCCTTTTACTTAATTCTTCTTGAGTTAGATTGAAGTCGCTTAGTAATTTTTTATAGGCTAGGGCTTCTTCAATAGGGTTAAGATCTTGCCTTTGAATGTTTTCAATCAATGATATTTCTAATATATCCTTATCAGTTAAATCCATCACAACAGCAGGTACTTCGTTTAGTCCTAAAAGTTTGGCAGCTCTCCATCTTCTTTCCCCTGCTACTATTACATAGCATTCATCTTTTTTATTTAAAATTATTGGTTGAATTATTCCATGTTCTTTAATAGACTGAGCTAACTCAGCTATTTTTTCATCATCAAAAGTCTTTCTTGGCTGCTCATCATTACTTTTAATTAAATTTAAAGAAATAAGAGAAGGTTTATTATTATCATTATCTTGTATTTCGTTAGGAATTAATGCTCCTAATCCTTTTCCTAATGCTGATTTCTTATTCATATTACTCACCTACTTTTGCCTCTTTAAAAATTCTTTTGTCAATGTTTTGTAAGCTTCTGCTCCCTTACATTTTTCATCATATAACATTATCGGTAATCCAAAACTTGGTGCCTCTGCTAACCTAATATTTCTAGAAATAGTTGTTTTATAAACCTTATCATTAAAGAAGTTTTTAGCTTCTTCAAATACTTCATTGCTAAGGTTAGTTCTGAAATCATACATTGTCATAACTACTCCTTCTATTTCCAAATCCTTATTAAGTGATTGTTTAACTAATTTTATAGTATTGATTAGTTGTCCAACACCTTCTAAAGCATAAAATTCACATTGTATAGGAATTAATACAGATTGTACTGAGGTAAGTGCATTAATAGTAAGCACTCCTAACGATGGTGGACAATCTATAAAAATAAAGTCATAGTCATTTTCAACTTCTTTTAACTTATTAGCTAATATTACTTCACGATTTGGTTTTCCTATAATCTCAACTTCTGCACCTGCTAATTCCATAGTTGATGGTGCTATGTAAAGATTTTGAATAAGCTCACTTTTTAAAATAATATCTTTTAATGATGCATCAGAAGTAATTACATCATACATAGACATTTCTAAATTTCCCTTATCTAATCCTAATCCACTAGTAGTATTCCCTTGTGGATCTATGTCTATAGTTAGTACTTTATAACCTTCCATAGCTAAATATGCACTTAAATTAATATTTGTTGTAGTTTTCCCAACTCCACCCTTTTGATTAAATATACAAACTTTTTTCATATTAAAGCTCTATTTAGAGCTTCACCCCCCTTCCCATAATAATATTATATATACTTTTAAATAATATTAAAAGATTAACATAATAAAAAAGTGAAGAAATATTATACAATTAGCGCCATTAGCTACTTTTTTAGGCATAATGTATTATTTCTTCACTTAAATATATTAAATTTAAATACAAATCTACTACTTTTTAGGAATAGATACTGTTATTTGAATAAATTCTTCTTCATCCTTAAAGTTATACTCTGCAGGAATATTGAATTTATCAAATACTTGCTTAATAGTATTTACATATAACTTAGCTGGAAAAACACTCTTAACTCTTTTTTTATCTTTATTATTTAATTCTTCTCCGGCTATTCTTAATAATTCTTTATTAACTAATTCTTCAGTTGCCTTTACATTAAGAGAATTTTTTATGATTTTTTCTATAACTTTTAATTGTAATTCTTCATTTGGCAATGATAATAAAGCTCTAGCATGTCTTTCTGTTAATTTATTCTCTAAACATAACTCCCTTACTTTTGAAGAAAGTTTTAAAAGCCTTAGCTTATTAGCAATTGTAGATTGTTTTTTTCCCATCCTTTTTGCTAACTCATCTTGTGTAAACTTATGATCATTTATTAAATTATAATAAGCTTCAGCCTCTTCAATAAAGTTTAAATCTTCTCTTTGAAGATTTTCTAATAGTGCTATTTCTGCAGACTCAGTATCTGTAATTTCAATTATATTGCAAGGTACTGCTTCTAACTCAGCCATTCTAGCTGCTCTCCATCTTCTTTCCCCTGCAACTAGCTCAAAATTCTCTCCTCTTTTTCTAACTGTTATAGGTTGAATAATTCCATGCTCCTTTATTGACTGAGATAATTCTTCTAGAGCCTCTTCATTAAAGAATCTTCTCGGCTGATAAGTATTTGGAAATATCCTATCTACATTTATACTAGTAATTTCTCTGTTCATATGCACCCAACCATCCCTCATAATATTAATTACCATTAACTCAATAATTAAAAAATTCTATTTTTCTTTATTATTTCCTTCTTTTATTTCCTATTTTTGTAAGACAAATTCTTGTATATATTCCTATATATTTACAAATTAATGTATATTTACAATATATCTCCTATATTTATACTATTATTATGTTCTATTCTGTAGAATTATTTAATAGGCTTTTTTGTAATTGTACCTGCTTTTCTTGGATAAGTCTTAGGGCACTTACTATTTTTTTTGATTTCGACAATATTATGCTTTAAATTAGTTTCTTCTATAGTAACTTCGATTACTCTTTCTAAATTTCCTCCTAGAGTTATAATAGCTTTTTGTCCCTCTTTTAATTCATCTTCTATTGACGGTCCTTTTAAAGCAACAAAATATCCATTAACCTTAACATACGGCATACAAAACTCTGATAAAACAGCCATATTTGCTACTGCTCTTGATGTAGCAACATCAAATTTTTCTCTTAAGTCACCATTTCTTGCTCCATCTTCAGCTCTTGAATGAATGGTTTCAACATTTTTCAACTCTAATTTGCTAACTACAGCATTTAAAAAGTTAATTCTCTTATTTAATGAATCTAATAATACAACTTTTACATCTGGATTCATTATAGCTATAGGTAATCCAGGAAAACCAGCTCCAGTACCTACATCTATGATATTTTTAGCATTTTTTACAGCATTAGATTTAAATATCTTAATACAGTCAATAAAGTGCTTTTTTATTACATCCTCATCCTCTGTAATAGCTGTTAAATTTATTTTTTCATTCCACTCTTGTAAAAGCTTCATATAATCAATAAATTTATTGTATTGGTCTTCCTTTAATTCTAGTCCAACTTCTTCGCAAGCATCTTTCATTAATTGAAAATATTCCATATTTCCTCCATTAGTTTTATTTCTTATATTGATGTTCTAAATATATAAGTAATACTGATATATCAGCAGGTGATACTCCGGAAATCCTTGAAGCTTGACCTATACTTATAGGTCTTATATTAGTTAGTTTTTGTATAGCTTCTGTTCTTAATCCCTTTACATCTGAATACTCTAACTCATCAGGAATTAACTTCTTTTCAAATTTCTTAAATTGCTTAACTTGATCTAATTGACTATCAATATATCCTTCATACTTAGCAATTATATTTATTTGCTCACCTATATCTTCATCATAATCTGGTCTATCTATATCTAGATCTCTTAAACTAAAGTAATCTAACTCAGGTCTTTTTATTAATTCATAAAAACTAATTGGCTTTTTAAGCTCTGTTGATCCCTTTGAAATCAATAAATCATTGATTTCTTTTTTATTTGTAATTTGTAAGTTCTTTAGTCTGTTAACTTCACTCTCAACATTATTTTTTCTTGTAATAAATTTATTATATCTTTCTTCAGTTACAAGACCAACCTTATATCCTATTTCCGTTAATCTAAAGTCTGCATTATCTTGTCTTAATAATAATCTATATTCTGCTCTTGAAGTCATCATTCTATACGGCTCATTAGTACCTTTAGTCACTAAATCATCTATTAAAACACCAATATATCCATCTGATCTTGTTAATATCATAGGTTCTTCATTTCTAATTTTAAGCGCAGCATTTATTCCAGCTACTATTCCTTGTCCAGCAGCTTCTTCATAGCCTGAGCTACCATTTAATTGTCCTGCTCCATATAAACCACTAATCTTCATAAATTCTAATGTAGGTTTAAGTTGAGTTGGATCAATTGAATCATACTCTATTGCATATGCAGTTCTCATTATCTCAACATTTTCTAGACCTGGCACAGATCTTAACATTTGAATTTGCACCTCTTCTGGTAATGATGATGACATTCCTCCAACATACATTTCTTCAGTATTTTCACCTTCAGGTTCTATAAATAATTGATGCCTATCTCTATCTGGGAATCTCATAACCTTATCTTCTATAGATGGACAATATCTAGGTCCTACCCCCTCAATTAATCCATTATACATTGGAGATCTATCTATATTATCTCTGATTATATTATGAGTTTCTTCACTAGTATAAGTTAACCAGCAAGATACTTGATCTCTAGTAATATCACCACTCATAAAAGAAAATGGAACTATTTTTTCATCTCCAGGTTGCTCTACCATCTGTGAAAAATCCACTGATCTTCTATTGATTCTTGCTGGGGTTCCTGTCTTAAATCTTCTTAATTCTATGCCTAAGTCTATTAATGATTGTGATAATTCATTAGCTGCAGATAAACCATTGGGACCACTATTATATGTGACATCACCAATTATAATTCTAGATCTTAGGTAAGTTCCTGTTGTTAATATAACTGCCTTACAACTAAAGTATCCACCATTTTTAGTAACAACACCTTTTACTTCGCCATCAACAACATCTAATTCAACAACTTCTAATTGTCTTAGATTTAAGTTTTCTTGTTTCTCTAAAACACTCTTCATTCTATCTTGGTACTTCTTCTTATCAGCTTGTGCTCTAAGAGAATGTACCGCTGGTCCTTTAGAAGTATTAAGCATTCTAGATTGAATGAAAGTATTATCTATGTTAACTCCCATTTCTCCACCTAGTGCATCTACCTCTCTTACTAAGTGTCCTTTAGCAGTACCTCCTATATTAGGATTACATGGCATCATAGCAACAGAATCTAGGTTAGTAGTACATATTAATGTTTTTAATCCCATCCTTGCAGTAGCTAATGCTGCTTCACAACCAGCATGACCAGCACCAACTACTACTACATCGTATTCTCCCGCATTATATTTCATATTCATCTTCTCCTATTTTCCGCAGCAAAATTCCCTAAATATCTTATTAACTAAATCCTCTTCTAACTCTGATCCAGTAATTTCACCTAAGGCTTTTAATGCTGCTGTAACATATATTGAAATTAAATCTAAAAATTCATTCTTTTTAACTCTAACAAGAGCTTCATTACAATTTTCAAAAGCTCTTATTAAAGCTTGCTTGTGTCTAGAATTAGACACAATCAAACTTTCACTATCTATTGTACCATTAAAGAACATATTCTTAATCTCATTTTTTAAACCATCTATTCCAATATCTTCTTTAGCAGAAATTTTTATTATATTTCCAAAGCCTTCTAAAATTAAATCATCAATTTTATTATCTAAATCAATCTTATTAAGTAAAACTATAGATTTTTTATCTTTAATTGCTTCAATAATCTCTTTATCTTCTTTATCTATTTCTCTTGATGTATCTAATACTAATAATATTAAATCTGCTTCATTAATTTTTTCTCTAGATCTTTCAACACCTATTTTTTCTACAACATCTTCTGTTTCCCTAATTCCAGCAGTATCAATAATTTTTACTGGTATACCATCTAAATTAATGTATTCTTCTATAACATCTCTTGTTGTACCAGCAATATCCGTTACTATAGCTCTCTTCTCTTTTAATAAAACATTTAATAAAGATGACTTTCCTACATTAGGCTTACCAACTATCGCTAAGCTTAATCCATCCCTAATAATCTTACCTTCATCAGCACCTTTAAGCAGCTTATTAATATCTTCTACAGATTTCTCTAAGCTTTCTTTAACTCTTATTGGTATGCTAGGATCAACTTCTTCATCATCTTCAGTAAAATCTACTGCATATTCTATTAATGCTAATACATTTAATAAATACTCTCTTAACTTATTAATCCTCTGAGATAAAGATCCTCCACTTTGCATTAATGCTGATTTCATAGCAAGCTCAGTTTTAGCTGTAATTAAATCCATAACAGCTTCTGCTTGTGATAAATCTATTCTTCCATTTAAAAAAGCTCTTTTAGTGAATTCTCCCGGCTCAGCTAGCCTTGCTCCTGCCCTTATTGTTGCTTCTAATACTTTATTAGTAGAAGTAACCCCTCCATGACAATTAATCTCTACTACATCCTCTGCAGTAAAGCTCTTGGGTCCCTTCATATAACTAATAATTACTTCATCTATAATATCATCACTATCAATATCTACTATATGACCATATTTCATAGTGTAAGTTTTCATATCTTTTATATCTTTTCCGCTCTTTGCTCTAAAAATTTTGGATACAATACCTAATGCATTGTCACCAGATACTCTTATTATTGCAATTCCACCTTCTCCAATTGCTGTAGATATGGCACAGATTGTATCAAACTCTTTCATCTCTAAACCTCCTTATCTATTCATAAATAAATCTATATTTATAGTATATCCATTTTTAACTATTATTCATTTTACAAAACTATTTATATTAAGTCAAAATAAATATAATCTACATAGATGCTATTACGTAGGATGTTATTTAATAAAAAATTAATTTATATATTCTCTAATTCATCTATTTTGTAAAAAATAAAAGGTAAGAAAGCCTTGAGGCCTCCTCACCTATTTTTTAATATCAACTACTATTCTTCTATGAGGTTCATCGCCCTCACTAAAAGTATATACATATTCATTATCTTGTAAAGCATAATGAATAATTCTTCTTTCATATGGGTTCATCGGTTCCAATTTGTAAGCTCTTTTAGTTTTTCTAACTTTATATGCAGTTTTTTCAGCAACCCTAATTAAAGTTTCTTCTCTCTTTTTTCTATAGTTTTCAGTATCTAAGACTACTTTTTTATAAGGTATATCATGTTCTTTATTAACTACTAAAGATGCAAGATATTGTAATGAATCTAAGGTTTCCCCCCTATATCCAATTATAATTCCCATCTTAGGTCCTGTTAAATTGATATAAACTACATCATTTTCTTCTTTAACTTTAATTTCAGCCTGTACATTCATACCATTAAGAATATTTCTAATAAATAGCTTTACTTCTTCCTTATAATCTCTTTTTACTTTTACTAAAATTTTAGCAGGTTTTGCACCAATTAAATTTAGAAACCCCTTAGACCCTTCGTCTAATACTTCGTATTCAACCTTATCCTCAGTAAGTTTTAACTCTTTTAATGCATTTTCTAATGCTTCACTTACATTTTTCCCAGACATTTCAAATGTTTTCATACCCTATTCACCACCTAGTATAATACTAAATAATAATTAATTTTTTCTCTTAGTCTTTGGTGTTGCTTTCTTAGCATTTGTAGCTACCTTTAACTTTTCTTCTTCCTCTTTAGCAGCTAATTTTTTCTTAGCTGGTAGATAATTTAAGAAATATGTTTGCCCTAATTGTATAACTCCACCTATTATCCAATAAATAACTAAGATAGAATCAAAGTTAATAGCCATAACCCCCATCATACCTGCCATCATAAGGTTCATAGTTCCCATATTCATTTGCTTACCATCTTCATTCTTAGGCATTGATTTACTTAAAAGTAAACTTGGAATATATGTGCTTAGGAATGCCAGAACAGGCAGTATAAAGTATGGATCCTTTTCAAATACATCTGGTATCCATAAGAATGATGTATCTGTTACTTGATTAACATTAATAGTCAAAAATACATAGTACAGAGCAAATAGTATTGGTAAAGGTAATAAAGTTGGTAAACACCCACCAAACATACTTACATTATTTTCTTTCATGCACTTTGAATATTCCGCTTGCATTTTTTGTGGATCATTTGCATATTTCTTTTGAATAGCATTTAATTCTGGTTGAATTTCTTGCATTCTTACATTGGATCTGTTAGCTTTTATATTTAAAGGTAATATTAATAATCTAATAATTAGAGTAAATAAAGCAATCGTTAATATATATGAAACACCACTTGGTTCCATATTAAATATATTAATGATAATATCATGCATTCCTTCAAATATAATCGTTAAAAAATTTGTTATCGGTTGTAAAAACTTCATCATTTTAGCGCGCAACCTCCTTATTTCACTGGATCATAGCCACCCTTTGCAAAAGGGTGACATCTTATAATTCTTTTTATTGCTAAAAAACCACCTTTTATAGCACCATATTTAGTAATTGCTTCAATAGCATATTGTGAACATGATGGAACATATATACATGTTGGTGGTCTCATCGGTGAAATATATTTTCTATATAAATGTATAGATTTTAACATAATTTTCTTCATTGCCTATACAAGCCTGCCTTTGAAAAAAGTTTTTTCATTGCTTCTTCAACTTCAAAGAAGTTTTTTTCTTTAATAGCACTTCGGGCTACAAAAACAAAATCATAACCTTTTTTTAGCTGTTCTTCATTTAGTCTATAGCTTTCAGTTATCAATCGTTTACTCCTGCTACGAACAACACTGTTTCCAACCTTTTTACTAACTGAAATACCTACCTTATTATATGTATCTCCATCTTTAGTTTTATTTCTATTATTATTAAATACATATAAAACTAATATATTATTAGCTGAAGATTTTCCTCTTCTATAAACTAGTTTAAATTCATTGTTTTTTTTCAACCTGTACATCATTAGAAACTTTATTCTCCTTTTTTTCTGCTATTGCAGAAAAAAGGCCACTATTTGCGGCCCTTATGCTGTTAATCTTTTT
>OGSQ01000559.1_pt1 | contig 11773 bp, 9 predicted proteins | sample 1573921 | NCBI WGS metagenome assembly OGSQ01 (sample SAMN03295832, study PRJEB24534) | human gut metagenome | isolation source: fecal sample 7 from infant 4 | host: Homo sapiens | place: USA: Pittsburgh, PA | collected 2014-07 | reverse complement strand
GTATTATATGCTTAGCCCATTTAATATTATATTAATACTTTTTAAAAAATATAGTATGCTTGCCCTATTACCATATTTCATGACTTTTAAAATAATGATATTAGCATATAGTGCTTCCTTATTTTTTAAGGAGATAATAGGAAATAAATATAAATGGATAGGTACTATAATATATTTATCTTGCTATTATATAATAATATATGGATGTTATCAGGTAATGTGGCTAGATACATTCATATTCTTACCTTTAGTATTGCTTGGAATAGAATATATAATAAAAAATAAAGGTAAAAAACTATTTGTAATAAGTTTGTTTTTCTTTATAACTTCAAACTATTATATGGCTGCAATAATAATTCCTCATATTGCTATATATGGAGTTATAAGATATATATATGAAAATGGAAATAAGGGGATTATTAAATATATTATTAATATGATAATATTAGCTATGATATCATTATTATTATGTTCATTTGTTCTTATCCCAGCTTTAGATGTAATGGCATCTTCTGCAAAAAGTAATCAATCTGCAATGATTTTTACTAATAGTTTTAAGAGAGTTGGATATGTATTTACACAAAATTTTATGGGATATGTAATAACTCCAAGTAATACTTATATAACTATTTTGGGAATGATTACTAATATATCCTATTTTGTTTTCGGAAAAAATAAAAAAAATAGATTATATTTAATTCCTATAGGAATAATTTTCTTAGCTATATTTAGTGATAAATTAAATTATATTTTTAATTTTGGATATTCTCCAGCTGGTGGTAATTATAGATATAGCGTAATATTAAATATATATATAGGTATAATAGCTTGCATTACAATAAAGGAAATAATAGAAGAGGATAATAAAAAATTAAAGTACTTTTTAGTGTTTTCAGGTATTTTAAACTTATTTATTTTACTATTTAAAATAAATGATTTAGGGAAAGGTATAGTAATAGCCAATGCTATAGTATTGCTGAGTTATTTAAGTATATTATTTGTAAATAATAAAAAGTTGGGAGTAAAATTATTATTAATTATATTACTTCTAGAGTTAACTGGAAAAACTTTTATTACCTATACAGCTAAAACTATGCTTCCAAATGAAACTAGATATGAATTTACAAGATTAATAGAGCACGTAAAAGAGACATATGGAAATGATAGTAGAATAGAAATTAAAGACACTGTTAATGAAGGTAATATATATATGGCACATGATATCCAAGGTGTTTTAGGATATAGTTCATTAATTAATTCAAGTTATGCAGGTATTGGACAAGTCTATAGCAATACTTCTGAAAATTTAGTAAGAGAAGATTTTAGGGGAAGGAATGTTATAGCTAGAACAATTGGAACAAAATATTATATTAGTAGGTATAATTATTGTCCATATAGTAACTCTGAATTAGTAGAGGTATTTGAGGATAATAATACTTATTATATTTTTGAAATAGATAATAATTATTTAAAGTATTTTAGTGAAAATAGTTTAATTGAAGGAAGCTTAGATAATTCTGTTATAAAGAGAGATGCTTTATTATATAGTAAACTAATTATTAAAAATGATGGTAAAATACTTGATATAGAAGAATTAGAGGGAGAGGTTATAAAATATATTCCTATAACCTCAAATAGAATTACTATTGAAGCAAGTGGAGATTATTATATAATCACTCCAAAAGAGAAAAAAAATATAAACAGTATAGATTTTTCAATAAATGGTGTATCTGTAAAGGCATCTCATCTTTTACCATATAGTCAAGTAGATGAAATGAGTTCAGGAGAAATATACTTAGGAAACTTATCTAATGGAGATGTATTGGAAATACCAGATGAATTTTCTATAGATGGGAAATTAGCTTATATTGATTCTAAATATATAGAAGAATCTATAAATACATCAAGTAAAATAGAGATAGATAATTTATCTAAAGAAAATGGAAAATTAGATACAAAAATAAGAGTAGATAATGATGGATATATACTTCTTCCTATTGTATATGATAAAAATTGGAATATAACAATTGATGGAGAAAAGGTTTCTCCAGAAATAGTGAATGGTGGATTTATGGCTCTAGAAGTTAATACAGGTGAACATATTATTAGCATGGTATATAAATCAAATATAATAATAATTAGTATGATAATTTCAATGATTACATTATTTACTGTTATAATATATAGTTTTATGAAGAGGAGAAAGTGATGAAAACTGTTGATATAGTAGTTCCTTGTTACAATGAAGAGGAATCAATAGATATTTTTTATTCAGAATGTAACAAAATTATAAGAGAAATAAAGGAATATTCCTTTAATTATATATTTGTAAATGATGGTAGCGGAGATAGAACCTTAGAAAGGATAAAGCTATTATGTAGTGAAAATGTAAATGTAGATTATATATCATTTTCAAGAAATTTTGGTAAAGAAGCAGCAATACTAGCTGGATTAAAAGAAAGTAAAGCAGAATATGTAATACTAATGGATGTTGATTTACAACATCCGCCTAGATTAATATTAGAAATGATATCTTATATAGAAAAAGGATATGATTCTGCAGCAGCTAGAAGAGTTTCTAGAAATGGAGAAAAAAAATACAGGGAGTATTTTTCTAAAAAATTTTATAAGTTAATAAATAAAATATCTGATGTTAAAATAACAGAAGGAGCCACAGACTATAGAATGATGACAAGACAAATGGTTAATTCTGTATTAGAGTTAGAAGAATCTCAAAGATTTACCAAAGGAATATTTGAATGGGTTGGATTTGACACTAAGTGGATAGATTATAAAAGTGAGGAAAGAGCTGCTGGAACAACAAAATGGTCTTATATAGGTTTGTTAAAATACGCATTAGAGGGCATAGTAGGTTTTTCAACAACACCTTTAAAATTATCGTCTTTTACAGGAGTTATTATTTCAAGCTTTAGTTTTATATATTTTTTAATAACATTAATAAAAACTTTGATTAAAGGGATAGATATGCCAGGTTATGCATCAATAGTTTGTTTTATTACTTTTTTAGGAGGAATACAATTAATAGCATTAGGGGTAATAGGAGAATATTTATCAAAAACATATTTAGAGGTTAAAAAGCGTCCAAGTTATTTTGTTAAGGATTCTAGTATTAATAAAAAAAAATAAAAATTCTAAGGAGCTGTAGAACTATAAACTATTTTACAGCTTCTTTTTTATTTGCTGAATATACAAGTAGTATTTTATTTGAAAATTTAATAAAATATAGATTTGTAGACAATATAATAGTGTTAGTAGTATAATGTATAAGTGAAATTATGAAATGTACAATAGAAATTCTTCTAAATAAAATAGAAGAGGAGGAAAATATGAATAGAATAAAAACTTTTTTACTTATAGTTATAGATGTATTTTTAGTGAATATGGCTTACCTTTTAGCTATTAATATAACGGCCTATGAACGTTTTACTGAATATGCAACTATATATGAACATGATATGATATTTGTAACAACTACGTATATTGTATGTTTTGCTTTATTTAAGATGTATAGTTCCCTTTGGCATTTAACAGGTACTGATGAATTTTTACTAGGTGTAGGTGGTGGAATTCTAGCAGGAGCAATAGTTATTGTGTATACTAGAAATCTTGGTTCTACTATACCTTTAAACGTGTCTGTAATAGGAACTATGCTAGCATGTATTTTTACATTAGGATATAGAATTTTATATAGGGTTTATAGAAGGGCCCTTTTATATATGCCTTATAAATATGCTAGTGATCAAGAAAGAGTTATGATTATAGGAGCAGGTTCTGCTGGAACTATGATAATTAATGAGATGCTTTCTAGAAGAAACCTTAAACTAAATCCTATTCTATTAATAGATGATAGGGATTTTAAACAAGGAAAGCGTATTAGTGGAGTAAAAGTCGAAGGAAAAAGAGAAGATATAGTTAGATTAGCAGAAGAAAAAGAAATTGATACTATAATACTAGCCATTCCTTCTATAGATAATGAAAATAAACGAGAAATTTTAGCAATATGCAAAAAGACTAATTGTAAGGTTAAGATAATTCCAGGTATATATGAAATAATATCTGGAGAAGCAACAGTTAGTAAAATTAAAGACGTAGAATTAGAGGATTTACTTGGAAGAGATCCAGTGGTCCTTGATAATAATGGTATTACAAATTATTTGAATAATAAAGTAGTGCTAGTGACTGGTGCAGGTGGATCCATTGGATCTGAATTATGTAGACAAATAGTACCTTTTGGACCTAAAAAATTAATTTTATTTGATATTTATGAAAATACAGTTTATGATATTCAAAATGAACTTAAGGATAGATATCCTAATATAAATATGGATGTATTAATTGGGTCTATTAGGGATAAAGATAGATTAGAAGAAATATTTAATAAATATAATGTAGATGTTGTGTTCCATGCAGCAGCTCACAAACATGTTCCTTTAATGGAGGATAGTCCAAAGGAAGCAATTAAGAATAATGTTTTTGGAACATTAAATCTTGTTAAAACAGCTCATGAACATAAAATTGATAGATTAGTTTTAATATCTACAGATAAGGCAGTGAACCCAACTAATATAATGGGAGCTACTAAGAGACTTTGTGAGATGATTATTCAATCCTATAATACAATAAGTGAAACAGAGTTTGTTGCTGTTAGGTTTGGTAATGTATTAGGAAGTAATGGATCAGTAATTCCTTTATTTAAAAAGCAAATTCAAAATGGTGGACCAGTAACTGTAACTCATAAGAATATAACTAGATACTTTATGCTTATTCCTGAAGCAGCACAATTAGTACTTCAGGCTGGATGTTTTGCTAAGGGGGGAGAAGTATTTGTATTAGATATGGGGAAGCCAGTTAAAATCTATGATTTAGCCTTGGATTTAATTAAACTTTCTGGTTTAGAGCCTAATAGGGATATAAAAATAAAAGTAACAGGATTAAGACCAGGGGAAAAGCTATATGAAGAATTATTAATGAGTGAAGAAGGTCTTCAAAGTACTGAACATAATAAAATATATATAGGAAAACCAACCTTTGAAAGTATAGATAGTTTAAATAAAAAATTAGAAGAACTTAAAGAAGTATTAAAGGAAACTGATGATAAATTAATTAAAGAAAAAATGAAGCAAATTGTTCCAACATATAAGGAACCCTCAGAAGTAAATGAGGTAGCTGCTACAGAAGAATAAATAATAGTAAATATGAATAAAGTAGAGGATAGATAATGAATAAAATTAATCAAATAATAAAAAGAATATTTGATTTCCTAGTATCTTTAGTGGGAATAATTATATTATCACCAATATTTATAATAGTTAGTATTGCAATAAAAATAGATTCTAGAGGAAGTATATTATTCTTACAAAAAAGAGTAGGTAAAGATGGCAAAGAATTTAATATATATAAATTTAGAACTATGGTAACTGATGCTGAAAAGCTTGGAAAGCAAATAACTATAGGTAATGATAGTAGAATAACAAAAGTAGGGGCATTTCTTAGGAAATTTAAAATAGATGAGCTGCCTCAATTATTTAATGTTTTATTAGGAGATATGAGTTTAGTAGGACCAAGACCAGAAGTTCCTAAGTATGTTGCTTTATATAATGATGAACAAAAAAAGGTTTTAAGTATTAGGCCAGGAATAACTGATATGGCATCTTTAAGATATAAAGATGAAAATGATATACTTGGAAAGGTGGAAAATCCCGAAGAGTACTATATTAACGTTATAATGAAAGATAAACTTAGTTTAAATCTAGAATATATTGAAAAGAGTAATGTTTTTTTTGATATATATTTAATAGTTAAAACTATAATAAAATGTATATAAGGTGGTATAAAAATGAAAAAACTTAATTTTGCAATTATTGGTTGTGGAAGAATATCATACAAACATGTAGAAGGATTATGTGAAAATAAGGATTTAGCTAATTTAGTGGCTACATGTGATGTGAAATTAGAATTAGCGGAAGCTAAGGCTAAAGAATATGTTGAAAAAATGAATGATTCTTCTATAAAGGTTGGAGTCTATGAAGACTATAAGGAAATGCTTGAAAAAGAAGATATAGATGTGGTAACTATTGCTACTGAAAGTGGATATCATGCTGAAATTGCAATTTATTGTATGAATAAAGGAAAACATGTAATAGTTGAAAAACCTATGGCTATGTCAATTGATGATGCTAATGAAATGATTAAAGTTGCAAAAGAAAATAATGTTAAATTATCTGTAGCACATCAAAATAGATTTAATAAACCAGTTCAAAAGCTAAGAGAAGCAGTTGAAACTGATAAGTTCGGAAGAATAATGAATGGTACTGCAAGAATTCTTTGGAGAAGAGATGATAATTATTATAAACAAGCTCCTTGGAGAGGAACTTGGGACTTAGATGGTGGTACTTTAATGAATCAATGTATTCATAATATAGACTTATTACAATGGATGATAGGTTCTGAAGTTGAAAGAGTATATGCAGAGGCTGATACTTTTAGAAATCCTATTGAAGGAGAAGACTTTGGAGCTATAGTAATTAGATTTAAAAATGGAGCTATTGGTATAGTTGAAGGAAGTGCAGTAGTATATCCAAAGAACTTAGAGGAAACTTTAAGTATATTTGGAACTGATGGAACTGTAGTAATAGGTGGTCTTGCTGTTAATGAACTTAAGACTTGGAGATTTGAAGGAGCAGACGAAGAAGCTGTTAAGAAGGATTTACAAGTTGAAATAGATAGTGTTTATGGAAAAGGACATACTCCTTTATTTAAGGATGTTATAGAAGCTATAAATGATGATAGAAAGCCATATGTAAGCGGTGAAGATGCAATTGTTCCTTTATCAATTATTTTAGCAGCATATAAGTCAAGAAAAACTGGAATGCCAGTAAATTTCCCATTTAATAATTTTTCAAGTTCTGATATGAAGAAATAAGTTAAGAAAATTTAAGATTAACTAAATATTTATTAAGAAAATATTAATTGAATAAATACAATTAATTCCATATAATACTAAGTGTACTAATATAAGCAGTACACTTAGTATTTTTTATTTTATTCTTCAGGAGGAATAGGTATGAAGAAATCAACATTTTTAGCTGTTGGTGCTGTTATTTTAGCTTTTTTTATAGTATCAGCTTTTGGTAAGAGAGAAAAGTTATATGAAAAAAAAGAGAACTTTAAAAAGCCTGAAGAGGCAATAGTTAATTTTATAGGATATATAAATAGTTACGAAACTGTAAAGGAAAAGAATGGTTATTATGAAATTCTACCAAGAGAATTCTTAGAAAGTATATCTAAGAGATACAGATTATATACTGGAACTTTTATGTCATATAAATCTATATTAGGACAAGTACCTGTGCTATATAGTTATGAAATGCAGGAAGTAGATTATAATTCTCTTACATATTTAAAGGAGAATTATGAATATTCCTTTAAGCAGATATCTAATTATAAAAGAGATGAGAATCCAAGGGTATATAGATTAGATGGCTATGGTGTATACAATAGTCATATTGATAAAAGTTCTATTAATGAAGACGGGACTATTAAGAATACTGATGGTTTAGAAGGAGAGCCATTAAGTATATATTTAATAGTTATAAACGAAGGTGAAGGATTTGTAGTTGATTATTATTCAGTAAGTTATCAGTAGCCTAAAGTTGAGGTGAGGTTATGTTAAAAATAGATGCCAGGCTTAGTACTCCAATTTATGAGCAAGTCATATTTGGAATTAAGGAGCTTATACTTAAAGGAGTCTTTAAAGCAGGAGATAAATTACCTTCGGTTAGGGAGTTATCTACAGTTTTAACTATAAATCCCAATACTGTTAGTAAGGCTTATATTGAGCTTGAAAAAGAGAATATAGTTGAAGTTATAAGAGGAAAAGGTACTTTTATAGCTAGGGATTATAGTGCAAGTATTTCCAAGGAAAAGTTAGATAATATAGTTGCTGATTTTAAGAAAATTATTTTAGAAGCAAATTACTTAGGCTTAGGAGAAAAGGACTTAATTTCATTATTAAGTAAGGAATATAGGCATATAAGGGGTGAAATATAATGTTGGAGTTAAAAGATTACTCTTTTAGTTATGGAGAGTTTAATATATTAGATAATATAAACTTTTCTTTAGATAAGGGAAAGGTATTAGGTATAGTAGGGCCTAGTGGAGTAGGTAAAACTTCTTTAATAAAAGGTATTGTTGGAATTTATAAAGGAACATCAGGAATAGCACTTTATGATGGTGAAGAAATATATGATAATCCAAATGTTAAGAAGAAAATAGCCTTTGTGCCAGATGAACATAGTAGCTTTTATTTAATTACATTAAGAGAAATAGTTAAGTTTTATAAGGGATTATATCCTGATTTTAATGAAGAAAGATTTTATAGTATAAATAAGATATTTAAGATTCCTCTTAATAAAAGATTTTTACAGTTATCTAAGGGTATGAAGATGAGGGTAAATTTGATGATAGCTTTTTCTTTAAATGCTGAATTATTAGTTTTAGATGAACCAACTTCAGGTTTAGATCCAATATTAAAAGAAAAGGTTCTGAAGATAATAATGGAGGAAGTATCAAGTGGTAATAAATCTGTTATTATTAGTTCACATAACTTAACAGAGTTAGAAAGAGTTTGTGATGATGTATTAATATTAAATGAGGGAAAGGTTGAGTATCATAATACCTTAGATAATATAAAGAAAAATATTAAGAAGATACAAATTGCCTTTGATATGCCTGTATATGAAGAAGATTTATATTTCCCGGGAATATTTAATATTTCTCAAGTTGGAAGGGTATTTACAATAGTAATAGAAGATAATGAAGAGAAGTTTATAGATTATGTTAAGAAGTTTAACCCTTTATTTATAGAAGAAATAGATTTAAGTTTAGAAGAGGTTTTTATAAATAGGATAGAAGGGAAGGTTAGCAATGAAGAAATATTTAAATAATAATTTATTTTATCAAGGAGATGCTAATATCTTTCTTCCATTATGTATGGTGTATATATCAACTTTTATATTGTTTTTAATATTAAGTAATAATTACTTTAGTTTTCAAATAAGTAGCTATTTGTACAACCAAACAGATAGTAAATTTATTTTTTCTGTTGAAGGAGTACTGCTATTAATTGCTTATATTGGAATTGTATACATGATAACAGTTGGTATTTTCAAAAGAAAAAAGTGGTCTACTTTTTTAGCAGGACCATTTTCAAGAATAGATATTAGAAAAAGAGAGCTTATTATAATGGTAATTTCAGTTCTAATATTTATTGGAATGTATTTATCTATAATTATTAAAAATTATATTCAGTATCAAGATATTTTAATATATATAAATGATTTTTATATAATGGTGTTGTTAGATGTTATAAGAATAATTAGTTTATCATCTATAATCATAGGAGTTATAGCGGTATTAGATAGTATTTTTTCAAATCTTTATTATTTAATTGCAGCAGGAGTTATTTCTTTTATATATTTAATTTTCTTATTAATTAACTTTGATCCACTGCTTAGCTATTATTCTTATGGCCAATGGAGAGGGTTAAGATATGTTTATAATGGATTAATTGAATATATAGGTGGTATAAGCATAGGAAATACTGTAACAGCTTTACAGATTATATTTATGTCAATTATTTTTATATTAATTGGGATTCTACTAATTTTTATCTCTAAAATATTAACAAATAAAATGTTAGTGGAAAATATGAATGAAGGAATAATTTTAAGCTTTCCTAAAAAAATGGCAAAATTTATTATGATGACTTTAGGTGGAGTGTTAAGTGCACCATATATAAGTGCTCTCATAGATGAGATATATTTTAAAAATAACTTAGGAGTTTATGAGATAGCCCTTTTAAAAGTGATAATAATAATTGCAGTAAGTATAGCAACACATTATATATTTAGAAACTTTAAAAAAGTAAAGAAGGATGTATACTATTAGAAGTGAAGAATTAATAGTTAAGAAATAATAGATAAGTAGGAAAGTAATAGTTAACTAATAGGTAAGAAGTAAGATATAACACAACATCAAATAAACTTAAGGACAAGCTTAAATGTATTAATTAAAGAGTTCTTGGTTTTCCTTAGAATTTTATGTTAAGTTTCTAATCTTCATTAATATAAATAATATTAAAGGAGCTGTCGCAGCAGCTCCTAAATTAAAAATGTAGAATGTAAAATGTAGAATTATTGATGTAATTCCAAAGGAATTACTAAAAAGATATATATTTTAGAAACTCCTAAGGGAGTTTCTTCTTTAATTTTACATTTTTCATTATTCATTTTACATTGTGCGACAGCCACTTTGGTTATCTATATGTAATTTTAAGTTAGAATAGTAATTTAAAGAGGAATATAAGAGTCAATACATAATATATAATTTAAACTTGCACTTAAACCTCTATTACTTGTTACTCAAATTCTGGTTCTTGGTCTTTGTTATCTGTAATTGTAAATATAATATAGCTAAATACTATAGCAAGTACTGTTGGAATAAACCAACCAAAGCCAAATTCAGCTAAAGGAATAAAGTTTAAGTTTATTCCAGGAATAGCAAATAAAATACCAAATATCAATGATGTATAAACACCAACTTTAACTGCTTTATTGTTGTTAATATATTTAGATAAAAGTGCAGTTCCTATAAGAGTAATTGAAACAGGATAAAGTATATTCAAAATTGGAACTGATAAAACTACTATATTGTCAACACCAAGAGTAGCAATTCCTAAGCTTACAATTGATATTAATATTGCATTAAGCTTAAAGGATAATTTACCCTTTGATATTCTCTCAAAGAAATTTGCACCTGAAGTTATTAAGCCTATAGAAGTAGTTAAGCAAGCTAGTCCCATTGCTATACCTATAATAACTGGTCCCATATTTCCTAAAATACTTTTAGAAATTAATATTAATAAACTAGTTTTACTTATTTCAGGTGAAGCTAGTCCAATTGTTTGCGCACCTATGTAAGTTAATCCACCATATACAAAAGCAAGTCCTAATATAGCAACTAAACTTGATTTCATAATCATTGTAGGCATTTCTTTATCTTTATAGCCCTTAGATTTTAAAGAGGTTGTTATCATTCCAGCAAATAAAAGGGCAGCTATAGCATCCATTGTTTGATATCCCTCTAGTAAAGAATTAGGGAAAACATTAATTGCATTAGTTTCTACAACATTACCAATAGGCATAACTAATCCTTTAAATATTAAAATAAATAATATTATCATTAGTGAAGGTGTTAAGTATTTTCCAATAGTATCAATTATTGAAGTTTTTCCTAAAACAAAATATAAATTAATTAGGAAATATATAGTCATTGCAATAAAAGGAGATACACTGCTGAAAAATGGGTTTATTGTTAATTCAAAAGTAGTTGCAGCAGTTCTAGGAATTGCAAGCATAGGTCCAATTGCTATAAATAATATAGCTGTAAAAATAATAGCAAACTTTGGACTTACCTTATTTGCAATAGACTTAAAGCTTCCATCTCCTTTAGAACAAGCCATTATTGCTAAAAGTGGTAATCCTACTCCAGTTAAGATAAATCCTATAATACCTAAAAGGTATTGATCTCCTATTGTATTTCCTAAGAATGCAGGGAAAATTAGATTTCCAGCTCCAAAAAACATTGAAAATAGAGCAAAACCTACTATGATAGAATCTTTTGTGCTTTTATTCATTCTTTATCCTCCGTAATTTACAAGATTATTTAAAATTTAGTAAAAAAATATATAAAT
>OGSQ01000552.1_pt1 | contig 11914 bp, 11 predicted proteins | sample 1573921 | NCBI WGS metagenome assembly OGSQ01 (sample SAMN03295832, study PRJEB24534) | human gut metagenome | isolation source: fecal sample 7 from infant 4 | host: Homo sapiens | place: USA: Pittsburgh, PA | collected 2014-07 | reverse complement strand
TTTATAATGTTATATTTAGGAGGATGGTTAACATGGTAGGAAAGAGAAAAATAGCATTAGGTATAGCATGTATGCTTGCTGCAAGTGTTTTTGTTGGATGTAAAAGTACTGATTCTAAGACATCTAATGAAGATAAGGTTTATAAGATTGGAATTAGTCAATTAGTACAACACCCGGCTTTAGATTCTGCGAGAGAAGGATTTATTGAAGGTCTTAAAGAAAAGGGCTATGAAGAAGGAAAGAATATTGAGATTGATTACCAAAATGCTCAAGGGGACAACCCTACAGCTCAAACTATAGCTCAAAAATTTACTTCTGATAAAAAGGATTTAATACTGGCTATAGCAACTACTTCAGCTCAAGCTGTATATAATGCAACTAAGGAAATTCCAACAGTATTTACAGCGGTTACAGATCCTGTGGAGGCAGAAATTGCAAAGGACTGGAAGAGTTCAGGTACTAATTTAACAGGAGTATCAGATATGGTACCTGTAGATAAGCAATTAGATTTATTGCTTAAGTTAAAACCTGATACTAAAAACTTAGGAGTAATATACAATACTTCAGAAGCAAATTCTTTAGTTCAAGTAAATACTTTGAAGGCTGAAGCAAGTAAATTAAATTTAACTGTTAAAGAAATAGGTATTACTAACGTAAATGAAATAAATCAAAACTTATCAGCAGTTATTAAAGATATAGATGCCTTATATACACCTACTGATAATACAGTAGCTTCTGCTTATGATTTAGTTGGGCAAATAGCTGTTAAGAATAATATTCCTATTTTAGGGGCTGAGGAAGCAGTAGTTTCAAAAGGTGGATTATGTTCAATAGGTATTGATTACTTTAGCTTAGGAAAAGAAACTGCTTATAAGGCTGTAGAGATTTTTGAAGGAAAGAAGCCGGAAGAAATTGAAATTACAACATTAAGTGATATGAGTATTACTATTAATACTGATGTAGCTAAAAAATTAAACATTACAGTTCCAAGTGATATAGAAGAAAGTGCTACTAAGGTAACTGGGGGCGTTAACTAGTGGATTTAATTATAAACGTATTAGAACAAGGCTTTTTATTTGGAATTGTAGCAGTAGGAGTCTATATAACTTATAAGATATTAGATTTTCCTGATTTATCTGTTGATGGGACTTATCCTTTAGGGGCAGCTATTTGTGCAGCACTTTTAGTTAAGGATGTAAATCCATGGCTTGCAGTAATAATAGCAACTATAGGTGGTGCTTTGGCAGGACTTACTACAGCTTTTTTAAATGTTAAGCTGAAAATAACAAATTTAATGTCTGGAATATTAGTTATGATTGGCTTATATTCAATTAATTTAATGATTATGGGCAAATCTAATATACCTTTATTTAGTACTAAAAGTGTATTTGGGATTAATTCTAAGATATTAATAATAATAGGAATAGTTATTGTAATTAAGGTGGCTTTTGACTTATTCTTAAAAACAAAGCTTGGAAGCTTATTAATTGCAGTAGGAGATAATGAACAACTTGTTACATCTTTAGGAGTAAATAAGAACTCAATAAAGATATTAGGTCTTATGATAAGTAATGGACTTGTTGCTTTAAGTGGAGCATTAACGGCCCAATATCAAGGTTTTGCTGATGCTGGTATGGGAACTGGAGTGGTAGTAATGGGACTTGCAGCAGTTATAATTGGAACTTCTATATTTAAGAAGCTTACATTTGTAAAAGCCACTACCTTATCTATAGCAGGTGCTATTATTTATAAATTAGCTATAGCTATAGTATTAAAGCTTGGTTTAGATCCGAATTATCTAAAGTTAATGACAGCTATTATTGTTATTGTTGCATTAAGCTTAAACTCTAATGTATTTAAGTTCAAGAGTAAAAAGAAATATACTAATAGTATTGTAGAAAAAGAAGGCGGTGATTTAGATGCTAAAGATTCAAGCGTTGCACAAGGTCTTTAATGAAAATACAATAAATGAAAATAAAGTTTTTTCAAATTTTAATCTTGAAGTAGATGAAGGAGATTTTATATCCATTATTGGATCTAATGGGGCAGGGAAGTCAACACTTTTAAATATTATTTCTGGTAATATTCAAAGTGATGAAGGTTATATAGAATTAGATGGGATTGATATGTCTAAATCAGATGAATTTAAGAGGTCCAAATTTATAGGCAGAGTTTTTCAAAACCCTTCTTTAGGAGTTGCTCCTAATATGACTATTTTAGAGAATCTAGCATTAGCTGATAATAAAGGAAAAAGATATGGGCTAACTTTAGGAATTAATAAAAAAAGAATTTCATATTATCAGGAGTTATTAAAGGAACTTGACCTTGGATTAGAAGATAAGCTATATAATAAGGTTAACCTTTTATCAGGAGGACAGAGACAAGCTTTAACTATGTTAATGGCTGTGATGTCAAAACCTAAGATTTTATTATTAGATGAGCATACAGCAGCTTTAGATCCTAAAACTTCTATGAAGATTATGGAGATAACTAAAAAGATATTAATGGAAACTAATATTACTACTATGATGGTTACACATAATTTAAAACAGGCTATAAAAACTGGAAATAGATTAATAATGATGCATAGAGGAGAAATATTAATAGATGTTAAGGGAGATGAAAAATCTCAGTTAACCACAGAAAAATTAATGAATTTATTTAAAGATGCTAATATAAATGATGATCTAAGTGATAGAAGTTTATTAGCTTAACTTTTTAGTAGAGTGTTTGTAGTAATTACAAATACTCTACTTTTTTATGTATATCTTATAAAACAAAATGGAAAAGTATTATTAAGTTAAAATATAGATGAAAGGAGATTGTTATATATATAACGAATTTTATCTTTAATCAAAGAAGAATTTAGTAGTTTATGTATAAAACATATTATTTTTAATAATATATTTATTCAAAATATAATGATTAATCAGAAAATAATAACAAGATATAGGTTTTTTAGAATAAAAAAGTTAATTATACTTAAAATATATATAAAAACATATATGTTTTATAGAAAAAGTGAGGTTTTTAAGAATGAAGAAAAAAATAGAAAAAATATGATAAAAATTTAACAAAAAAGATTGACAAAAAATAAACAATGAAATACAATGATATTGTAATCAAGTTAAGAAAATTTTAACAAGGTAATAAATTAATTTAAAAATATAAATCTTATTATTTAGGAGGATTTAAAATGGTTGTAACAAATGCACAAGAATTAACTCAAAGAATTAAGGAATTAAGAGAGGCTCAAAGAAAATTTGCAAGCTATACTCAAGAACAAGTAGATGAAATTTTCAGACAAGCAGCGATAGCAGCAAATGACAACAGAATTAAATTAGCTAAAATGGCAGTTGCTGAAACTGGAATGGGAATAGTTGAAGATAAGGTTATTAAAAACCACTTTGCAGCTGAATATATATATAATCAATATAAGGATATGAAAACTTGTGGTGTTTTAGAAGAGGATAAAACTTTTGGAATTACTAAAGTAGCTGAACCAATAGGAGTTATAGCTGCAATAGTTCCAACTACAAACCCAACTTCAACAGCGATTTTTAAGACACTAATTGCTTTGAAAACTAGAAATGCAATTATAATCTCACCTCATCCAAGAGCTAAGAAGGCTACTATTGAAGCTGCTAGAATAGTTTTAGAAGCTGCAGTTAAAGCAGGAGCACCAGAAGGAATAATCGGATGGATAGATGAACCATCAGTTGAATTATCTCAAAATGTAATGAGAGAATCAGATATAATTCTTGCTACAGGTGGTCCAGCAATGGTTAAAGCTGCTTACTCTTCAGGAAGACCAGCTTTAGGGGTTGGAGCAGGAAATACACCAGCAATAATAGATGAAACAGCTCATATAAAAATGGCAGTAAACTCAATACTTCTTTCTAAGACTTTTGATAATGGAGTTATCTGTGCATCAGAACAATCATTAGTAGTATTAGAACAAGTTTATGATGAAGTTAAGAAGGAATTAGGTAATAGAGGAGCTTATATCTTAAAAGGTGAAGAAGTAGATAAGGTAAGAAAAGTTATCTTAAATGAAAAGGGTGGATTAAATGCTAATATAGTTGGTCAATCTGCTTATAAAATTGCTGAAATGGCAGGAATTAATGTTCCAGAATCAGCTAAGGTATTAATAGGGGAAGTAGAATCAGTAGAGTTAGAAGAACCATTTTCACATGAAAAATTATCACCAATCCTAGCTATGTACAAAGTTAAATCTTATGAAGAAGCTTTAGAAAAGGCAGGCAGATTAATAGAGTTAGGTGGTATGGGGCATACTTCAATCCTATATACTGATCAATTAAAATCTAGAGATAGAATATTACAATTTGGCGAAAAAATGAAAACAGCTAGAACATTAATCAATATGCCAGCATCACAAGGAGCGATAGGTGATTTATTTAACTTTAAACTAGCACCATCATTAACTCTTGGATGTGGATCATGGGGAGGAAACTCTGTTTCAGAAAATGTTGGTCCAAAGCACTTAATTAACGTTAAGAGCATAGCTGAAAGGAGAGAAAATATGCTTTGGTTTAGAGTTCCAGAAAAAGTTTACTTCAAATATGGTTGTTTACCAGTTGCTCTTGAAGAATTAAGAGATATGGGTAAAAAGAAAGCATTTATAGTAACTGATAAAGTGCTATTTGATATGGGATACACTAACAAGGTTACTGAAGTATTAGAAAGAAACGGAATACAATTTAAAATATTCTCAGACGTAGAACCAGACCCAACATTAAGATGTGCAAGAGCTGGAGCTAAAGAAATGTTAGACTTCAATCCAGATGTAGTTATTGCACTTGGTGGTGGTTCAGCTATGGATGCTGCTAAGATTATGTGGGTAATGTATGAACATCCAGAAGTTAATTTCCATGACTTAGCTATGACATTTATGGATATTAGAAAGAGAATATACAAGTTCCCAACAATGGGTGAAAAAGCTATGATGGTTTCAATTGCTACTTCAGCAGGAACAGGTTCAGAAGTAACACCATTTGCTGTTATTACTGATGAAACTACAGGAGTTAAATATCCACTTGCTGATTATGAGCTAACTCCAGATATGGCAATAGTTGATGCTGAACTTATGATGACTTCTCCAAAGGGATTAACTGCTTGTGCAGGTATTGACGTATTAGTTCACTCAATAGAAGCATATGTTTCAATAATGGCTTCTGAATATACTAATGGTTTAGCTTTAGAAGCTATAAGATTAGTATTTAAGTATTTACCAGATGCCTTTAATGAAGGAACAACTAATGTAAAAGCTAGAGAAAAAATGGCTCATGCATCATGTATGGCTGGTATGGCATTCTCAAATGCTTTCCTAGGAATTAATCACTCAATGGCTCATAAACTAGGTGCATTCCATCACTTACCACATGGTATGGCAAACTCATTATTAATGAATGAAGTTATAAGATTTAATGCAGCTGATGCTCCAACTAAGCAAGCAGCATTTGCTCAATACAAATATCCAAATGCAGCGTGGAGATATGCTAGAATTGCAGATCATCTTGGATTAGGTGGAAAGACTGAAGAAGAAAAAGTTGAATTATTAATTAAAGCAGTAGAAGAACTACAAGCTAAGGTTAATATGCCAAAAACTATAAAAGAAGCTGGAATTTCAGAAACTAAATTCTATGAAACTTTAGACGAAATGGTAGAGCAAGCATTTGATGATCAATGTACAGGTGCTAACCCAAGATACCCATTAATGAGTGAATTAAAAGAAATGTATATAAAAGCTTTTGAAGGCCCAAAGGCTAAAGAAGCAAAAAAAGATAATAAGAAAAAATAATATTTAAACTATATAAAGATGATATCTCAAGTTAAATTGAGATATCATTTTTTTCATATTATAATAAAATTATACATAGTTTTATTATGTTTATGATATTATTTAAAGAGATGAAGTAATGTATAAATTTATTAAATGTGGAGGCGTATATGAAAAAAAGATATTTCTCGTTTATTATATTGGTAATTATTCAAATTATAGTTTTAGTAGGGTGCAGTAATTCTGATAGTATTAGTTCTGGAAAAGAAAAAGATATCAAGGAAGCTATAGATTTAGTTTTATCTTATGAAAATGGATATGATGAAACTATGAAGAAGCATATTAGTGAGAAGAATTTTTATGTTTGCAATTATAAAGAGTATTATTCATTATATATAGGTGATGCAACTATAGAAGAATATGAAAGTAAGGTTGTTAATACTTTTAAAGATGGCGAGAAGTATAAAGTTTATATGCTATTAAATATAAAAGCTAGGGGCTTAGAAGTTCATAAAAATGAAGAGGGCAGTGAAGAAGGTAGTGATGAGGCTATAGGAGAAGATATACCTTTAGAGGTTATAGTTAAAGAAAAAGATGGTGAATTTTATATTGAAGGATTAACTGAGTATGAAAATTTAGAAAAAGCAAAGGAATTAAATGAAGGCTTTAAATAAAGTGATTCTTATCTTTAGGTGGAGTTTTCTTAAAAGTAGAGAACCAAAATCTTGTATTTTGTGTGAATCACTTTCGCAGAGTACAGGATGCCTACTCTACCTGAAGGTTAGAAGAACTAATCCAGGTGCGTAGCAGTGCTTAGCTCCCACTTGTAGAAGGGGGAGTGTTAGCAATGGTAGCGATGGGATAAACTATTAAGAAGAGGGTGAATATTATGAAACCACTTGCAGAGATTATGAGACCTGAAAAATTAGAAGATTTTATAGGTCAAAAAAATATAATAGCTAAGGGGAAACCCTTATATAATTTAATAATTAGTAAAAGAATACTTAATTGTATTTTGTATGGACCACCAGGAACAGGAAAAACCACACTTGCTAATATTATGGCAAATTATAGTGATAAAAAATTCTATAAATTAAATGCAACTACAGCATCAGTTAAAGATATTCAAGAAATAACTAATAGTTTAGATAGTTTACTAAATTATAATGGAGTGGTTATCTATATAGATGAGCTTCAACATTTTAGTAAAAAGCAACAACAAGCACTTTTAGAGTTTATTGAAAATGGAAGGGTAACTTTAATTGCTAGTACTACTGAAAATCCTTATTTTGCTATACATAAAGCTATATTAAGTAGGTGTAATATTTTTCAGTTTCAGTCATTAAAGTTAGAAGAAATATTAGAAGGACTTGAAAAAGCAATAAAAAAATTAGTAAATGAAGATATTGAAGTTAATTATACTATAGAAGCTTTAAATTACATTGCAGATATTTCACAAGGTGATTATAGAAAAGCTTATAATGTATTAGAATTATGTATTAATTCCCAATTAAATAAGATTAAAAATATAACTGTTGAATACATTGAGGAGTTAAATCAATCTCATATTAGAGCTGATGCTAGTGGAGATGAGTATTATAATTTCTTAAGTGCACTTCAAAAGAGTATAAGAGGAAGTGATCCAGATGCAGCTATTCACTATTTAGCAAGGCTTATTAAATCAGGTAATTTACAGGCGATAATAAGAAGAATTAGTATTATTGCAGCAGAAGATATAGGACTTGCACATCCAAATGCTTTATCTGTTGTGAACTCTGGTATTGAACTTGCCTTAAAAGTTGGATTTCCAGAAGCATCATTAATACTATCAGAGATTGTAATATATTTAGCAACCCTACCAAAGTCTAATAGTGCATATAAAGCTATATCTAGGGCATTATCTGATTTGGATAATAAAAATGTAGGAGATGTACCAAATCATTTAAAAGATGCTCATTATTCTGGAGCTAAGAATTTAGGGGTAGGTGGTTACAAATACCCACATGATTATGATAATCATTATATTAAACAGCAATATTTGCCTGATAATTTACAAGGAAGTAAATATTATGAGCCTCAAAATAACAAGTATGAAGATAGCTTAAAACAATATTGGAATACTATAATAAATAATTCTAAATAAGCATAATTTAATTATATAAGTTGTAATAAAATCTCCACATTCTATTAAGCTCGTTCATATGTAAACATTAAGTTATATAGTTATTTTATATGAGTTAAAAGGGTAAAGACTAGGTTTTATGATTATTGACAATATCAGAGCATTTTGATAAGATATTTGAGTAAATACTAGTAAAATAGTAAACTTTAAAGGGGGAAGAAAAATGAAGCTTTCTACTAAGGGTAGATATGGGGTCAAGGCTATGGTAGACCTTGCAATGCACTATGGAGATGCCCCCGTTTCTATAAAAACTATATCTCAAAGACAAAATATATCTGAATATTATTTAGAGCAGTTATTTTCACCTCTTAGAAAAGCAAAAATTATAAAAAGTATAAGAGGAGCTCAAGGTGGATATGTGCTAAATAGTGCTCCAAAAGATATAACAGTAGCAGATGTAATGTATGTATTAGAAGGGCCAGTTGAAATTGCTGAATGCATTGAAGGAGCTGACTGTGATAATATAGACTTTTGCGCTACTAGATTGTTATGGGAAAAAATAAAAAACAGTATAGATGAAGTAATGGAAAGCATAACCCTTCAAGATATTGTAGATGATTATAATAGGATGAAGTTTGAAAGTGAATCCATTAAGTTTGTTAAGAGGAGCGAGTAAAGATGAAAAATGTTTATATGGACTATGCAGCAACAACGTATGTTAAGCCAGAAGTTTTAGATGAAATGATGCCTTTCTTTACTGAAAAGTATGGTAATCCATCATCTTTTTATGGGATTTCAAGAGAAACTAAAATGGCTATAGACAAAGCTAGAAATAGAGTTTCTAAGGCTTTAAACTGTGATGTAAGTGAAGTTTACTTTACTGGAGGTGGTTCAGAAGCAGATAACTGGGCTATTAAGGGAGTTGCTTCAGCTCATAGAAAAAAAGGAAATCATATAATTACAACTAAGGTTGAACATCATGCGGTTCTTCACACTTGTGAATATTTAGAAAAGCAAGGCTTTGAAGTTACTTATTTAAATGTAGATAAAGAAGGTTTTATAAACTTAGAAGAACTTAAAAATGCTATAACTGACAAGACTATATTAGTTTCTATTATGTTTGCAAATAATGAAATAGGAACTATTCAGCCTGTAAAAGAAATAGGAGCAATCTGTAGAGAAAGAAAAGTATTATTCCATACAGATGCAGTTCAAGCAGTTGGAAATATAGCAATCGATGTTAAAGAAATGAACATTGACCTTTTATCTCTTGCTGGACATAAAATTTATGGACCAAAGGGAACAGGTGCTTTATATATTAGAAAAGGTGTAAGAATAGATAATTTAATTCATGGAGGCGGACAAGAAAGAGCTAGAAGAGCAGGAACAGAAAATACTGCTTCAATAGTTGGACTTGGAAAAGCTATAGAACTTGCTACTGAAAACTTAGAAGAGCATAATAAGAAAATGACTTTTCTTAGAGATAAATTAATAGATGGACTTTTAAAGGTACCTCATACTAGATTAAATGGACCTAGAGGGGATATGAGATTACCAGGAAATGCAAATATAACTTTTGAATTTATAGAAGGTGAATCAATATTACTTTCTTTAGACTTTGAAGGGATATGTGCTTCAAGTGGAAGTGCTTGTACATCGGGATCTTTAGATCCATCACATGTATTATTAGCAATAGGACTACCACATGAATTAGCACATGGATCATTAAGATTAACTTTAGGTGATGGATCAACTGAAGAAGATGTAGATTATGTTTTAGAAGTTGTTCCACCAATTATCAAAAGATTAAGAGATATGTCTCCATTATGGGAAGACTTTTTAAAGAAGGGAGAAAAATATTATGATGTACAGCGATAAGGTTATGGATCATTTCAGAAATCCAAGAAATGTAGGGGAAATTGAAAATGCAAGTGGTGTTGGAGAAGTTGGTAATGCCAAATGCGGCGATATAATGAAGGTTTATTTAAAAATCGAAGATAATATAATTAAGGATGCAAAGTTTAAGACTTTTGGATGCGGATCAGCCATTGCATCATCATCAATGGCAACAGAATTAATAATAGGAAAGACTGTGGAAGAAGCTTGGGAATTATCTAACAAAGCAGTTGCAGAAGCGTTAGATGGACTTCCACCTGTAAAAATGCATTGTTCAGTACTAGCTGAAGAAGCTATACATAAGGCAATTAATGATTATAGAAATAATGCAGGTTTAGAGCTTTGGGATTTTGAAGAACATGATGATATTCATGATCATGTCCACGGTGAAGAATAGGAAATAAAATGAAGAAAAAAGTAGTAGTAGGTATGAGCGGTGGAGTTGATAGCTCCGTTGCTGCATATCTTTTAAAAGAACAAGGATACGATGTTATTGGTGTAACTATGAAGCACTTTGACGACGAATCTGAAGATTACGTTGAAAGGGAAGGTGGTTGTTGTTCACTTTCTTCTGTAGAAGATGCTAGAAGAGTTGCTGATAAGCTAGGAATACCTTTTTATGTACTTAATTTTAAAGAATCCTTTAAGGAAAAGGTAATTGATTATTTTGTTCAAGAGTATATGGAAGGGAAAACTCCAAATCCATGTATAGCTTGTAATAAGCATATAAAGTTTGATGAATTTTTAAGAAGAGCTAAAGGAATTGGTGCTGATTTCGTAGCTACTGGTCATTATGCTAAAATACAGAAAAATGAAGATGGAAGACATCTTTTAATTAAGGCAGATGATGATAAGAAAGATCAAACTTATGCTTTGTATAACTTTACTCAAGAACAATTAAGTCAAACTTTAATGCCTTGTGGAGATTACACTAAGGATAAAATTAGAGAAATTGCAAAGGAAATAGGTTTAGCTGTTCATAATAAAAAGGATAGTGAAGAAATATGCTTTATACCTGATAATAATCATGGAAAGTTTATTACTTTAGTTAGACCTAATGAAGTAAAGCAAGGAAATTTTGTTGATAAGCATGGTAATATTTTAGGTAAGCATAAAGGTATAGTATATTATACTATAGGTCAAAGAAAAGGACTTGGCTTAGCTTTAGGTTATCCTGTTTTTGTTACAGATATTAATCCTAATACTAATGAAGTTATAGTAGGACCTGAAGAGGATGTATTTAAAACTGATTTAGTAGCTAAGGATGTTAACTTTATTCCTTTTGACAAACTAGATAAAGAAATAACTGTTTATGCTAAGGTTAGATATCTAGCAAGACCAGCAGAGGCTATTTTAACTCCGTTAGAAGATGGGAAAGTTAAAGTTTCCTTTAAAGATAAACAAAGAGCGATTACTAAGGGGCAATCAGTTGTATTTTACGATGGCAATTTAGTAATTGGTGGTGGAGTAATAGAAAATATCATATAAATAAAAAAATTCCTATATTCTAAAATATAGGAATTTTTTTTTACCTTTAGGAAATAATATATTTAGGGTTTATAGGAGGGTGATACCATGTTAAAGACTAAGGATTTTTATTTGCTAAAGGTCTATGATTTAAGGGGGAAGTACTTAGGGGTAATAGATGATGTATTTATAGATTTTAGTAAGGGATTAATAAAAGGCTTTTCAATTTCTAACTATAAGTTTTTTAGTAAGAAAAACTTTATCGAAGCCTCAAATATATTAACTATTGAAGATGTAATGATAATAAAGGAATTAAGTATGAAAAATGGGATATCTTTTAAAGAAATAAAAGATATTGATGTTAGAGATAGAAATAATACAATGATAGGTATTTTAGAAGATTTAATTATAGAAAAAAGAGACTATTCAATTAAAGGATTAATTATTAGTTCAGGAATTTTTGATAGAATTTTTAAAGGAAAAGATATTTTACTACATAAGGAGTGTATTTTAGGAGAAGATTTTATTTTGTATTATGGAAATAATGAAGTTAAACTAAAGACCCTTCCAAGAAAGAAAAAATATGTTTAATTATAAGAAAAATAAAAAGATAATAAATATTATAATAC
>OGSQ01000548.1_pt1 | contig 12047 bp, 8 predicted proteins | sample 1573921 | NCBI WGS metagenome assembly OGSQ01 (sample SAMN03295832, study PRJEB24534) | human gut metagenome | isolation source: fecal sample 7 from infant 4 | host: Homo sapiens | place: USA: Pittsburgh, PA | collected 2014-07 | reverse complement strand
ACTTAATTTTCTTTTGTGAATCTTGCATATTTTGTCTCCTCTCATAATATAATTGCATGATTTAAATTAATTATAACCTTAAAAAAATAGACCGTCTAGTGTATTTAAAAAATAAGAAAAACATTTTACTATTTTGATTTTTAAATTGTTCCACTTTATACTAGTTGGGTACTAAATTCTTGAGCCTCTAAAAATACAAGTCTATATTGCTTTTAAGTAAAATAAGATTTTCATTTGAAATAAATTAGATTTATCTTTACCTATTAAAAAATACAATTTTTAAGAGGATTTAAGATTGTGTTTTCCCTTGCTTTATTGTAGAATTTGAATTTTTTCAATAAAAAAAAGGTGAGAAATAAATCTCACCTTCTAAAATATCCTTTATTAGTATCAGAGCTTAATTTTCTTCTAATAGGACTGACTTGCCTATGTTTTGCTCATACTTTTTCAACACAACTGATTTCATTAAAGCGTAATATATTACAACACTTATTAAAAGTCCTGCATAAAAAGCGTAGTCTCCTGCAAATAGTGCCAATCCAAATGAAACAAACGTTGCTAATACCGCTGCAAAATTATATCCATTTTTATAATTATATTGTCCTTGAGGATTATATAAATCTTTTATATTAACCTGAGTTTTTCTAATCAAGAAGTAATCCGTTAATATTATACCAATTATTGGGCCTAACATTAATGAAATCCATGATTGTATTGTAACCAAAAATCCACCTTGACTCTGTAGTTTCCATGGCATCATCAAAATACTTATACATCCACAAATTATTGTACTGTATGAATATTTTAGCTTAGGGAAAATATTTAATAAAGCAAGTGATGGTGGGAGCAAATTAGCAGCTGTGTTTGTACTCCATTGAGCAAACATTATTACTATCAAGCATAATGATACAACAACTTTATTAGTAAAGAGATTAGGAACTACATCATTTAGATCCCAGAACCCTGTTGTTATTCCCGCTATAACTCCTACCAGCATAGTTAATACACCAACTAGCATTAAACCAATTACTTGTCCGATTATAGCCTTCTTATTTCTTTGCCAAAAATTCATATTATGATAGTCAGGATACCTTTTTATTTGTCTAGTTAAATCCCCACCATTGAGTGCCATTGTAATCCACCCACCCGCAATACCTGATATTGCGAATGGTATTGAGTAACCACCTTCAGCAGTAGTTGCCATTACATCAGGTATAGTGATATTATAAACATCCATTATCCTAATGGTGATAGCTGTAAACATTATAGCCAAGCAAGGAATTGCAATCCATCCAAATTTCGCCATGGCTTCTACTCCATACATAGTGTTCATAATTTGAACTGCTGCAAAAATTATTATAATGACAGTCAAATTATCAAACCCAGGAACAAATATACCAAACATCGTATTAAGTGAATTAGCTCCAACCCAAGTTAGAAAACCGAACCAATATAATCCAGGAATTGCTCTAATTATACTGGCAATATACGATCCTTTATAACCGAATGGTGCTCTTATATAAGCTGCAAATGGGATCCCATACTTTGTTCCTATATCTCCAACCATCGCTGTAAGCAATGTAACAATTCCATACCCTATAATCATTACTAACGATATCATCAGAGGTGACAATCCCTTCCCATTGTCAAAGTATTGTGCACCTAAACTGAATGCAACTATATTTATTGTCATCCCCGACCATAATATAATATAGTCTGCTAACGACATTGTCCTTTCGTTATCATGTGTAGGCATGAGTTCTTTATTTTTCAGCGAGTTATTATCTTTCATAGTTAACCCTCCAATTATAAATCAAATTTTTTTATAATATTTTTATCAATAGACCTTTCTACAAATTTGCCTGCAAACTTTTCTCCATAAAATTTTGCATCTTCTACTATTATATTTCCATGGGAAATTGTCATTTGAGGATATCCTTTAATTTGCATTCCTTCGTGTAAACAGTAGCTTATATTGTTGTGTAATAGATCTTTATTTAATGTCACTTCTTTTTCCATATCGACTATTACTATATCAGCATCTGATCCTACTGCTAAAATACCTTTTTGAGGGAAGCATCCATATACTTTTGCAATATTTGTACTAGTTAGAGCGACTACATCGTTTATGCTTATTCTACCTTTGTTAACTCCCTCAGAAAGCATTATTGGTAATCTAACTTCTAGCCCTGATAAACCATTAACAACTTTTCTAAAGTCTTGTATAAACTTTCCATCAGAATCTTTTTCTAAGAACATTGACTTTTCATCTACATCAAATGTACAGTCGTCGGATCCTATTAATGAAATAGTTTTATCTTTTATACCATCCCATAATTCTTCAGCTTGTTTTGGTGTTCTTAATGGTGGAGAGCATATAGCAAGATATCCGTCTTCCCTTTCATAAAGATCATCAAATAATGTCAAGTAATGTGGACCTGTTTCAACGTAAATTGGGAACCCTTTGCTATGAGCTTCTCTAGCTACATCTAGTGCTTCTTTATTTGTTGTATGAACAACAATGATACCAGTATCTACATACTTAGCAAACCAAACTGCTCTAGAAAATGCTTCAGCTTCGCATAAAACAGGTTTACATTTAGCAAAATTTACCCATGATAAGTCATTCTTTTCTTCGCATTCTCTTATATTGTTTTCAGCTATTGGATTACTTTCGCAGTGTAGCATCGGCAAACCTTTAACCTCTTTACATTTTTGGAAAACCTTAAGAATAGTTTCATCCTCAGCCATTACACCTTCTTTTTTGTAAGTCATAAACATTTTAAATGTTGGTGTCCCATATTCTACTAACTTGTCTATGTCTTTTAAAGTTGATTCATTTGCTTCAATAAATTTTCCATGCACGCTATAGTCAATTGCAGACTCTTCCATTTCTTTTCTTCTTGCTTTAACTTGTTCAAATGGTGATTGGCCTCTTGACATATTTGCAAAATCCATAAAAGTTGTTACTCCACCAAACGCAGCACTAATACTTTGTTCGTAGAATGTATTAGCTCCTAATGCTCCCTGGAAAGGTGCCATACAGTGCATGTGAGCCTCTACTCCGCCTGGCAAAACGTATTTACCCGTTGCATCAACTACCCTACTAGCTTGCTCATCAGAAAACTTCCCAATTTGAACAATTTTTCCATCTTTAACAGCTATATCATTTTCAATAGTGTAAGAATCATAAACTAACTTTCCATTTTTAATTATTAAATCGTACATAAAAAATCCTCCATTTTCTCAATTTTCTATTAAATAAATATCTTTAGCAAAAATCAATTTATCTCCCTTTAAATCTTAAAACTTTTCCTGCTTTTTTAGGAGTTGCTTTTCCCTCATCAATTAATATATTTCCATTTACTATTGAGTAATCTATTCCTGTTGCTAATTGTTTAGGATTTGTATAATCGCCATTGTCTTTAATGTTGTCAAAGTCTATTACTAATATGTCTGCTGCATATCCATCCTTTAAATATCCTCTATCTGTAAGTCCTATTGTGTCTGCTGCTTTACCAGTCATCTTTCTAATAGCAACTTCCACTGGAAATACTTTTTCGTCTCTACAATATTTGCCAAGAACTCTTGCGAAAGCTCCATATAGTCTTGGATGTGGTTTTGCACCTATTATTCCATCTGTACAAACATTTTGTTCATCTCTCATCATAAATGTCTTTATATGTTCTTCTTTACCATAGAAGTCTACAAGACCTACAATATTTTCCTCGTCTCTAATTAAGTCAAATATTGCATCATAAGGATTCTTGCCTGTTGCTTCGCCTAGTTCAACAAGGTTCATTCCAACATATTTTTCTGATTCTTCGTTCTTAACGAAGGTAATATAAATTCCTTCAAGTCCTGCAAAATCTATGAAGTTATCCCAGCCTGGTATTCCTTCTTTAATATCTTTTTTCATTTTTTCACGAAGTTTTTCGTCGTTAAGTCTTTCTATTAATTTGTCAGTTCCTCCATCGTGAACCCATGGTGGAAGAATTACAGACATCATTGTTGAGCCTGCAACATAAGGATATTGGTCAAAGGAAATTGTCAATCCTTCTTCCTTTGCATCATCAAGTTTTTTTAGTATTCCAGGTATTAAATCCCAGTTATTCTTTCCACAGATTTTAAAGTGTGAGAAGTGAGTTCTACATCCACCTTCTCTTGCAATCTTTAGGATTTCGTCCATTGATTCTAGCATTGCATCTGCTTCTGATCTTTGGTGGGTTACGAAAACTCCGCCATTCTTCTTTATAACTTTTCCAAGCTCTATAAATTCATCTACATCAGCATATACACATGGAGGATAAATCATTCCTGTACTCATTCCAAAAGCACCAGCATCAAAAGCTTTTTGAAGTTCTTCGTTCATTCTCTCTTGTTCTTCTGCTGTTGGCTTTCTGTTTTCAAGTCCCATGCTAACCATTCTCACATTTCCATGTGGTGCAAGATAGGCTATGTTTGGTCCAAGATCAAGCTTGTCAACTTTATTCAAGTATTCTTCTACGCTTCTCCAGTCCCATTCATAATCGTATTCGCCTTCTAGTCCAGCCATTGCTTTTTTCCAAGGCTTAACTGTTTCATTGTTTACAGGCGCTGGTCCCATACCATCTTGTGCAACAAGCTCTGTTGTAATTCCTTGGAATAGTTTTGGTGCAAGGTATGAATCTTCGATTACAAGCATTGATGAGTGAGAGTGAGTGTCAATAAATCCTGGAGTAACTATCCTTCCTTCTGCATCAATAACCCTATTAGCTTCTACTGTACCGTCTACGAAGTACATTTTTTCATCTTTAATAGCTATATTTTTCTTATAAGGCTTCGAGCCAGTTCCGTCTACTACTGTTCCATTTTTTATTAAAATATCGTACATATCCTATCTCCTTTATACTAATAATGCTTCCATTACAGCTTCGTAAGAATCTACAACTTTTTCAAGTTCAGAAATTTCTATATACTCATTTACAGTGTGTGCTAAGTTCTCTCTTGAAGGTCCAATGCCAAGTGTCTTTATCTTTGCTTCTCCTGCATAGTGACTACCATTTGTACAGAAATTATATTGAGTTATTTCTGGAGTTTGTCCCTTGTCCTTTAGTTTTGCAACAACTTTTTCAACCCAATCTTCGTCTTCATCAAAGATCCATCCTGGGAAAAATCTCTCTCCCTCAATAATTTCATTAGTGAAGCATTTTTCGTCTGCCTTTGTATAATAAGCTTTAACCTTAAGCTCACTGTCTTCATTCATTAATTTTTCTAAAAGTTCATTTATTGGAGCTAAAACTGATTCCTTAGTTTCATTAACTAAAAGTCTTCTGTCATATGTTGCCACGCATTTTTCTGGCACAACTGATGCTCCTGGGAATGGACTTGATTTAATGTCAACAAGTTCCAATATTCCATCGCCAAGTCTATCGTGATGAGTTGGTTTTAAAGTTTTTATTGCTTCAATTACCTTACACATCTTATAAACTGCGTTGATTCCCTTTTCAGGATTTGCTGAGTGAGCTGGCTTTCCTAGAACTTCAATTTTGATTTCAGCTCTTCCCCTTTGTCCAATCTTAACATTGCAGTTTGAAGCTTCACCAATAATTACATAGTCAGGTTTTGCATAGGCACTAACTTCTCTTGCAGCAACACCTTCGAAACATTCTTCGTGTACAATTCCTGCAACAAAAATTTCTCCAGCAAAATCTCCGCCTGTCTTTTCTTTGAAATTGCTTGCTGCAACTGCCATTGATGCCAGTGCACCCTTCATGTCACTAGTTCCTCTTCCATAAATTTTTCCATCGTGGATTTCTGCCTCAAAAGGTGGATATTGCCACTCGCTTTCGTCAGTTACTGGAACTGTGTCCATGTGTCCGTCAAAAACAATTTTTGGTCCTGGTTTAGATCCCTTAATATGACCAATTGTGTTTCCGTACTTGTCAACATGAACATCGTCAAAACCATTTTCTTTAAAGAATTTTGTAAGTTCTTCTGAAACACCCTTTTCATTACCTGAATAACTTTGTCTTCTTACTAACTTTTGTGTTAGTTCTACTGCATTTACCTTGCTCATTTTCTGCCTCCTGTACTTTCATATTTTCCATCCCATACAATGTCTAAATAATTTTTAGCATCTGTATCGCCTTCTGTTGAAACAAATATTAAATTTGAATCTTCATTAATGTTTAATTTCTTTCTTTCATCTTCATATCTATCGTCAGTTAGTATTTTTAAAATTGCGCCAAAAGGAGCTGCTCCACTTTCTCCAGAAATAATTTTTTTATCATCCTTATAAGGGTTCCCTAGAACTCTCATTCCAAAAGCAGCAAATTCGTCTGATGCGCTTATAAAATGTTCACAATTATCTAAAAGAACCTTTAAGCCAAAAGTATTTGGTTCGCCGCAAGCAAGACCAGCCATAATTGTCTTATGGTCACCACCAACTAAAACTCTTTCATTTGCTTTTGCTGACTCATAAATACAAGCTACTGTATCTGGTTCAACTATTGTAATAATTGGCTTGTCATCCTTATACATGTTTGTAAAGAATCCTGTTGTTGCAGCGGCAAAAGATCCAACGCCTGCTTGTAAAAATACATGAGTTGGTTTTATATTCTTCTCTTGCAAACTTTCGTACATTTCCCAAGCAAGAGTCATGTAACCTTGCATGATCCATTTTGGAATATCTTCATAACCATCCCAAGCTGTATCTTGAACCATGATATAGCCTTTTTCTTCTGCAAGTTGATTAGCTTGTCTAACACATTCGTCGTAATTTAAGTCTAAAACTTTTACTGTAGCGCCTTCTTTTTCAATATTCTTAACTCTTTCTTCAGCTGAGCCCTTTGGCATATATACAATTGATTTTTGATTTAATTTATTTGCAGCCCATGCAACTCCACGACCATGGTTTCCGTCAGTAGCCGTTATAAAAGTTACATCGCCTAATTTATCTTTTACCTCTTGTGATGTAAGCTTTTCAAAAGTTAAATCCTTAATATCCATATTTAACTTTTCTGCAATTACCTTTCCTATTGCGAAACTTCCACCAAGAACTTTAAATGCATTTAATCCAAACCTATAAGATTCATCTTTAACTAAAATATTTTTTACACCAGTTTTTTCTGCAAGATTTTTTAATTCCACAAAGGGAGTTTCTTCATACATAGGAAAGCCATTGTGATAATCATGAACTTCTCTTGCCACATCTTCATTTAAAAAACTCGTGTCATACTTCTCTCTCTTGTCATCTTTAAGTCTCGTAAAAATTTTTAACATCCTGTATCTCCTTTAATTAGTAAAAACATCTAATAACCTGTATGTCTTTATCTTAAGTTATTAGCCCAATAAAAAGCAAGACAAGATTAGAAAACAAATTATTATGGCCTACAAGCTTAGTTAAAATCCACTGGACCTATTTCATTTCAAGTTTTTCTTCAATAAAAAAGATTCACCCTAAGGTGAATCTCTATTCTTAATTCTTATTTAAACAAGCCAACTATAAAGTCTATTAACTTTTCCAAGAAGCTCTTTGTATTCTCTACTGCCTTTTCCCCTTCAGGTGAGTTTAAAAATTTTGATGCCTGGTCCTTATATTTTACTGCTGTGTCTGCCACTCTATTCCAATCTACATCGGCATCTTTCATGTTGTTAAAGAGGCTCACAAGCTTGTCTTCTTGGCTTTCCGTTAAATTTATATTGTAATTATTTGTCACAGTATTTATTATAAATCTAACTTCCTCTTCGTTCTTTGGCATATTCTTTGCCATGGCATCTTTGATTTCGTAAATTATGTCGTTAGTCTTTTCGTCGCCAAGTTCTTCAGAAAGTTTTGTCTGCACAACTAATTCTTGGTTGGCAACTTTTTTCAAATTTTCTGGAAGCTTTTTGCCAGTGTTTTCTTCATAAGTTTTTAAAATTCCTGTTAGGGCAGCTGTGCCGCTTACCTTTCCTGGTGCTGTTACATAAATGTCGGCGTCTTCTATTCCTACAGTGTTTAGGGCATTTAAAAAGGCATCTTCACTTACAACACGAATGTTGTCTGAAAGTTCAATATTTATTCCACTGCCTGCCTTTTTGTATCTTACTATGGCAGAAGATATTGCCTTGTTTCCAATTTCCTTTGAGGAAAGGACATCGCCTAAGTACTTGTACTCTTCCTTGTTAGTGACTTCAATTATCTTTGCCTTGTCATCAGCTTTCATCTCTCGAAGCATTTCACTTTTTTGCTCTTCACTTAAGTCTGCGCCAAGTGTTACTATTTCGTCTCCTGCACTAGCAAAAACTGCACTTGGAAGCAACAAGAGTGAAAGCGCCGCAGTCATAATTTTATTTTTTATCTTCATAATCTCCTCCATTTTTCTATATCTTAACATAAGATTATGTTTAATTTTTTAAAACTGTGTGAAATTTACTTTTCACAGGCTCATGTCACAATAAAAAAGAACCTTGAAGGTCCTTCTTTACTTTATTTTTCTTTGTGAAATCTCAATATGTCTTCAAAGATAAACCACATGTCCTTGACTTCATCTTTTTCTGATGATGAGAAGGGAATTATATTTTCTCTGTGCTCTACGCCAAGTTCTTTTGCTATGACAGAAATGTGCTTATCTACTTGAGATTTTTTTATCTTGTCCTTTTTTGTGGCAATGACTATGCCAGAAAAGCCTGAGTGAAGGATGTAGTCATACATCTGCTTGTCTAAATCTGTTGGCTCGTGTCTAATGTCCACCAAGAGAATTGTCTCCAAAAGATTTTCTCTCTTTTCAAGATATCTATTGATTATGCCTGCCCACTTTTCTTTTTCTGCCTTTGCAACTTTTGCGTAGCCGTAGCCAGGTAGGTCCACTAGGCGAAGGTCGTCATTTACCTTGTAAAAATTTATGGTCCTAGTCTTTCCTGGTGTTGATGAAGTCCTAGCTAGATTTTTTCTATTTAGCATGGCATTTATAAAGGATGACTTGCCCACATTGGACCTTCCTGCAAAGGCAAACTCAGGAAGATTTGCCAGTGGATATTGCTTTTCCAAAACTGCAACTTTTTCCAGTTCTGCCTTATTTATCTTCACTAAAATCACCTATCGCAATCTCTGCAACTTCTTTGAAGTTTGAAACAGTTTTTATCTCCAACTTTTCAACGGCTGCCTCTTCGATTTCCCTTAAGTCTCTCTTGTTCTCTTCAGGAATTATTACAGTCTTAACTCCATATCTTTCTGCAGCCAAAAGTTTTTCCTTAAGACCACCTATTGGAAGGACTTTACCGCGAAGGGTAATTTCTCCAGTCATGGCAACATCACTTCGTACCGGTCTTTTTGTAAGGGCTGATAAAACTGATGTGGCAATTGTTATTCCTGCTGAAGGTCCATCCTTTGGCACTGCACCTTCAGGAACGTGAATGTGAATGTCTTTTTCACTTCTAAAGTTTGGGTCGATTTTAAAGTCTTCTGCATTAGATGCAATGTGAGAAATAGCAGCTATGGCTGATTCCTTCATGACATCGCCAAGAGAACCTGTAAGTGTTAGTTTTCCCTTGCCCGGCATGACAGTTGTCTCAATGACAAGTGTAGTGCCGCCCACTTCTGTCCAGGCAAGTCCATTAACTGAGCCCACTTCAGAATTTTTTTCTCTCTCATTTATTAAATAAATTTTTTCGCCAAGGAAGTCTGAAATATTTCTCGTGGATACAGAAACTTTATCTAAATCTTCTTCCACAATTTTTAGGGCAGCCTTTCTCACAATTTTTGAAATTTGTTTTTCTAAACCTCTAACGCCAGATTCGCGAGTGTAGTAATCTATTATGTCCTTTAGGGCCTTTTCAGAAATACTAATATTTTCCTTCTTCAAACCATTTTCAGAAATTTGTTTTGAAACTAAATATTTTTTTGCAATATTCAATTTTTCATTTGGTGTGTAGCCACCAATTTCTATAACTTCCATTCTGTCAAGAAGGGGTCTCGGTATAGTCTGCCTTGTATTTGCCGTGGCTATAAAAAATACATTAGATAAGTCAAAGGGAAGCTCCATATATCTGTCCGTGAAGGAATTATTTTGCTCTGGGTCAAGGACTTCTAAGAGTGCTGATGCAGGATCGCCCTTAAAGTCATTCCCAATTTTATCTATCTCGTCAAATAAAAATACTGGATCATTTTTGCCAGCTTTTTTCATGAGAGAAATAATTCTGCCAGGAAGGGCGCCGATGTAAGTCCTTCTGTGTCCTCTTATTTCTGCTTCGTCAGTTACACCGCCAAGGCTCATGCGGACAAATTCCTTGTTGAGGGAATTGGCAACGGACTTGGCAATGGAAGTCTTGCCCACTCCTGGAGGTCCCACAAGGCAAAGTATTGGACCCTTGTTTTTGTCGCCAGATAAAATTCTCACGGCAATAAATTCTAGGATTCTTTCTTTTACATTTTTAAGTCCGTAATGTTCTTCATTTAAAACTTTTCTCGCGTCACTTAATTTTACATTTTCTTCTCCAGCATCAAGCCAAGGAAGGTCAATTATCCAGTCCAAATAATTTATGAGCATGGAATAATCTGGTGACTGTGAATTTAAGTTTCTAAGTTTTTTTATTTCGCTTAGGGCTTTTTCCCTCACTTCATCAGGAAGGTTTTTTTCTTCAATTTTTTTCTTGTAGACTTCTGTGACTTCGCCCTCATCTTCGCCATCGCCAAGCTCCTTGTGGATGACGCGAAGTTGTTCCTTTAAATAATATTCCCTTTGGATGTCGTCCATTTTCTTTTTAACTTGGTCGTTGATATTTTTTTCTATGGAAAGAATTTCTATTTCCTTTTTCATTATCTCGTGAAAGGCAACAAGTCTTTCGTAAATATCAGTTGTCTCAAGTAGTTTTTGGTACTCTTCAAGTTTAAAGTCGAGATAGCCAACAACAGTGTCCATAAACCTTGATGGGTCGTCTGTGTCTGCAATATTTGATAAAAGTCCTGGGAAGAATTTTTCATCTAAGGATGCGTAAGATTCCAAGTCATTTAAAGCAAGGCGAAGTGCTGCCTCGATTTGGTCGTCTTCTGTGTAGTCAACCTCCTCTTCTTCTAGGATTTCTATATCCGCTTCAATTATTTCGTCACTAATATCAAGGCTTGAGATTCTTGCCCTCTCTCCACCTTCAACTAGGACCCTAACAACTCCACCTGGGAGTTTTAAAATTTGTTTTATAGTTGCCACAGTTCCAACATCAAAGAGGTCTTCTCTCTTTGGATCTTCAACTTCCAAGTCTCTTTGCGCCACCAAAAATATTTTTGAGTCCTGCATTTCCGACCTTTCAATTGCGTTTACAGAAATTTTTCTGCCGCAATCAAAGTGCATGACCATGTGGGGAAAGATTACTAAGTCGCGAAGAGGGATTAGTGGTAATTTTACTTTTTCCATTTTTCACCTTCTAAAAAAGCCGTGTCAACCACGGCTAAATTTATTTTTATTTTTTTATTAATTCAGCAGATGCTGTGCCTTCTACTGATTCCTTAGTTATTTTTACTGCCTTGATGTCATCTCTTGAAGGAATTTCGTACATGACATTCATAATTGTGTTTTCGATAACTCCTCTTAAGCCTCTAGCTCCTGCCTTCTTTTCTATTGCCTTCTTTGCAATATAATTTAGGGCTTGGTCGTCAAAAATTAATTCAACATCGTCAAACTTTAATAGCTCCTTGTATTGTTTTACAAGGGCATTCTTTGGCTTAGTCAAAATTTCTACTAGTGCATCTTCGTCTAATTCTTCAAGAGTTATAGTTACAGGAAGCCTGCCTATGAGTTCTGGTATAAGTCCAAACTTTAACAAGTCTTCAGTCTCAACTTTTTTAAGAATATTTTCTCTATTGGCCTTCTTGTCAATAATTTCAGACCCAAAGCCCATAGAGGACTTGGCAGTTCTATTTTCAATAATTTTGTCAATTCCGTCAAAGGCACCACCAACAATGAATAAAATATTTGTGGTGTCAACTTGAATAAATTCTTGAGAAGGATGCTTTCTGCCACCTTGTGGCGGAACATTGGCAACAGTGCCTTCAATTATTTTTAAAAGTGCTTGTTGCACACCTTCCCCAC
>OGSQ01000537.1_pt1 | contig 12338 bp, 10 predicted proteins | sample 1573921 | NCBI WGS metagenome assembly OGSQ01 (sample SAMN03295832, study PRJEB24534) | human gut metagenome | isolation source: fecal sample 7 from infant 4 | host: Homo sapiens | place: USA: Pittsburgh, PA | collected 2014-07 | reverse complement strand
ATATTATATTTAAAACATATTTATAAAAGAAAAAATACTAGTTCCATATAATATCTTGAGGCATAGTTTCAATAATATTATTTAAAACTTCTAATATTGTTTCCTTTTTTACATTTGATGAAGATAAAAGTTGTTTATATTTCTTACTTCCATTTTGGCCTTGAAATAAACTATGAAGAGGAGATACTAAAGCATGAACACTATTTCCTTTTTCAAGTTCTTCCATTATGTAAGGAATATAGGATTTAATAATAGTCCCTCTAGATATTGGTTTTTTATCTTCAAAATCATCATAAAGTTTATAAAAATTTGCTAAAAGATAACAATCTTCATATGCAGATCTTCCAATCATAACACCATCTACTTTTGTTAAAGCATCTTTAATTGAATCTATTGTTTTAAATCCACCATTAATTTCTATATTCAAATAATCAAATTCTTTTTTTAATCTATAAACTATATCATAATCAAGAGGTGGTATTTCTCTATTATCTTTTGGACTTAGACCTTTTAATATGGCAGAACGTGCATGAATAGTATATCTATCAGGTTTAGCCTTAGAAATAGTACTTAAGAATTCTAGTAAATCATCATATCCTTCCAAGATAACCTTACTTTTTTCTTCTTCTATTATACCAGTTCCGTCTATTCCTATTCTATGCTTTATAGTTACTGGTTTTTTAGTAGCTTCTTTCATAGCAGAAAGAATTTCATATACTAAATCCTTTGATGACATTAATGCAGCTCCCATTAAATTTCCTGAAACCCTATCAGAAGGGCACCCACAATTTAAGTTTATTTCAGTATAATTATAGTCTTCAGCAAGTTTAACAGCTTTATAAGCTTCTTCAGGATTAGAAGCAGCAATTTGAAGAGCTACTGGACCTTCTTCCTCCCTAAAATATAGTATTTTATCTCTATTTCCATTTATTATTGATTGAGCAGTTACCATTTCTGTATATAAAAGAGCTTCTTTAGTTAGAAGTCTTGAAAAATATCTAAAGTGACGATGAGTTTTATCTACCATAGGTGCAATACTAACCTTTGGAGTTTCAACCTTTGAAATATATTTTTCCATCCTTTGTTTCCTTTCTAATTTCTTTATTCATTAATTCTTTCATTATTATATCATATGGAATAAATATAATAGTAATTAATAAAAGTAAAATATGATAAAATAATATAAGGTTAATGTGACTTTGAGTTTTATAGGTCACATTAACCTTATATTGTTTATTTTTTATTAGATTCTAATAAAAGTAAGTTTACAAATAGAGCTAGTAAAATTCCTCTAGCTATATTGAAACCTATTATTCCTAAGGCTAAAAAATCTATAAGTACATAAAGAATGATGTAAATAGTACAACAGATGATTGTCCAAATAACCTTATCCTTAGTTGTTTTTCTAATCCTAATTTTAAGTTTTTCAGTACTTATTAAGTATTTAAATAAATAATTAAATATTAAAGTTGACATTATAAATGATAACAGAAGAGTTATAATATTAATCAAATTCAGAGCTCCTTTCAATGTAATAATGATATTATAACATTGATTAGAAGCTATAATTGTTATTTTATTTTAAATTAATGTAAATCCTACTAAAGTAATATAGTTTTACTATACTATTTAATATTAAGGAATATAGTGTTTAAGGTAAAATAAAACATTAACGGTATATATTGACAAAAATATAACAATGTTATATACTTTAAATACTATTTATAAAAAATGTATTTATTGCAATTATAGTAGTTCTTAATGTTTTTTAATTATAGCAAAGTAGATATTAATATATCCTATAAATAGATGAAGTAACATAAGATATGATAGTTTGATAAGTAACAAACTATAAGGTTATTTGTAGTTTATTAATTTTATAATAAATAAATTTGGGAGGTATTTATATGAAACTTTGTGGTAAGGTAGCCGTAGTTACAGGTGCTAGTTCAGGGATGGGGAAATCTATTGCTCTTTTATATGCAAAAGAAGGAGCATCTGTAGTAGCAGTTGCAAGAAGAAAAGAAAAATTAAATGAATTAATTGAAGAGTCTAAGGACTATGAAGGAAAAATTATTGCTATGCAAGGTGATGTTTCTAGAAAAGAAGATAATGAAAAGATGATTGATCTTGCTATAGAAAACTTTGGAAAAATTGATATTTTAGTTAATAATGCAGGGGTTATGGACGAAATGATGCCAGTTTCTGAAGTTACAGATGAATTATGGAATAAAGTAATTAGTGTTAACTTAGATGGTCCATTTTATGCTTGTAGAAAAGCTGTTAATTCAATGCTAAAGCAAGGTTCTGGAATTATAATAAATGTAGGTTCTATAGGTGGCTTAAATGGTTGTAGAGCAGGTGCTTCTTATACAGCTTCAAAATATGCATTATTAGGATTAACTAAAAATATTGGATTTATGTATGCAGATAAAGGTATAAGGTGTAATATTATATGTCCTGGTGGTGTAGAATCAGAAATTGGAGTAGGTATAAGTCATCCAAGCGAATTTGGTTTCTCAAGAGTAAGACTTGGAATGGGAAATGTGCCAAGAACAGGGTCTCCTGAGGAAATAGCTACAATTGCTTTATTCCTTGCTACCGATGATTCAAGCTTTGTAAACGGAACTGAAATTGTTGCAGATGCAGGTTGGACGGCATTTTAATAAAATATAGAATTATAGATATGGAATTAAGAGTATAATAACTGATTCCATATCTTTTTTATATTAAAAGACCAGAATATAAATTAAAAGAAGAAGGGTAAAACTAACTATATATAGCCTGTACAAGTTAGATTTTAAATAAAAAAATAAAATTTCAAATTTTGAAAAACATTAGTATATATCTATATATTATAATTAACTTATAGAGATAATACTTTTATAAAATACTTAATATTTATAGATAAAGGGAGGAAAAAAATATGGGTTTTAGAGAAAACTTTTTATGGGGGGGAGCTACTGCTGCAAATCAATGTGAAGGTGGATATAATGAAGGCGGAAGAGGCCTTGCAAATGTAGATGTAGTACCTATAGGTAAAGACAGATTTTCTATTATATCAGGAGAAATGAAAATGTTTGATTTTGATAATGAACATTTTTATCCAGCTAAAGAAGCAATAGATATGTATCATAGATATAAAGAAGATATTAAATTATTTGCAGAAATGGGATTTAAGGTATATAGATGTTCTATTGCCTGGAGTAGAATTTTCCCTAATGGTGATGATGTAAATCCAAATGAAGAAGGATTAAAATTCTATGAGGATTTATTCAAAGAATGCCATAAATATGGAATAGAACCATTAGTTACAATAACTCATTTTGATTGCCCAATGAACCTTATTAAAAAATATGGTGCATGGAGAAATAGAAAAATGGTAGAATTCTATGAAAATCTATGCAATGTTATTTTTAATAGGTATAAGGGGTTAGTTAAATATTGGCTAACATTTAATGAAATAAATATGATACTTCATGCTCCTTTTATGGGTGCTGGAATATGCTTTGAAGAAGGAGAAAATAAGGAACAAGTTAAGTATCAAGCAGCACATCATGAATTAGTAGCAAGTGCTATAGCAACTAAAATTGCACATGAAGTAGACCCCAATAATATGGTTGGATGTATGTTAGCAGCAGGTGATACTTATCCATATACTTGTCATCCTAATGATGTTTTAATGGCTATGGAGAGAAATAGAGAAAATTATTTCTTTGTAGATGTACAATCAAGAGGAGAATATCCATCATATGCACTTAAAGAAATGGAGAGAAAGGGCATCCATATTAATATGGAAGAAGGAGATAAAGAAATATTAAAGAAACATACTGTAGATTTTATATCCTTCTCTTATTATTCTTCAAGATGTGTTAGTGCAGACCCAGAAGTTAATAAGTTAACAGAAGGGAATATATTTGCTTCATTAAAAAATCCTAACTTAAAAGAAAGTGAATGGGGATGGCAAATAGATCCAACTGGACTTAGAATAACCTTAAATACATTATATGATAGATATCAAAAACCTTTATTTATAGTAGAAAATGGTTTAGGAGCTGTGGATGTTCCAGATGAAAATGGATATGTTGAGGATGATTATAGAATAGAATATTTAAGGGAACACATTAAGGCTATGAAGGAAGCAGTTGAGTTAGATGGTGTTGATTTACTTGGATATACTACATGGGGATGTATAGATTTAGTAAGTGCTGGAACAGGTGAAATGAAAAAACGTTATGGCTTTATTTATGTAGATAAAGATAATGAAGGTAATGGAACATTAAAGAGAAGTAAGAAAAAGAGCTTTGATTGGTATAAGAAAGTAATCGCTTCAAATGGTGAAGAGCTCTAATTAATAGCATAACTTACTTAACTAAAAAGCTACTAATATGAATTTTGAAAACTCCAACAGGAGTTTTCTTTTTTTCATAATTATATATAATTTATAAAAACATAGCCTATTATAATTTAGAATAAAGATATATAATGTTATTAAATTATAAAAGAAAGAAGCGGAAATGAAAAGAATAGGACATAGGGGGAAAAATGGAAGTATTAAGTCATGGATGTACTTTAGATTGTTTTGATTGTTGTAAATTTAATATTTATGTAGAAAACAACGAAATATTAAAGATAGTAGGTGATAAAAATCATCCCTTTACTAAGGGATTTGTTTGCCAAAAAGGACTTGCTCATTTAGATAGATTGCATCATAAAGATAGAATATACAATCCAATGCTAAAGGTTAATGGAGAATGGAAGGAGATATCCTTTGAAGAAGCGCTATCAATATTAACAGAAAAATTAAGTTACTATAGAGATAAGTATTCATCAAAATCTATATTATATTATGAACAATATGGTAATGGTGCTTTACTTAAAAGCATAGGAGATTTATTCTTTAATTTCTTTGGTGGGGTAAGTAAAGCAAAAGGTGGTCCTTGCTGGAGTGCTGGAATAAAAGCACAAACATTAAATTTCGGAGATGTAAGAAGTCATTCTTTAGAAGATATGTTTAATAGCAAATCAATATTTATTTGGGGAAAGAATCCAGCCTTTACATCTATACATACTATACAATGTATAAAGAAAGCAAAGGCAAAGGGAAGTAAGATAGTAGTAATAGATCCTATTTATACTAAGACAGCTGAAATAGCAGATAAATATATTAGAATAAAGCCTAATGGTGATGGGGCTTTAGCTCTTGCAATGGGAAAGATAATAATAGAAAAAGAATTATATGATGAAATTTATATTAATAATTATGTTAATGGCTTTGAAGAATATAGAAGGTATGTAGAAGCATTGGTGTTAGATGATTTAATAGAAGCTTGTGGAGTAGGTAGGAAGGACATAGAAGAATTAGTTGATTTATATACAAATAAATACTCAACAATATTACTTGGATATGGGATGCAAAAATATAAAAATGGTGGAAATACTATAAGCTTAGTAGATATTTTAGGAGCAATAACAGGGCAAATTGGATTTAGTGGTGGTGGAATAAATTATGCAAATAAAGTTTATCCAAATGTAATTAATTCTGATCCATATAATAGTGAGGAGATTAGTGAAAATAGATTTTATTATGTAAGTGAAATGGCAGATTTTATAAAAGCTTCTTTAGAAGGTGAAGACTATTATAATGATGAAAATATTTATATAAAAGAAGATATATCAAAAGAGGAAGTAAGGAAATTTAATATACCGATAAAAATGGCTGTTGTTACTAAAGCTAATTTACTAAACCAACTTGCAGATTTAAATGAATTAAAGTATGCTTTTTCTAAAATTGAATTTAAAGTATGCTTTGATATGTTTATGACAGATACTGCAAAAGAATGTGATTTATTTATTCCAACTACTAGTACCTTAGAAAGTGAAGATATTATCTATAGTTCTATGACAAATCCATATATTATATATAATGAAAGAGCAGCATCTCCTAAGGAAAGACTAATGGATGAATATGAGCTTTTTAAAGAACTTGCTAGAAGCCTTAATATAGAAAGATATCCTTATGTAGATAAGAAAGAGTATTTAAATAAAGTAATAGAACCTTTAAAGAAATATAATAAAGAAGTAAATATTGAATATTTAAAGAATAATAATTTTACTATTCATAAACCAATAGCTTGGGAAGATAAAAAATTTGAAACTAAGTCAGGTAAATTTGAAATTTTCTTTAATGATAGATTGTATAAAGAGTATATTAAAGATGAAGAATTTGTACTATTAACAAACCATACAAGAGATAGTTTATCTAGTCAGCATATGATGGATAAAGAAGGAATTGCCATTGCATATATAAATGAAAATATGGCTAAGTCTCTAAATTTAAATAATGATGAAATAGTAATACTAAAAAGTAAAAAAGGTGAGATAACAGTAAAATTAAATATTGATAACATAGTATCAGATTATATTGTTCTTATGTATGTAGGATGGTGGACTAAACATGGAAATCCTAATTATTTAACAGAATCAGGTATATCAGATATTGGTGGACAAGTAACCTACAATGAAACAAAAGTAAAAATTATTAAAATAAATTAGCTTAAGGAGATTTCATGGAATTAACATATTTTAAGAATATTTTTGAAGATAAAAAATTTATAAAAAAGATAGTGGTAATTGCTATACCAATTGCTATTCAGGCATTATTAAATACAACCTTAAATTTAGTAGACAATTTAATGATAGGTGCATTAGGAGAAAGCTCTATAGCAGCAGTAGGGCTGGCAAATAAGGTGTTTTTTGTATTTACATTATTATTATTTGGAGTAGTTAGTGGTTCATCAATTTTAACTGCTCAATATTGGGGTAAAAGAGATATAAAGAATATTAGAAAGGTACTTGGAGCTTCTCTTATTATAGGTCTTTCAGCAGCTATATTATTTATGCTTGCAGGGATATTTATACCTAAAGCAGTAATGAGAATTTTTACTCCAAGTGAAGCAACAATAGCTATTGGGTCATCCTACTTAGTGGTGGTAGCATTAAGTTATCCATTAACTGCAATTACAAATTGTTATATTTCTGTACTTAGGGCAACTAATAAGGTTAATGCTCCAGTTTTTATTAGTTTAGTAGCTATAATAGTAAATGTAGTACTAAATTACACTTTTATTTTTGGAAATTTTGGAGCTCCTAGGCTTGGAGTGCAAGGAGCTGCAATAGCTACAGTAATAGCAAGAGTAGTAGAGTGTTTATCAATATTAACAGTGGCTTATGTTAGTAAAGGAGCAGCTGCTGCTAAGATAAAAGAATTAATTAGTTTTAATAAAGATTTTATTAAAAAATACCTAATTACCGTTTCACCAGTTATTGCTAATGAATTTATGTGGGGACTAGGGGTTACTATGTATTCATTAGTATATGGAAGAATGGGAGATGAAGCTGTTGCAGCAATTACTATAACACAAAATGTGGAGCAGATTTGTATTGTTTTATTCCAAGGCCTTAGCTCAGCTACAGCAGTAATTTTAGGAAATGAATTAGGAGCAAATAAATTAAAGGATGCTGAAAAGCATGCAAAAAGCTTTTTTGTTATTCAACTAATTCTTACCATAGTTATGGGAACAATTTGCATTTTAATAAGAAATCCATTAATTAATTTATTTTCAGTTGATAGTACTGTAGCAAGTGATATTACAAAATGTTTAACTGTATTTGTATGTTATTTACCTTTTAGGATGTTTAACTTAGTTAATATTGTAGGTGTTTTAAGAAGTGGTGGAGATACAAAGGCATCATTACTACTAGATTTAACTGGAGTTTGGTGCGTAGGCATTCCCTTTGCATTTTTAGGAGGAATAGTACTAGGCTTACCTATATACTATGTTTATGCAATGATAACCATTGAAGAAGTTTATAAATTTATCTTAGGATTTAAAAGATATAAACAAAAGAAATGGCTTAAGAATATAGTGGGAGTTTAAAAGCACTAAAAGTGTTTATAAATTCCTTTTCTTCAGTATATGAAAAGATAGATAGTATATTCTAGTGACTTGGAGCCTGCCAAGTCGAAAAGAATATACTATCTATCTCTTTTTTAATTTTCTTCCTTTAGTTTTGAAGTGGCTATATATGGTTTGCGTTGACTTGGAGCAAGCGACGGAATAAGCAAACAATATATAGCCACTTTTTTATTCACCAAGATAAGCACTTTTAATGCTATCATCATTTAATAAATCACTAGCTTTTCCTGATAAAACTATTTTTCCTGTTTCTAGAACATAAGCTCTATTAGCAATTGATAAAGCCATATTAGCATTTTGTTCTACAAGTAGAATAGTAGTACCAGATTTATTTATTTCCACAATAGTATCAAAAATATCTTTTACAACTAATGGGGCAAGCCCCATGGAAGGTTCATCTAAAATTAACATTTCTGGTCTATTCATTAAAGCACGACCAATGGATAACATTTGTTGTTCGCCACCAGAAAGAGTACCAGCTTGTTGTTTTTCTCTTTCTTTTAATCTTGGAAATTTAGAAAATACCATTTCCATATCTGATTTAATTTCACTTTTGTTTTTCTTTAAATAAGCACCTAATTCTAAATTTTCTTTTACTGTAAGGTTTGCAAAAATCTTTCTGCCTTCAGGTACATGAGATAAACCAAGAGAAACTATTTTATGAGAAGGAACCTTCTTTAAGCTACTATCTTTATAGGTAATAGTACCTGATTTAATAGGTTCAAGACCTGATATAGCTCTTAGGGTGGAAGTTTTACCAGCACCATTTGCTCCTATCAAAGTTACTATTTCACCTTTTTTTACTTCTAAAGATAAATCTTTTAGGGCATGTATGCCACCATAATATAAGTTTATATTGTCTAATTTAAGCATATTCTAAGCCCCCTCTCCAAGATAAGCTTCAATTACCTTAGGATTATTTTTTATTTCATCAGGTGTACCTTCTGCAATTTTTTTACCATAGTCAAGAACTACTATTTTTTCACAAATGCCCATAACTAATTTCATGTCATGTTCAATTAAAAGAACAGATATATTAAATTTTTCTTTTATCCAATTTATTAAATTCATAAGCTCTCTTGTTTCTTGAGGATTCATACCAGCAGCTGGTTCATCTAATAAAAGTAATGATGGGTTTGTTGCAAGTGCTCTAACTATTTCAAGCTTTCTTTGGTCTCCATAGGAAAGATTTTTAGCAATTTCCTTAGCTTTTTCATCTAATGAAAATATTTTAAGAAGCTCTAAGCTTTCTTCTTCAATTTTATTCTCTTCTTTTTTAAATTTAGGTGTCCTTAAAATAGAATCAAATAAAGAATAATTTATTCTATAATTAAAGCTTATTTTTACATTATCTAATACTGTAAGATTAGAAAATAATCTTATATTTTGAAAGGTTCTTGCTATCTTTTTCTTAGTTATATTGTAAGGTTTAAGACCATTAAGATTTTCTCCAAGATAACATATACTTCCATTAGTTGGAGAATATACACCAGTTAACATGTTGAACACAGTAGTTTTACCAGCACCATTAGGGCCAATTAGACCAACTATTTGTTTTTCATCAATAGTTAAATTGAATTCTGATACAGCTTTTAATCCACCAAACTCAATTGATAAGTTTGAAACATCTAACATGTTTAAGCCTCCTTTCCTTTTTTTGATTTTTCTACTACCTTAGAAGTATTTTTAAATATTTTTAATGATATTTCTTTATCACCTAAAAGTCCTTGAGGTCTAAATATCATAAGTACAATAAGAGCAATTGGGTATATAATCATTCTATATTCAGCAAAACCTCTAAGTAATTCAGGTAAGAATGTTAATACAATAGTAGCTATAATTGAACCAGATAGTGAACCCATACCTCCGAATACAACATAAGTTAAATAATCTATAGATTTAACAAAGTTAAAAGTAGAAGGTTGTATATATCCCATATAGTGAGCATATAAAGAGCCAGCTAGGCCTGCAAAAAATGCCCCTATTATAAATGCCATCATTTTATATTTAAAAGTATTTACACCCATAGCTTCGGCAGCAATTTCATTTTCACGAACAGTAATCATTGCTCTTCCTTGTGAAGAATGAAGGATATTATATATTATTAAAATAGTTAAAGCAGCAAATATAAAAGCAATAGTAAAGTTGGTCTTTTTTGGTATGCTTTTAAGTCCTGTAGCACCACCAACAGCCTCAATATTCATTATTATAACCCTAATTATTTCACAAAAAGCTAAAGTGGTAATAGCAAAATAGTCACCTTTTAAACGTAATGTTGGATACCCAATTAAAGCTGCAAAAATAGCTGCAATAATAGCACCAATTAATAAGGATATAAAAAATGGAAAATTTGCTTCTTTTGTAAGCATAGCTGACACATAAGCACCTATTGCCATAAATCCAGCATGTCCCAAACATAGTTGACCAGTAAACCCAACTATTAAATTTAGTGAAACAGCTAAAATAATATTAATTAATGTTAAAATAATTATTCCTGTATAATAAGATTTAATAATTCCAGAGGTTGTAAGACCAATTAGAATACCATAAGCTAAAATGACGGATGCTAATATTAATATTGTCTTTCTATTAAAAAAATCTTTCATTACAATCACCTACACTTTCTCATTAGTCTTTTTACCTAATAGACCAGCAGGTTTAATTATAAGTATTATTATTAATATTCCAAATACAATAGCATCTGAAAAAGTAGTTGAAATATATGCTTTAGATAAAGTTTCTAATAATCCTATTGATAAACCACCAATTAATGCTCCAGGTATACTTCCAATTCCTCCAAGTACTGCTGCAACAAAGGCTTTTAACCCAGGCATTACACCAATGTAAGGAGTTATGCTAGGATAGGAAATTGCAACCAGAACACCAGCGATACCAGCTAATGCTGATCCAATAGCAAAAGTAAGGGAAATAGTATTGTCCACATTAATTCCCATTAATGAAGCAGCTTCTATATCAAAAGAAGCTGCTCTCATTGCTTTTCCAACCTTGGTTTTATATACAATAAATTGAAGGAGAATTACAAGGAGTGCAGAAACTGCAAACATCAATATGGTTTTCCAATCTAGCTGAAGACCTCCTAAAGTAATAGGTTCAAGGTTTATTAGCTCTGGAAAATGTTTTGGAGCTGTTCCAACAAATTTACTCATAATATTTTGTAATAATAATGATACACCAATAGCAGTAATTAATAATGTTATTCTTGGAGATTTCCTTAAAGGCTTGTATGCAATCTTTTCTATTAAAATACCAAGTATTGCAGAAGCAGCCATAGCTGCTAATAATGTAGATATTAAAGGTAATTTTAGTACACTTGATGCATAGTATCCTGCAAAAGCACCAATCATATAAATTTCACCATGAGCAAAATTTATAAGTTGTATTATTCCATAAACCATAGTATAACCTAAAGCTAGGAGGGCATACACGCTACCTAAAGCTAAGCCATTTATTAATTGTTGTATAAATTCCATAGTTAATCCTCCTGTTTAAATATATTAAGGATTTATTTTATCAGCTAATACCTTATTTCCACCCTCTAATTTAATAACCACTGCACCTTTTATTGCAGATCTTTCTTCATTAAAGCTAATTTTTCCAGTAACACTTTCTACTTCTGTTTTAGCTAATTCATCTTTAATTGTTGCACCATCAGTACTATTAGCATTTTTGATTGCTTCAACTAAAATTTTAGCAGAATCGTAAGCTAAAGCTGCAAAGGCATCTGGTTCTTTGTTATATTCTTTTTTGTAAGAATCAACAAAGTTCTTAACTATTGGAGAAGTATCTCCTGAGTAGTAGTGATTAATATAAAGAGCACCATCTACTGAATCTCCACCGATAGAAGCTAATTCTTCAGATTCCCAACCATCTCCACCTAAAAGTTGAGAAGTTATAGAAATATCTCTAGCTTGTTTAGCTATAAGACCAACAACATTATAGTAATCTGGTAATACAATAACATCAGGATTAGAGCCTTTAATCTTAGTTAATTGTGCCTTGAAATCCGTATCTCCATCATTGTAGGATAAGTATTCAACAACTGTTCCACCATTTTTTTCTAAAGTTTCTTTGTATGCTTTTGCTATACCTATGGAGTAATCAGAGCCAGCATTATATAAAACAGCAGCTGTTTTCTTATTTAAATTATCTGTAGTATATTTAGCTAATATCTCACCTTGGAAAGAGTCTATGAAACATCCTCTAAACATATATTCTCCACCTTCATTAGTTATAGAAGGTTCAGTTCCTGTAGGCGTAATCATAGGAATTTGTCTTTCTGTTGAATTCTTAGCTATAGCTAAAGTGGCACCAGAAGTTACTCCTCCTAAAATAGCAGAT
>OGSQ01000534.1_pt1 | contig 12363 bp, 10 predicted proteins | sample 1573921 | NCBI WGS metagenome assembly OGSQ01 (sample SAMN03295832, study PRJEB24534) | human gut metagenome | isolation source: fecal sample 7 from infant 4 | host: Homo sapiens | place: USA: Pittsburgh, PA | collected 2014-07 | reverse complement strand
AGCAGCAGACGCTCACGAACAGGGATACCACGGTCTTCCAGACCTTTCATCTCTTTCATCAGCGCAGCTGGAGACAGCACAACGCCGTTACCGATGATGCTAGTGACGTTTTCGCGAAGAATGCCTGATGGAATAAGATGGAGGACGGTTTTTTCACCGTTGATTACGAGAGTATGGCCTGCGTTGTGACCGCCCTGGTAGCGTACAACATATTTAGCCCGTTCAGTCAGAAGATCGACAATCTTCCCTTTACCTTCGTCACCCCATTGGGTGCCCAGTACGACGACGTTGTTACCCATTTTTTTCAAAATCACCGTTTGCTTAAAAATGGATTCTACCATCGCTTTTTCAGATATACAGCACTTTTTGACCCTAAAATATGCCGATTGCGGTTAGTTTTTGATCAGCCAATCGTTTTCCTCAACATGTAGTAGATAACGATACCGGCAACCACAAGTCCACCACCAAAACGACGCAAAATATTGTCCGGAAGTTGGCTCATTGTCGCGATCATCCGTCGCCATGCGCGTGGATAGAGCATCGGGCCGAGGCCTTCCAGCACCAAAACCAAAGCCAGTGCGAGCCAGATCGTTGAATTCATTTTTCATCCTTATAAAAGAAAACCACCGCTCCGTGAAGAGCGGTGGTTTGAATACTCAAACGAGCCTGAGTTTATCGCGTTGCGTTAGTCGGCGTCTTCATATAACGGAAGAAATCGCTGTCCGGGCTGAGTACCATCACATCCTGGTTGCTCTGGAAGCTATTCTCGTAAGCACGCAGGCTACGGATAAAGGCGTAGAAGTCGGGATCCTGGCTGAAGGCATCGGCAAACAGCTTCGCGGCTTCGGCATCGCCTTCACCACGCAGGATACGGCCCTGACGCTCAGATTCCGCCAGCGTCTTGGTCACTTCGTAGTCCGCTGCGGCACGCAGTTTCTCGGCCTCTTCCTGACCCTGTGAACGGTGACGACGAGCTACCGCTTCACGCTCGGCGCGCATACGGTTGTAGATCGCCTCGGACACCTCCGCTGGCAGGTTGATCTGCTTGATACGCACGTCAACCACTTCGATACCCAGTGCAGCCATACTGTTCGGGTTGATCACCGGTACTTTACCGTTGGTTTCAGCCTGAACGCGTTCAGCCGCTTTGGCAATCGCGTCATCCGCTGCCGGTGTTTCCACTTCGTCTTCGGTACCCGCTGTACCTGAGTTCAACGCATCACGCACTTCCAGTGTCAGACGACCACGGGAGTCGGTCACGATGTCTTTTACATCCAGACGACCAATTTCAGAACGCAGACGGTCAGAGAACTTACGTTTCAGCAGCACTTCTGCCTGAGAAACATCACCACCGCCGGTTGCCAGGAAGTAGCGGCTGAAGTCGCTGATACGCCATTTGATGTAGGAATCAACGATCAGGTCTTTCTTCTCTTTAGTCACGAAACGGTCGGCCTGGTTATCCATGGTCTGGATACGTGCGTCGAGCGTTTTGACTGACTGAATGAAAGGCACCTTGAAGTGCAGACCCGGCTCGTAGATCACCGGACGCTTGTCGCCGTCACGCACGACGCTGCTAAACTGGAACTTGATCCCACGTTCGCCCTCTTTCACCACAAAGATGGAGGTGTAGAGCACGACCAGTGCGATGATGATGATCGCAATAACTGACTTACGCATCCTTATTCCCCCTGACGCTGGTAGTCGTTACGCTGCGCGTTAGCACGGCGTTGGTCCATAATGTCACCATCGTTCGAAGAAGGCGTTGTGTTCGCGCTGGAGCTACCAGACGAGGCTGGCGGCAGACGCAGCAGGTTGTTGGCTCCGCTGTTGTCTTTTGCTGCCGGTGCAGAACCGCCTTTAAGCATCTGATCCAGCGGCAGGACCATCAGGTTTCCGCCTTTGTTGTCGTTAACCAGCACTTTACGCGTATGGCTCAGCACTTTTTCCATGGTCTCGATATAGAGACGCTCACGGGTAATTTCCGGCGCGGCTTTATATTCCGGCAGGATCTTCGCGAAGCGAGCCACTTCACCCTGTGCTTCCAGGATGGTCTGGGTCTTATACGCGCGCGCTTCTTCCAGAATACGCTGCGCCTGACCGTTTGCACGCGGCTGAACTTCGTTGGTATACGCTTCCGCTTCACGGATGTACTGCTGTTCGTTTTCACGCGCGGCAATCGCATCGTCAAACGCCGCTTTCACCTCTTCCGGCGGACGTGCAGCCTGGAAGTTGACGTCCAGCAGGGTGATACCCATGTTGTACGGACGGATGGTCTCTTCCAGCTCGCGCTGGGTATCGCTACGAATAACGGTACGACCTTCGGTCAGGATACGGTCCATGGTGTATTTACCGATCACGCCACGCAGGGCGCTGTCGGTCGCCTGACGCAGGCTGTCATCCGCGCTGGTCACGCTAAACAGATAACGCTCAGGATCGGTCACGCGGTACTGGACGTTCATCTCAACGCGCACCACGTTTTCGTCAGAGGTCAACATCACGCCAGACGCCGCCAGTTCACGGACGGACTCCACGTTCACTGCGGTCACGTTATCAATGAAGGTCGGTTTCCAGTTCAGGCCCGGCTCAACCAGATGGCTGAACTTACCGAAACGGGTTACCACGCCGCGCTCTGCTTCTTTAATGGTGTAGAACCCGCTGGCTGCCCAGATGATGACTACCGCCGCGGCCACAATGCTTACTACGCGGCCACCCATAGGCGGGCGCGGACTCTGAGTGGAGTTGCCACCCGAGCCAGAACCTTTTCCTCCGCCAAGGCCACCAAGCTTTTTGCTCAGTTTGCGGAAGATATCATCCAGATCCGGCGGCCCCTGCTCGCGACCACCTTTGTTGCCATTTCCCCCAGAGTTGCCGCCTTGATTATTGCTGCTTCCCCACGGGTCGCGGTCTTGTCCGTTATTACCGGGCTGATTCCACGCCATGTATATGCTCCATATTTGTTATGCAAGGGCGAATTTTTCAGGCTTCCCCTTTCTGATCAGACGATATAGTCCGCCAGCGCAGGTTCTTGTTTACAGAGGCGACGCCAGTCAACGATCGGCATACGCACCTGCATCCCCACGCTGCCGTCATCCTCCATCCACTCTTTTTCTATCGCCTGAAGCTGATAAAACCGGCTACGCAGCCTGCCTTCCTGTGGCGGCAGTCGCAGCGTGTGCTGAGCTACCTCACCGGAAAGACGTTCTGTCAAAGCCTGGAAAAGCAGTGGCACACCAATCCCGGCCTGAGCAGATAGCCAGACCCGAATTGGTTTGTTCTCTTCATCTCGGTCAATACGCGGTCCGAAATCGTCCAGCATATCGATCTTGTTCATCACCAACAAAGTGGGAATTTCGTGGGCGTCAATCTCTTCGAGCACCACATTCACCGCGTCGATGTTCTCCTGCACGCGTACGTCAGCCGCATCAATCACGTGCAGCAGCAGGGTCGCCTGACGCGTCTCCTGCAAGGTCGCTTTAAACGCCGCCACCAGATCGTGCGGCAGATGGCGGATAAACCCTACGGTATCCGCCAGTACCGTTTCACCGACGTCTGCGACGTCAATACGGCGCAGCGTAGGGTCCAGGGTCGCAAACAGCTGGTCTGCGGCATACACCTGGGCCTCGGTTATCTGGTTAAACAGGGTGGATTTACCGGCGTTGGTATAGCCCACCAGCGACACCGTTGGGATGTCGGCTTTGGTTCGCGCCCGACGCCCCTGTTCGCGCTGTTTCTCGACACGCTCCAGACGAGAAAGGATCTGGGTTATACGGCCACGCAGCAAACGACGGTCGGTTTCGAGCTGGGTTTCACCCGGGCCACGTAAACCAATCCCGCCTTTTTGTCTTTCAAGGTGTGTCCAGCCACGCACCAGACGCGTCGCCAGATGGCGCAACTGCGCCAGCTCAACCTGCAACTTACCCTCGTGGGTACGCGCACGCTGAGCAAAAATATCTAAGATCAACCCCGTGCGATCGATAACACGACATTCGCAGAGAGCTTCCAGGTTACGTTCCTGAGCCGGAGACAGCGCATGATCAAACAGCACGACTGATGCGCCGGTTGCTTTTACGGCATCCGCAATTTCAACTGCTTTACCTTCACCAACAAAGTACTTCGGGTGCGGCGCTTTACGGCTACCGGTAATCACCTGCATTGCTTCGACACCGGCGGAAGAGACCAGAGATTCAAACTCCTGGAGGTCTTCCATATCTTTGTCTTGCGAAAAATAGATGTGTACCAGCACCGCCTGCTCACCGGCGTCATAACGGTCAAACAAGCGTAAACCTCTCTAAAAAGATCAGCGGGGAACGCAGGATCCCTGGCTCCCCGTGTGGAAAACAGCCCAAAACCTTATTCGGTTTCTTCGCTGTCCTGCGCAGGAGCAGATGAACCCTGCGCGTTGCTGCCATGATGGTAGTTACTGCCAGTGCCGCCGCCAGCGTTATTGCTGTGATGAGATACCGGACGGGACGGAACAACAGTAGAAATCGCGTGCTTATAGACCATCTGGCTGACCGTGTTTTTCAACAGGATCACGAACTGATCGAAAGACTCAATCTGACCTTGCAGCTTAATACCATTCACCAAATAAATAGAAACTGGAACACGCTCCCGACGCAATGCGTTCAGGAACGGATCTTGTAAAGATTGCCCCTTAGCCATTCTATCTTTTCCTTATATGCTTGTTTTGTACTTAGAACCTTGCGATTCTGAAAAATTGCGCACGATACGGCTTAATTGTACACATTCAGTCAGCGATATCACCAATAACCTCAATCACTTCGTTTAACGCCTGTTGTGGTTTTTCACTGTCTAACCAGTGAACACCCTCCCAACCACGCAACCAGGTGATCTGGCGCTTCGCTAACTGTCTCGTGGCGCAAACACCTCGATAAACCATTTCATCGTATGAAATCTCGCCTTCAAGATACGACCACATCTGGCGGTATCCCACACAACGAATGGAAGGCATGTCCGTATGCAAATCTCCACGGGCAAAAAGCGCCCGCACTTCTGCTTCAAAATCTGAAGCCAACATCTGATGAAAACGCTGCTCAATTCGTTGATGGAGCAGTTCACGGCTCGCCGGGGCGATGGCGAACTGATGCACCTGATACGGCAGAGCGTCTCCTGACGTTTGCGTCAGTTCCGTTAAAGTTTTACCCGAAATGAAAAAAACTTCCAGTGCCCGGGAAAGCCTTTGCGGATCGTTTGGGTGGATCCGCGCTGCGGCAACCGGGTCAATCTCTTCCAGTTGCCTGTGCAAAACGTCCCACCCCTGCTCTGCCGCCTGCCGCTCAATCTTCGCTCTCACTTCCGGATCGGCCGATGGCAGAGGCGATAACCCCTCCAGCAGCGCCTTAAAGTAGAGCATCGTGCCGCCAACTAACAGCGGTATGCGTCCCGCGGCGGTAATCTCGGCCATCTCAGCTAAGGCGTCGCGGCGAAAATCTGCTGCGGAGTAAGCCTGTGCCGGGTCGAGAATATCCAGTAAACGGTGCGGTGCCGCACGCAGTTCGTCTGCGCTGGGCTTCGCCGTGCCGATGTCCATTCCTCGGTAAATGAGGGCTGAATCAACGCTAATCAACTCTACTGGCAAAACTTTACGTAACTCAATGGCTAACGCCGTTTTACCGGAGGCCGTTGGCCCCATTAAAAAAATCGCCTTTGGCAGGCTCGCCTTACTTACATCAGTCATGTTTCAGGGCGGTCATCGCCGTTTTTAAATCAACAGGTTGTAACAAACCACCTGGCGGCGCTTTCACCAGCTGTGGACAGAGGCGTTCCACCTCTGCCAGAACGGTAATCGCCTGCGCCATACTCCACGGCGAATGTTCGCTGGCCAGATGGCGGGCGATCCACTGCGCGGTATCGGCGGCATCAAACGTCGTTTGTTGCGCCAGGTAGCCTATCAGTTCAGGAATCAAGTTTTGTAAATTTTGTTGGCGTAAGGGTAAAGGCACTGCGCGAATTGTCACATGCTGCGCGTCCAGTACGATTTCAATCCCCATTTCGGCAAGAAGCGCCTGGGCACGCTGCAAAACCCCTGTTTCCTCATGGTTTATTTTCAACCGAACCGGGATCAGTAACGGCTGAGCGCAGGCGGCGTTTTCCCCTGGCGTCAGTTGCGCCTGTTTAAGCCAGCGTTCCGCTACCGGCAACGCCAGCAGCATCAATTTCCCCTCACGTTCAAGCAGTGCCATGTCCGGGGCGACAATCGTCAATACCCGGCCAAAACTCTGGCTATGTCCGTCAAGGGAAGACGGCGATACCTCAATATGTTCTTTCCGTTCCACGGCTGGGGTGTCCAGCAATTTACGGTATAACGCCCCTTGCTGCTTTTGATACCCCGGCTGGGCATTTGGGTAGTTGGCGCCCGTCGGGCGCGGTGCGCTTCCCGCTGACGAAAAACGCGGAGCCACTGGTTCGCGCGCGACTGCGGGTTCAGCGAAATGGTTACGTCCGGCCGCCACGCGATTTTCTGGCAGCGATCGCGGTGCAGGAACGTCGTTTTCCAGCGGCAGCGTTGGCTCAGCCTGCTTCTGCAAAACGCTAACGACGCCCTGATAGATAAAATCATGCACCAGACGCGACTGGTGGAAACGCACCTCGTGCTTGGCGGGGTGCACGTTAACGTCAACCTGATGCGGGTCGATCTCCAGATAAAGCACAAAGGCGGGCTGTTGATCGGCGCCGAGCTTATCTTCACAGGCCTGGCGAATGGCGTGGTTAATCAGGCGGTCGCGCATCATGCGACCGTTGACGTAGCAGTACTGAATCTCAGCAAACGCGGCGCTACTGGCGTTCGGATCGGCAACCCAGCCGCGCAGGGCCAAATCGCCATGCTGCCACTCAATGGCCAGCGCTTTTTCCAGGAACGGCGTGCCGCAGATGGCGCCCAGCCGACGCTCCTTTTGCCCGCCTTCCGCCACTGCCCGGTACTGACGCATCACCTTACCGTTATGACTGAGGTTAAGAGTGACATCAAAGCGTGCCAGCGCGATGCGGCGGATGATCTCGTCGATATGTCCGAATTCGGTCTTCTCGGTTCGCATAAACTTGCGCCGGGCGGGCGTGTTATAGAAAAGATCCAGCACTTCAAGCGTGGTGCCTACCGGGTGCGCCGCTGGTTTAACCGTGACGTCCATATCGCGCCCTTCCGCGTAGGCCTGCCAGGCTTCCTGCTGGTCGGCCGTGCGGGAGGTCAACGTTAAGCGGGAAACGGAGCTGATACTGGCCAGCGCTTCGCCGCGAAAACCCAGGCTGATAATCGCTTCCAGATCGTCAAGTGACGCAATTTTACTGGTGGCATGACGCGCCAGCGCCAGCGCCAACTCGTCCTTTTTGATGCCACTGCCGTTATCACGAATGCGGATAAGCTTTGCGCCCCCGCGTTCAATATCGATATCAATGCGGGTCGCCCCTGCATCGAGGCTGTTTTCCACCAGCTCTTTCACCACCGATGCAGGGCGTTCCACCACCTCACCGGCGGCGATTTGGTTCGCGAGCTGCGGCGGTAGAACCTGAATCGGCATGAACTCTCCTTAATTAGTCGCGGTCATCTCACCCGGCAGCGCGGCGCTTGCCGTCTGGGCTGCCCCGCCCTGCGGCGCAGACTGAAGCGGATGCGCGTCAAAGTATTTACGCAGACCGTTATAAATCGCTTCAGCAATTTGCTGCTGATAGCTGTCGCTTCCCAGTAAACGCTCTTCACCGTGATTACTGATAAAACCCGTCTCTACCAGAATCGACGGAATATCCGGTGAACGCAGGACACCGAGGCTCGCATGTTCCGGACGACGCTTATGCAGCGATCCGACGCTTTGCAGCTGGTTGAGTACGTTAGTGGCGACATCATACCCGACGCGCTGAGAATGGCCGAACTGTAAATCCAGCACCGCCTGGCTGAGATACGGATCGGCCTGGCTGTTTGCCAGCACATCGCCTGCCCCGCCTAACAGTTCAGACTGCTTCTCGTGCTCTTCAAGCCAGTTCGCCATTTCACTGTTGGCACGACGGTTCGACAGTACCCATACCGACGCGCCGGTGGCGTTACGGTTCGGCGCAGCATCCGCGTGAATCGACACCAGGAAGTTGGCGTTTTGCTTACGCGCCACATCCGAGCGTCCCATCACTGAAATAAAATAATCTCCGTCGCGGGTCATGACCCCTTTAAACATCGGATCGTCATTCAGAAGCGCACGCAGCTTACGGGCAATGGCGATAGTGACGTTTTTCTCCCGCGTGCCGCCCGGGCCAATCGCGCCAGGATCTTGCCCGCCGTGTCCGGCGTCGATGGCGATAATCACTTTGTCGCCACTGACCGGCGTTCGCCGCGCGCTGACCGCCGGACGCGTCACCGTGTTGCTGCTGGTCACGGCGGTAAGTCGGTCATTTTGTGATTTAAACGGATTACGGGCTGGCTCAGACGGCCTTGGGGTATAAACCGGCGCTTCTACGCGTTTTGCTACCACAGGTGCAGGCGGTGGCGGCGGCGGAACATCAGCATTAATGGTAAAAACCACCGTATAACTGGCGCCGTTTTGCTGCTTAACCGCCTTCGTTTTGCCCTTTTCGGTGAGATCGACCACCAGACGCAGAGACTGCGCATCCTTCGGCGTCCCCGAACGGATGCTTTTCACCAGATTGTTGCCGCTGAACTGGAGCGGCAGCCCCTGGATCACCCCGGACTGTTTAATATCGAGCGCCACGCTGCGGCTGTCGATTTGTGAGAAAGCATATTCAGGATCGCCCATAAAGCTGAAGGTAATGCGGGCCTGGCTATCGCCATTCGACACCTGAATATCCGAGAGGCTGGCCGCACCGGCCTGCGCGCACAGCAGAACCGTGGCTGCCAAAATCCAACCTTTAACGCGATTAATCATCCCGTTATCCCTACGCTCAACCGGCTAAACGCGCCAGTAAGGAACAGCCTGATGAGGAAACCGCACTGATGCGCGCCTCACGCCCTTGTGCCTGATAATCCAAGTGAATTTCGACATCCGGGTCAGGCAGCACACCCGCACCTTGTTGCGGCCACTCCACCAGGCAAATGGCGTCGTTGGCAAAGTAATCGCGGATCCCCATAAATTCCAGCTCCTCAGGATCCGCAAGACGATATAAATCAAAGTGGTACACCATGATATTTTCAAGCGTGTACGGTTCTACTAGCGTATAAGTCGGGCTTTTTACGTTCCCGTTATGGCCTAACGCCTGCAAAAAACCACGGCTGAAGGTTGTTTTACCCGCGCCTAAATCACCATACAGATAAATGACGGTCGCCCCCTGACAGGCCTGCGCCACGCGCTTGCCGAGATCTAAAGTGGCTTGTTCATCAGGTAAAGGAATCGCTCGATTAGTCATTTTCTACGTCAATCACATCCGGGTTAACAACACGCCGCAGCGTGCAAAAAAGATCGGTGGCCAGCATACCGCGCGTTCCGTAACGAGCAGCCAGCCTGTCAGCCGCCGCACCGTGGGCCACGCAGCCAGCACAGGCTGCATCATAAAGGGGAAGTTTCTGTCCGAGCAATGCGCCAATGATGCCAGAGAGCACATCACCCATGCCGCCGCTCGCCATGCCTGCATTACCGGCATCAACGATGCCCATCGCATCATCGCTGGCGATAACGGTCCCCGCCCCTTTCAAAACGGCAACACCTCCGTAACGTTTTACCAGACGTTGGGCTGAAAGTAAGCGATCGCTTTCAATTTCTGCCACGCTACAGTTAAGCAGCCGTGCGGCTTCGCCGGGGTGTGGCGTCAGAATGCGATTGTGACGCTTATCCGGGTTTATTGCCAGAAGGTTAAGCGCGTCGGCATCCCAGAGCATCGGCTTACGAAAATTCTCGGCCTTTTGCAGGGCCTGTTTACCCCACTCCTGCTGACCCAGGCCCGGACCAATGACTACCACGTCCGCCCACTCAAGACCCTCTTCAATCGCCTGTGGGGCAAGCTCGTGGACCATCAGCTCCGGCCGCGCGGTAATAATCGGCGGAATGTTTTCGCTGCGGGTCAGCACGCGTACTAATCCGGCACCGCTGCGCAACGCGGCCTCTCCTGTCATGCGAATCGCACCTGCCGTGCCATGATCGCCACCGATAATCAGCAGCCGGCCATGATCACCCTTATGGGATGTGGGGCGGCGCGGAGGCAGCCACTGAGCAAGCAGGGAGGCATCAAAGCGGGTGATGTGGGTATCCTGTCCAGCCAGCCAGTTTTCCAGCCCCAGTGCGTTGTGATGTAACGTCCCCACGACATCCCGCGCTTTACCGGTAAGCAAACCCGGCTTCAGGGCGATAAAGGTCACGGTGTGCGCAGCCTCAATCGACACGCCCGGCGTCGCGCCGGTTTGCGCCATCAGGCCGGAGGGAATATCCAGCGCCACCACCGGGGCGGGGTGCGCATTAGCGTGGGTAATCAGCGCGGCGACGTCATCGCGAGGCGCGCGCATCAGCCCCGTCCCCAGCAGACCATCAACAATCACGTCGACATCCTCGGGCCAGATAATATCAGGCGCATGAATAATGCCCCCCGCATTCAGCCAGGCCTCTCTCGCCATGCCAGCCTCTTCCGGTAGCGGCTTGTCGCTCTCCAGCGCCAGCAGGGTGACGCGCAGCCCCGCCGCCACCGCAAGACGAGCCACCACATAGCCATCGCCACCGTTATTGCCGTGCCCGCACAGAATCAGGTAGTGCGAGGCATCCGGATAAGCCGTGCGCGCCACGTTAAACGCCGCCTCGCCCGCGCGCTGCATCAGTTCATAAAGGGTAACGCCGAGGCTGTCTGCGGCCTCTTTTTCGGCCCGACGGAGGTCATCCGCATGCCAGATGGAATGTGGTATACTTGCGGGGTTTTTCTTCACAGTATGGTCCGTCATGTCACAGCCCCTCGATCTCAATGAATTAGCGCAGAAAATAAAACAGTGGGGTGCTGAACTGGGCTTCCAGAAGGTCGGTATTACCGATACCGACCTCTCTGCCAGCGAGCCTAAGCTACAGGCATGGCTGGATAAACAATACCACGGCGAGATGGAGTGGATGGCGCGCCACGGTATGATGCGTGCCCGCCCCCACGAGCTGTTGCCGGGTACGCTGCGCGTCATTAGCGTACGCATGAACTATCTGCCCGCTAACGCGGCCTTTGCGCGCACGCTAAAAAATCCTTCGCTGGGTTACGTCAGCCGATACGCTCTGGGACGTGATTACCATAAACTTCTGCGCAACCGTCTAAAAAAGCTCGGGGAAACCATTCAGCAGCACTGTGTTTCGCTGAATTTTAGACCCTTTGTCGATTCTGCGCCTATTCTTGAGCGCCCGATCGCCGAAAAAGCCGGGCTTGGCTGGACAGGTAAGCACTCACTTATCTTAAGCCGCGACGCGGGCTCATTCTTTTTCCTGGGTGAACTGTTGATTGATTTACCCCTGCCGGTAGACGGTCCGGTGGAAGAAGGGTGTGGCCGCTGCGTGGCCTGTATGACCATCTGCCCAACGGGCGCTATCGTTGAACCCTATACCGTTGATGCGCGCCGCTGTATCTCTTATCTCACCATCGAGCTGGAAGGTGCTATTCCAGAGGAATTTCGTCCGCTTATTGGCAACCGCATCTACGGCTGTGATGACTGCCAGCTGATTTGTCCGTGGAACCGCTATTCACAGTTGACGGACGAAGAAGACTTCAGTCCCCGCAAGGCGTTACATGCCCCGCAGCTGATCGAACTGTTCGCCTGGAGCGAAGCCTGGTTCCTGAAGGTGACGGAAGGTTCCGCCATACGTCGTATCGGCCACCTGCGCTGGCTGCGTAATGTGGCTGTTGCGCTGGGTAATGCCCCATGGGATGAAGCCAATCTTCAGGCGCTTGAAAGCCGCAGAGGTGAGCACCCACTTCTTGATGAGCACATAGAATGGGCGATTGCGCAGCAAATTGAGAAGCGAAATGCCGGCGTGGTTGAAGTGCAGTTACCGAAGAAACAGCGCCTGGTCAGGGTGATTGAAAAAGGGCTGCCACGGGATGTGTGATATATTCACAGGCTGTGAATAAAAATAAGAATTCAGGCGCAATAAGGTTTAGCAAACAGGTCAAGTGATCTCAATAACATTTTGAAATCAAATTTTCTTCATAGATTACAGTTAATTACGAAGATATTATTCACCCTGCTAACATTTTGCACAACTGGGATTTATCACAGTTTCTGTGGATAACTCTGTTTACAAGAGTGTTTCAGATACAATAGAAAACGTCCCCAACGAAGCATTTCGCTGTGGATAATTTAGGAAAGAAGAAGAATTTGGAGCGGGAAACGAGACTCGAACTCGCGACCCCGACCTTGGCAAGGTCGTGCTCTACCAACTGAGCTATTCCCGC
>OGSQ01000527.1_pt1 | contig 12643 bp, 9 predicted proteins | sample 1573921 | NCBI WGS metagenome assembly OGSQ01 (sample SAMN03295832, study PRJEB24534) | human gut metagenome | isolation source: fecal sample 7 from infant 4 | host: Homo sapiens | place: USA: Pittsburgh, PA | collected 2014-07 | reverse complement strand
ATATATATATGTATATTATTTTCCTTTACAAATGGATTTATTGATCTTATATATAAGAAAGCTTAAGTTTTTTAAATTTATATTTGTTATATTTTAAAGCCTTAATTAATAGTATTAACTATAACTATTTTTTGAGGTATTTTTTATGAAGAAAAAATTAATTTATTATGTATCACTAGTTATTACAATTATTTTATTATCTCTATCATTATTTTCAAATTTTACATATTCACCATTTAACGCTGATAATGTAAAGAAACGTATAGCTATACTATCCTCTGACACATATGCTGGTAGGCTTGCTGGTAGCAAGGAAAATTCCTTAGTTGAAGAATTATTAAGAAAAAACTTTCAAGATAACAAACTTATTCCACTTAATGATAACTATAAGGAAAGTTTTAAAGTTATTTCTCCAGTAAATAATAATAGTACTCCTTATTTAAAAATTTCTTATGATGATGGCTATGAAGAAAATCTAAAATATGGTGTTGATTTTAAGGAAGATATGATTAACTTCAAGAATACAAAATTAACCTTTTCTAATGAAGATAAAATAACTATATTTTCTAATTATATTGAAGTAAATACTAAGGATGAAAAATTTCTTTTTCATTTAGCTCCTAATAATGATTTTTCCTTTAGAAGTTCATTCATAACTGACTTTCCTTATGATATGCTGATATTAATAAATACTGACAGCTATAATAAAATTATAACTTCTTTAAAAGATGGAGCTGATATTTCTATTAATATTCCATTTTCCACAGAAGAAAAGGAAATATATAATGTTGTTGGAGTTATTGAAGGAACATCAAAATCCCTTCCTCCATTAGTTTTAACTGCTCATTTTGATCATTTAGGAACAGATGCTCTTAATAATATTTATGGAGGAGCCTTAGACAATGCTTCTGGTACATCTTTTTTACTTGAACTTGAAAGATCCCTTGCAACTTATGGTAAACCAAAAAGGGATATAATTTTTGTAGCTTTAAATGCTGAAGAATTCGGACTTTTAGGCTCTAAAGCCTTTGCAGAAAAAAACCTAAGCAAATTAAAAGGAGCTGAAGTTATTAACTTTGATATGATTGGAAGCGATGGTTATCCACTTACTTTAATGCTAGGTGCAAACTATAAAGACAAAGATTCAAAGCTTCTTAACTCTATTGAAAAAATAGCTAAAAAGAATAATATCTCTACAAAAGTAGCCTATGAAAATTCAAGTGATCATGCTAGTTTTAATGACCTAGGGATAGATGCCCTTAGCTTTTGTCATAGCGACTTAACTAAAATCCATACTCCTAATGATACTATAGAACATATTAGCATAAATGCAATTAATGATGCTTATAGCGTAATAGAAGATAAAATTTTTGATTCTTCCTACAGCGTAGTAACCAAATTTTTCTATGGTAAAACTTCAATTCTTATATTTTCAATCTTATTCGGATTTTTAGTATCTGCTCCATTTATAACCTACATTAAAAAAAGAAAAATAAATTAAAGGAGCTGCTATATAATGTAAAATGAATAATGTAAAATGTAAAATGAAAGAAGAAACTCCTAGAGGAGTTTCTAAAAGAAATATATTTTTAGTAATTTGTTTCAAATTACATCAATAATTCTACATTTTACATTCTACATTTTTAATTCAGAGCTATATTTCTATTCCTACTTGGAAACCTTCAGCAATAGCATGTTTTATACGACGTGGTGATACTGCATCTCCAATAACTCTAATATCATTTATTTTCAATCCATCTTTTTCTTTTAACTCTTGTAATGATTTAAATCCTAATGCTAATACTAGAGAATCGCATTTAACTTCTCTAAATTCCCCATTAGAGTTCATTAGTATAGCTTTATTTCCCTTTATTTCCGTTAATTTATTTCCTGTAATTATTTCTATTCTATTCATTGCTAACATAGTTCTAAGAGCTATCATATTATTTAATGCCATTGGTTCTGCTAATATACTATCCTTCATTTCAACTATAGTAACATTTTTACCTTTTTGAGATAAATGTATTGCTGTTTCACATCCAACAAAACCTCCACCTGCAACAACTACCGCTTCTCCTATTTTACTATCATCAACTAATATATCAGTAGCTAGGTGAACATTTTCACTATCAATACCAGAAATTCTAGGAATAATAGGTTCACTACCTGTACTAATAACAAGTACATCTGGATTTTCTTCTAATATTTCCGCTTCATTTCCTTCTTTATTAAATACTATATCTATATTTAATTTCTTTAATTGATTTTCATAATATTTAATTAACCTTTTTAAATCATTTTTGAAATTAGGTGCTGAAGCTGGAACAAGATTTCCACCTATTAATTCACCCTTTTCCCAAAGTGTTACGTTGTGACCTCTTTTTGCTGCTGTAACTGCGGTTTCTAATCCTCCTGGGCCTGCTCCTATTATAAGTACAGATTTTTTAATATCTGATCCTATAATTTTTTCTCCTTCTCTTCCACAAAGTGGGTTTACACCACAACTTACAGGTTGTCCAGCTAATACTGAAAACATACATTCATTACATCCAATACAAGGAACAATATCCTCTTCTCTATTATCTTTAACTTTATTAGCCCATTCAGGATCAGCTAAAGAATAGTGACCTAATGCTATAAAATCTGAAACACCCTCTTGAAGTATTCTTTCAGCCACTTCAGGGTATCCTAACTTTCCATGACCAATTACAGGAATATTTACTTCTTCCTTAATAATTTTTATATATTTTTCATGAATTGCAGGTTCTTGATATATTGTAGGAATAGCATTATGCCAACAAGCATGACAACCAATATCTACATGTAATGCAGTAACTCCTGCTGATTCCAAATACTTAGCCATTCTTATTCCTTCTTCAATTTCTCTTCCACCATTAATTAAATGCGTTGGTGTAAATTTATATATAATTGGATAATCTTCTCCACAAGCTTTTTTTATTCTTTTAATTATTTCAATTCCTATTTTCATTCTACCTTCAAAGCTGCCACCATATTCATCAGTTCTAGAATTCCATAGTGATGAATGGAATTGATCTATTAAATATCCACCATAGCCATGTATTTCTATAGCATCAACCCCTGCACTCTTTGATAGTGCTGCTGCTTTTTCAAAAGAATTTAAAAGTCTATCAATTTCACTTGCAGAATATGGTGGGTTATTTTCCCCAACATAACCTATCTTACCAACTCCCAATGATAATTGAAGACATAGCTTTGAATCATATGAATGAATTCTATCAGCTAATTTCTTAATCCTTTGAACTTTGTCCTCACTGTCTAATAAAAAGGCACTTTGAGGTTTTTCAAATTCCTCTGATACTAAAGTAGCACCTGTTATTATAAGACCTGTTCCCCCTTTTGCTCTAGCAACATAGTAATCAATTGCTTTTTCTGAAAACCCATAGTCTTCATCTATATAGTCAATCCCCATTGGTGCCATAACAATTCTGTTCTTTAATGATAATGATCCAATATGTCCATCATTAAATAATTTCATAAATATCTCCACCTCATGTTATTTTTTTAACAAATAAACGAAAATTACGCTTAAATGTTTATTTATATTGTACATTATACAATTAATTAAATCAATTTGTTTTAATCATTTTGTTTTATTTTTTTATAAAAAAAGAGCTGTTTTAAAAGCAGCTCTATTAAAGTATCTCTTATTTATTATTTTTTAGATATGCTGTAATGAAATTATCGATTTCTCCATTCATAACAGCATTTAAATTGGCAGTTTCTTCATTAGTTCTATGATCTTTAACCATATTGTATGGATGGAATACATATGACCTTATTTGACTTCCCCATCCCATATCTTTAAGTTCACCAGTTAAATCTTCAATTTTCTCTTTATGTGCTCTTTCCTTTAAGTCAATAAGTTTAGACTTAAGCATAGACATAGCTGTATCTTTATTTGAAAATTGACTTCTTTCACTTTGACATTGTACTACTATTCCAGTTGGTATATGTGTTATTCTAATAGCAGATTCTGTTTTATTAACATGTTGTCCCCCTGCTCCACTGGCTCTATAGGTGTCTATCTTTAAGTCTTCACTTCTTATTTCAATATCTTGATCCTTGGTAAGTTCAGGCAAGACTTCTACAGATGCAAAAGAGGTTTGCCTTTTTCCATTTGCATTAAAAGGAGATATTCTTACAAGTCTATGAACACCCTTTTCTGCTTTTAAATAACCATAAGCAAACTCTCCTTTTACCTTTAAGGTAACACTCTTTATTCCTGCTTCATCACCTTCTAAGTAATCAATAGTTTCAACTCTAAAGCCTTTTTTCTCACACCATCTAGTGTACATTCTTAATAACATTTCAGTCCAATCATTTGCATCACTTCCACCTACACCTGCATGTAGTGTTAATATGGCATCATTTCTATCATATTCCCCAGACAATAGTAACTCTATTCTATATTCATCAACATCTTTTTCTATACTTTTTATTTCATTGACGACTTCATTAATAGAATCTTCATCATTTTCTTCTATTAATTGAGATAGTATTTCTACATCTTCAACTCTTGTAACTAAAGAATTAAATTTATCTATTTTATCTTTAATCCTCTTACTTTCTTTAGTAACTTCTTCTGCTCTTTTTATATCTTCCCAAAAGCCTTGTTCTTGCATTTGTAGATCTAATTCTTGTAACTGTTTTTCTAATGCTTCCTTGTCAAAGAGAAGCCCTCAATTCTTCTATAAATTTTTTAATATCATTAAGCTTAGCTAATTCTGCTTCCAACTTAATTATCATAATATCACACCTTTTTTAAATTAATAATGTAGAATGTAAAATGTAAAATTATTGATGTAATTTGTTCCAAATTACTTATAATATATATTTTATTATTAATTTTACATTCATAAATAAGGGCTGCCTTATTAAGAAATTATACACAATGTATTAATTTTATAATTGAAATTAATACATTGTTGTATTTCTTTTTAATGAAACAGCCCCTTAATATTTTGTAATTTGGAACAAATTACTTCCTAAATTCTTCATTCTTAATTTTTCATTTAATTGCCCTAAGGCAATTAACTATGCTTCTCTTCCACAACAGTTTTTATATTTCTTTCCACTTCCACATGGACAAGGATCATTTCTTCCAACCTTGTTTTCATTTCTTACAGGTTGTTTCTTAACATCTCCTTCATCTCCACCATGGCTTGCTGAAGTTTCTTCTGCTACTCTTTCTCTTTCAACAGGTTTTTGAATTTGAATATGATATAAGAATTTAACTGTATCTAATTTTATTCCTTCTATCATTTCTTCAAACATAGCACTACCTTCCATTTGGTATGCTTGAATTGGATCCATTTGCTTATAAGCTCTAAGTCCAATTCCTTGTTTTAAGTGATCCATATTATCAATATGATCCATCCACTTTTGGTCAACCACTCTTAGAAGTATAACTCTTTCAACTTCTCTAAAGTGTTCTTCACCAAATTCTTCTTCTTTTTCATGATAGATTTTAGCTAATATATCTAATAATTTTTCTATAATTTCATCATTAGATAAATTAATTAAATCTTCCACTTTAACAAGTTTATGTGGTAAACATATATCTTCTAAGTAATGTATTAATTTTTCTATTTCTACTTCAAGACTATCTGTTATATTATCTAAATGACCTTTAACAGCATCTGTAACTATATCTTTGATCATTTGATTTATTTGATCTCTTAAATCTTTACCTTCAAGAACCTCTGATCTTTGTTTATAAATAATTTCTCTTTGCATATTCATAACATCATCATAGCCTATAAGGTTCTTTCTTATATCAAAGTTATTACCTTCAACCTTCTTTTGGGCATTTTCTAAAGCCTTACTTACCATCTTATGATCAATAGCTTCGTCTTCTTCCAATCCTAACTTATCCATTAAGCCTTGAATTCTCTCTGAGCCAAATATTCTCATTAGATCATCTTCAAGAGAAATATAGAATACTGATTCACCAGGGTCTCCTTGACGACCTGATCTACCTCTTAACTGGTTATCTATTCTTCTAGATTCATGTCTTTCAGTACCTATAATCTTTAATCCACCAACTTCTTTAACACCTTCACCTAACTTAATATCTGTACCTCTACCAGCCATATTAGTAGCTATTGTAACACTGCCTAATTCTCCTGCATGAGATATGATTTCTGCTTCTTGTTCATGGTATTTAGCATTTAATACTTGGTGTTTAATTCCTCTCTTTTTTAATAAAGAAGATAAATACTCTGATTTTTCTATACTTACTGTACCAACTAATACTGGCTGGCCTTTTTTATTACATTCAATTATGTCTTCTATTATAGCATTGTATTTTCCTTTAGTATTTTTATATATTAAATCACTTTTATCTATTCTAGCAACTTCTTTATTAGTAGGAACAACTATAACGTCTAAAGAATATATTTCTCTAAATTCATTTTCTTCTGTTAAAGCAGTACCTGTCATACCTGATAACTTATTATACATTCTAAAGTAATTTTGGAATGTAATTGTCGCTAAAGTTTTAGATTCTCTTTCAATCTTAACTCCTTCTTTAGCTTCTATAGCTTGGTGAAGACCATCTGAATATCTTCTACCTTCCATAAGTCTACCTGTGAATTCATCAACTATTATTACTTGATCATCTTTCACCATGTAGTCTTTATCTCTCTTCATTCCATAGTTAGCTTTTAATGCTTGTGTTATATAATGTTGTAATTCTAAATGTTCTGCATCTGCATAGTTATCAATTCCAAAAGCTTTCTCTGCCTTAGCAACACCAGAATCAGTTAGCATTACAGAATTAGCCTTTTCATCAATGGTATAATCAGTTTCAGCTAATAATTGCTTAACAAAATTATCTGCAACATTATAGAATTTTGTTGACTTTTCTCCAGCTCCTGAAATTATAAGAGGTGTTCTTGCTTCATCTATAAGAATTGAGTCGACTTCGTCTACAACTGCAAAATTTAATTTTCTTTGAACTTTTTCTTCTTTGTAGATTACCATATTATCTCTTAAGTAATCAAAACCAAACTCATTATTAGTTCCATAAGTTATATCTGCTGCATAAGCTGCTCTTCTTTCATCAGAATTTAATCCATGAACTATACAACCTGTAGTTAATCCTAAGAAATGATATAATTTTCCCATCCACTCAATATCTCTTGTTGCTAAGTAGTCATTAACGGTTACTAAGTGAACTCCTTCTCCTGATAGTGCATTTAAATATAATGGAAGAGTAGCAACTAAAGTTTTACCTTCCCCTGTTTTCATTTCTGCAATTCTACCTTGATGAAGAACCATTCCTCCAATAAGCTGAACTCTATAATGCTTCATTCCTAAAGTTCTCCATGCAGCTTCTCTACAAACTGCAAAAGCTTCTGGTAATATATCATCTAAGGTTTCACCATTTTTAATTCTATTTTTAAACTCTTCAGTCTTAGCTCTAAGTTCGTCATCTGATAGCTTTTGCATGGATTCATCTAATTCTTCTATTTTATCTGCAATTTTTTCTAGCTTCTTAACTTCCCTTTCGCTATATGATCCAAATATTTTTTCCAAAAAACCCATTTTAATTTTCCCTTCTAATTCGTATATTTTTATGCTGATATTTTTAATATTCATATTTATATAATTTCATTTATAAATTATACCATTTTAATCATATTTAATTCAACAAATATGTAACTATTTAATAAAATTATAACTAAAAAAGGGAAGTGTTATGCACTTCCCTTAGTATTTACCCTAAACATTTAATAATTAAATGTAATCTGGTTCTAATAAACCATAGTCTCCATCTTTTCTCTTGTAAACAACATTCACCTTATTGCCATCAAAATCTTGGAATACAAAGAAGTTATGACCAACTAACTCCATTTGAAGTATAGCTTCTTCTACTGACATAGGTTTGATACTAAATTTCTTAGTCTTAACAACCTTTCCGTTTTCTTCATCTAATACTTCTTCCTCATTTTCGAAAGCATATTCATCTATTTGAGTAAATCTTAAAGATTCATTATTCTTTCTAGATAATTTTGTTCTTTGCTTTCTAATTTGTCTTTCTAGTTTGTTAATAACTAAATCAATTGATTTATACATATCATCTGTTGCTTCTTCTGCCCTAAGTATAACTCCATTAAAAGGTATTGTAACTTCTACCTTTTGTTTATTCTTTTGCACTGATAGGGTAGCTTTAGCTTCAACATCAGGATTAAAATATTTCTTAACCTTAGATAATTTTTTTTCTACCATATCCTTTAATGCAGGTGTTGCTGTAGTATTTTTTGCTATTACTGAAACTCTCATAAAAGTTCATCCCCTCTCTATAAGCTTAAAGCTTAAACAGTAGAATTATTTGTTTGTTTATAAATATATTATACTATCAGTAACCGTTTTTATCAATAACATTATCCATAATTTTCAGAATGTTAACTTTTTTTATGCAAAGTAAAAAAATTAGCCATTAGTTACACTAATAGCTAATTACCGCAAAAATAGCTGACCTGGATTTTGACCCCACACTCGCCTACTGGAGCTTTTGCTACTAGGAATTAACCCCTCACTACTAACCCTCTCAATTGCTTGGTAGGACTTACTTCTACACCGCACCATGCTCACTTAAAATTTTTCTAAGCTTACGTGGATCGTTTTGCCTGCGACTGGCATCGACTTTCATCCACAGACCTATCTTTACTCTATTATTATATATAACTTTTAGCAACTGTCAACATTTTTATTGAAAGTGCTCCGTTTTCTTTAAGTAACTTTTCACATTCATATAGGGTCGCCCCTGTTGTCATAACATCATCAATAAGTAATAATTTTTTATTTTTGATGTTTTTATCAGTTTTTAATTTAAATGCTCCTTTTATATTTTTGCATCTCTCTTCTTTTGATAATAGCTTTTGTTCTTTAACATTTTTATTTTTTATTACATCATTACATATACTAATATCTAAATTTTTATTTATCTCTTTAGCTAAATATTCACATTGATTAAATCCTCTATTTTTTATTGTTTTTTTGCTACTTGGTATATATACTATATAATCTATATCTATTTGATTTTCTATAATCATATCACATAAAAAATCTACTAATATTGAACCTGCAACAAAATTTTTATTATATTTAAATTCTAATATAAGTTTTTTTAGTACTCCATTGTAGTATCCATATGAAAGAACTCCATTAAATTCTTTTACCCTTTTTATCTTACTTTTGCATAATGGACATATACCTACAAATTCACTTTGGCAAATTATGCAACTATTCTTAGGTGGATAGATAATATCTAGCAATTCATCCTTTAATGAAATCAGTATTTTAGTAATCCGTTTTCCCATATATTCTTATTATATCTCCTCGTTATATCTTTAGCTAAATCCATATCTTTAGATATATCCCTAGCTACTAATAACACCTCCCCTATGCTTTTATCCTTAGTATTGTTTCCTACATCTGCACAGAAATATAGTATTTTTTTATAATTATAAAAAGCTTCATCTGCAAACAATACAACTATATCTATACCTTCTGTCTTCATTGAATATTCTCTTATATAATTAGTAATAATAAATGTACTTTTATTTTTATTAATATAAGTACTATCAATTTCTCTTGTGGAATCTTCCTTTAGAAATTTAATTACATTAACATCCTTTATTTTTATTTCTTTAGTATAGTAATTATAAACTTTGTTAATTCTATCTTCAGTAGGAACATAAATTATTACTTTCCTTTTATTATTTTTAAACCACATTAAGTAATCATATAATGTGTATGGGATATCTTCATCAAGCTTTACTCTAGTTGTTATTATTCTTGGTTCTGCAAAGACTTTTTTTCTAATTAAATCTCCTATTTCAAAGGAGTTTCCCATATTTATAACTTTATCTACTGAATATGATATTATCCTTTTAGCATAAATATATAAGTACTCTATCCCAGATCTGATTTCTTCTTTTGAAATTGTGGAGTAAGCACTTATATCATCTATAATACAAATATCATAGTAATTTCTTATATTTTTTATATTTTTAGAATTAATAAAAACTAAGTCTTCAGAGCCATCCAATTCTTTATTGCATGAATACTTAAAACTTGATTTTTCTTTCTTTAATTCTCTTAATATTTCCTCATTGCATTGTTCTCCATTCCATACATACAAAATTTTTTTATTTTCTTCAATTAACAGCTTAATTATATTAAGAAAAATTAATGTTGTATTGTATGGATTTGTTATTATATTTAAAATTTTTGTTTGCTTATTATACCACTTATTTATTTTAGATACACAATTATTAAACTCTTTAACGTTAATTAATATATTATCTACCATTTAAATTCTCCTACTCAGTGAATATTTCATTACTGGTAATATCTAAAATTCTATTTTTTAGAGATGAATATCTACTTACGCTCTTATCATTAGTAATCATATATTGAAGTGCCTTTGGAACTCCAACAACTACAACTAGTTCCTTTGCTCTCGTAATTGCAGTATAAAGCAAATTTTTATTCATAAGTAATGGCGAGCCCATAAATGCTGGAGTAATAATAACTTTAAATTCACTTCCTTGACTTTTATGAATAGTTATTGCATATGCTAGCTCTAATTCATCTAAATATATATAATCATAAATAACTTTTCTTTCATCATCAAAGATTACAGTTAGAGTTTTTTCTTCATCATTAATACTTTCTATAAAACCCATATCTCCATTAAATACGCCTACACCTTCATTATCTCCATATCCGTTTATTCTAACCCACTTCAAAGAATAATTATTTTTAATTTGCATTACTTTATCACCTTCTCTAAAGGTAACTTCTTTTAAATCTTTTTCTCTTTTACTTGGTGATTTTGGATTTAATACATTTTGTAGTTCGTTATTCAAATTTTGTACTCCTAGAATTCCTTTTCTAGTAGGAGTTAATATTTGAATATCCCTATATTTATCCCAACTTGTATTGAATTTAGGAAGTCTTCTATTAATTAAGTCTATTATAGTTCTAAGTATTTCATTAACATCTTCCTTATTTTCAAAGAAAAAATCTCCATCTTTTCTATTTAAAATTGGCATTTCTCCATTATTAATCTTATGTGCATTAGTTACTATTAAGCTTTCTTTTCCTTGCCTAAATATATCCTTTAGTCTTACTACTTTTATAAACTTACTTTCAATTAAATCCTTTAATACATTTCCAGCACCTACAGAAGGAAGCTGATCTACGTCACCAACTATAATTAATCTAGTTCCTAATTTTATAGCCTTAAGTAAGCTATTCATCAGCATTACATCTATCATAGATGCTTCATCTATAATAATTACATCTGCTTCTAAAGGTTCACTTTCACTTAGCTTATAATAAGACTTTCCTTCATCACTAACACCCATTTCAAGTAATCTATGTATTGTCTTCGCTTCTCTTCCAGTAGACTCACTCATTCTTTTTGCTGCTCTTCCAGTTGGTGCTCCTAATACTACCTTCATATTGTTATTTTCATAGATTTCAATTATAGCTTTTATTATTGTAGTCTTACCTGTTCCAGGACCTCCTGTAATTATTTCTATTCCATTATCAAAAGCTCCTACTATTGCTTCTCTTTGTGAAGGTGCAAAATTTATATTATATTTTTTTTCGAAAACTCCAATTTCAAACTCAATATCTGAGTTAATACTTCTAAAGTTCTCCATACTCAAAGTTATTATTCTATTGGTTACACCTAATTCACAATAATAATATGGTAATGCAAAAACCGAATCCTTTCCCTCTATTTTCTCAACTTTTATTTTTGAATCTAAAGATAAATTATATAAACTCTCCTCTACCATTTCAGGTGTAGCTCCTAATATTTTGCTTGATTCCCTTATTAGCTCATCCTTTGGCATAAATGTGTTACCTGCGGCAGAAAACTGATTTAATATATATCTAATCCCGCTTTGAATTCTAAAAGGTGAACTTGCTTCAATTCCTATACTCTTTGCTATTCTATCTGCAGTTATAAATCCAATACCACTAATTTCATCTGAAAGAATATATGGATTTTCTAAAATTATCTCTTTAGCATTTGCTCCAAAGGTTTTATGAATTTTTATACATTGATTTGTACTCATTCCATGACCTTGGAAGAATATAACTATATCTTTTAAATCTCTTTGTTCTAAATAAGATTCCTTAATAATCTCAAACTTTTTTGCCCCTATTCCTTCTACTAATTTTATTTTATCTATATCTGTATCTAAAACTTCTAAAGTTTTTTCCTTAAATTTTTCAACTAATCTTTTAGCTGTAATTGGGCCTATTCCTCTTATAATTCCTGTAGATAAATATCTTTCTATTCCCTTTGTAGAATTAGGAAGTATTTCTTCATATTCCTCTATATTAAATTGTCGTCCAAATTGCTTATGAACAACCCATTGACCTTTTAATTTAACATGTTGACCTTCTTTTATAAAAGGAACTACTCCCACTGCATTTATTATTTCCTTTTCAGTTCTAATCTTACTTACTACATATCCAGTGTCATCACTTTTAAATACAATAGATTCCACTATTCCATTTATACAATCTTCCATGTTACATTCTCCAAATCTAAATATTTTTTGTTTATACT
>OGSQ01000523.1_pt1 | contig 12736 bp, 13 predicted proteins | sample 1573921 | NCBI WGS metagenome assembly OGSQ01 (sample SAMN03295832, study PRJEB24534) | human gut metagenome | isolation source: fecal sample 7 from infant 4 | host: Homo sapiens | place: USA: Pittsburgh, PA | collected 2014-07 | reverse complement strand
CTTTGATACTTTATCTACATATATTAGAAGCATCTTATATATAAAATTATTTTGATTTTCCACAGATACACTTCACCTTATCATAAGTAATAAATTTTTATAAAACTAACCCTGCAAAGTCAGTTTTAAGGTTATAAAATCTTCAGTTATCGTATCTTCTCTAAGTATTGAAAGCTTAATATTATTAAAAAACAAACAAAAAACTTATAAAAAATAGGATAGATTTATATCTATCCTAATAACCATAATATCTTAATGATTTAATTATTAACCTGTATTTGCTTTATTATTACACTAATTAAAATTTTCTTTAATAAAAACTTGATATTGATTTCTTTTTACTTATACTAAAAATATATTATACAAAGCATACTGAGCTTTAAAAATCAAACATTAATTCTTAATGTTTTTTCTAGTAATTCTGACTCTCTACAGATGCGATTAACCATTAATAATTCTAACCTTATTTATACCTCTTTATTAGTAAGCAAACTATCTCTCCAACTTTTCGATATACTCCATTACTTCGCTTCTATTTCCCTTGTAAACTATATTTCTATTAGATTTTAATAAAGAATGTTTATACATAGGATCATAGTACTGAGTTAAAAATAACTCTATCCAATTTCTATGTTTATCTATCTTATTAGTTGTTAACTGTTCATTGTATGCCAGTTTAAGTTCATTAACTATTGTATGTATTCTGTCACCAAGCTTCCCCTTAACTCTTTCCATACTTGCTATCATATCATTTAACCAAGCTTCTAAAGCAAGTTCTTCATTTTTAAATACTTCTCTATGCTCTTCTTGTCCATTTATCACATATTCTTCTAATATATTATCTATTCTTTCATTAAGTGAAGCTTCTAAAAATATCACATCTCCACTTTTCATATATTCAAAAAATAACTTTGGAATAAAACTCTTTCCTATATTTTTCCCCTCATCTTCTAGAACCATATATTTATAGTTATTATTTTTATGTTTAATTAAGCTATAAGCTAAATTATTTTCAAAGTTAATTTGTGTTGGCTGAGGTGTAATATGATGACCAAAGGTAGATCCTCTATGGTGAGCTAGGCCTTCTAAATCTATTGAATTATTTATTTTATGCAATAATATTGTTTTCCCTGAACCTGTATATCCAGATAATATTAGCGGTTTTGATTTTATCTCTTTTGGATCTAATGAATTTATAAGGTAATTACGAAAAGCCTTATATCCTCCATCTAATTTCACTATATCTTTTCCCGTTTCTTCATATATCCATTGTTGTGCTATAGTTGAACGTGATCCTCCCCTAAAGCAATAAATCATAGAATTTGGATTTTCATTTGTAAATTCTGTCCATGCCTTTACCCTAGCCTCTTTAATTTCTCCTGACACTATTTCATAACCAAGTTTTGTTGCTTCTTCGTTACCTTTTTCCTTATAACATATACCTATAATATGCCTTTCCTCATTATTCAAAATTGGCATGTTTACTGCATTTATCATTGCTCCTTTTTCAAATTCAATTGGAGCTCTAACATCTATTAGCTTTGTGTCATTTAGCACTATACTCTTAAAATCATTTGTTACTGATAATTTCTTCATTACTCTACTTCCATTTCATATTTTATTTACTTCTAATAATATAAATTATATATTTCTTATTTGTAAAAATAAACTAAAATTATGTAATCTTATCTAAAAATTTATATTTTTACTATTGTTATTCCTTCTTTAGATTTATAATAATTATTGAAAAGTATTTTTGAATTAAATACTATACAAATTAAATTTTGATATTTTACTTAAAAATTAATGTTTAATTATAATTTTTAATCTCTTTCGATATAGATTATTAGCTTAAACATTGATAGGAGGACATACTAATGAAAGAAAACATAAAATTAACTTCCCTTACTAAAACTTCTGGATGTGCTGCAAAGATTGGCCCTGGTGTTTTAGATTCTGTACTTCAAAACTTACCTAAATTTGAGGACTCTAACTTAATTGTTGGTTTTGATAAAAAAGATGATGCCCTTGTTTACAAAGTATCTGATGATAAAGTTGTAATACAAACAGTTGACTTTTTCCCACCTATGGTAGATGATCCCTATACTTTTGGACAAGTAGCTGCAACTAATGCTTTAAGTGATATATATGCTATGGGAGGAAACCCATCTATTGCAATGAATCTTCTTTGCTTCCCTTCTTGCTTAGACCCGGAAATAATGCATGATATTTTGTCTGGTGGATATAGTAAGGTTCAGGAAGCTGGAGCAATTATCGCAGGTGGACATACTATTGCAGACCCAACGCCTAAATATGGTCTTTGCGTTACAGGCTTTGCTCATCCAAAAGAAATATTAACAAATAGTAATGCTAAAACTGGAGATGTTCTAGTATTAACTAAACCTATTGGTGTTGGTATTTTAAATACAGCTAATAAGGCTGAGCTTTTATCTGAAAATGAAGTAAAAGAAGTAACTAAGGTAATGACTGAATTAAATAAATATGCTAAAGAAGCCTTTAATGGATTAAAGATTAACTCTTGTACTGATATAACAGGCTTTAGTTTAATTGGACATAGCTTTGAAATGGCAAGTGGAAGCAATAAGACTATAGAAATATTCAGTGAAAGTGTTCCAATACTTCCAAAGACATTAGAATATGCAAAAATGGGTATTCTTCCTGAAGGTATGTACAATAATCGAGATTACTTAAAAAATTCTTTTAAATCCTTACCTAATGTGCAAACTGAAATGGTAGATGCTTTGCTTGACCCTCAAACATCTGGTGGATTACTTCTATCCATGCCTGAAAAAGATGCACAAGAATATTTATCTAGAATGGAGAGTTATACCCCTTGGGCTCGTATCATTGGACAAGTTAAAGATAAAGAAAATATTGATATTATTATAAATAAGTAACTGTTAGAATTTAATCCTGTTATGATTTTATTAATTCAATGACTTTAAAAACTGAATAGTAACCAATTCTTAAAATATGCTATAATTAACTTGTAATTATAGCATATTTTTCTAATACATGAATTTTTAATAAGGAGACGGCTTTTATGTGGATTAGAACTCAATCAAAAAAGGAATTGGTTAAAGTATTTAGAGTAGAGATTTCTTCTATTATTGGTGATGAAAGAAATAAAGTGCTTGTATGGAGTAGATTTGCACCAAATAGTTTATTTTCATCAAATAGGACTTTATTAGGTATGTATCCTACAATGGAAGATGCTATTTCTGAAATAGATGAAATTGAAAAGTGTATTTAGATAATCCTAATGGTGTTTACGTTATGAAAATCAATGAATAGTAACAAAATCCGAAGCATTTTATTAATTATAGAATGAAATGTATAATTTTATGGAATATATGTGCATGGCTCTCTTGCATTTGGATGCTTTAATTATATTAAAATCTTCCAAAGCAATATATTTCAATACTAAATGCAGCCTTTAAAGATTATAAGTCAGAAATAGATTGAGATTTTGATTTAGATAATTCTTTAAACTTCTGTAACTACATGCTTAAAACTATATTTTCTAATAATAAACTTTAAATTTTACAGTGTATTGCAGCAATTTGTCTTATAGAGTATATTGTATTTATATTTGACTGTATATTCTCATCTTAAAACTTAAATATATAAATCCATTATAATTTCATCATAGTACTTTCCATTAATATTAAAGTAATTTTTATGGACTCCAACATTCTTAAATCCAAACTTCTCATATAATTTAATTGCTTTATCATTAGCAGAATTAACACCAAGAATAATATTTTTAATAACTCCACTGTCACTAGCAAATTTAATTAGTTGTCCCATGACAGCACTTCCAACGCCAATACTCCAATACTTTTCCTTTACTGAAATTGCAATTTCACTATTATGAGCGATTCTCTTTCTATTCGGACTACTTATTTGTGCCACGCTTACTATTTCATTATCAATTAATCCAATTATCATAAGCGAATTATTATCTTTATTTATACTTTCAATAAATGAAATTTCATCTCCAACTGATAGTGTAACTTCTCCAGCTCCAAATAATAAATTGTCACTTTCGCCACCAACGATATTAAGATATTCAATAATATTCTTTGCATCCTCCTTTATTGGCTTCCTCAAAATTAATTCTTTTCCATTCTTTAGATTCCCCTTATTAATACATTCTATAGTCATAAACCTCTCCCCCTTTAACCAATTTCTGTAGTTCAATCATTTTTGCAAATTATACATTATAACAATATAATTATAAACTTCTTATAATATAAATTATAAATCATCTTATAATCAGAGTAATTAACTTCTAACACTAAAGACATTTATTATTATTTAATACTTTTAAAATTAACTAATACTCTTATTATATCTACTATAAGATATACTTTCCCAATTCCATAACCATACTTTACCATAAAATATTATAATTTAAATATATTAATTCTTAAATAAATTATTCACAGTTATGGAGGATTCTAAATATGTCAAAATCACAGTTCTACTAAAAGGATAAAAATGCACCTAAGCCGAATAAACCAAACAGTATAGGCATAGCCACAATTATCAGATTTAATGATGAAATTTTACTAGAAAAAAGATTAGATAGTGATAGATGGGCTTTAATTGGTGGTGGATTAGAGTTAATATAAAGTTTGGAAGAAGGAATAGTTAGAGAAATAAAAGAAGAAACTGGATTAAATATTAATGAAGATCATTTAAGATTCTGGAAAATTTATTCTGATTCATCAAGAATAGCATCATTCCCTGCTGGAAATATCTTAAGACTAATAACAGCAGTATATATTGTTGAGTTAAATAAAACTCATAAACTATTATGCAGTGAAGAATCAGAAGAATTAAAATATTTTAGTATTAATGAATTAAATACAATTAATATAGCTGAAACTCATAAAAATATAATTGATGACTATATTTATAAAGAACTAAACCCTAAATTAACTATCTAAATAATTAAATATAATTGGTTATGAAAAATCAAAAAAGTCAAAAATATATTATAAGTACTTAAACTAATATTTATATGAATTATATTATTTTATAAAGTGATTCTTATCTTCAGGTGGAGTTTTCTTAACAGGAATACACTACCAACCTGAAGGTTAGAAGAACTAATCCAGGCGCGTAGCAGTGCTCAGCTCCCACTTGTTGAAGGGGGAGTGTTAGCAATGGTAGCGTTCGGATAAATTTACTAGAAAAGTCACCCTATATGTATTAGAGTGACTTTTCTTATATATCTTATAACTCTTATATAGTTATAACTTTAGAAACTACCTTCATTTCTTCAACTATTTCATACATATTGCTTACTCTTCCTACTGAAAGCCTATCTTCTAATCCATAGAAATTAAGACATGCTCCACAAACAAGCAAATCTACTCCATGGTTTTCTAACTCTTTTAAGTGTTCAGCAGCTTGTTCATTAAGTGTAGGAACCTTTACTCCATCGTTCATAAATAAAATTGATTTTGGATAATCCTCTGATTCTGATATTGTATATAAAAACATCTTTATTAGTGTTTGTCCTAACTCTTCATTACCAACACCAATTGTGCTTTTATTTACAAATATACTCCAATCACCAAGAGGCTTTCTATTTTCAACCTTAGCTAATATTTCTTGACATTCTTCACATCCATTTGAAAACCTAACATCAAAATTACCATTAACTTCAGTTACTTTAACTTCAAATCCTTGACTACTAGCCAATTTACTTAAATTTTCTACTGCTATTTTATTATCAACTTGAACTGTAAAGAATTTTACTCCTCCATCAATTTCTTTCTTTGCCATAATAACAGGCATAGGACAATTCTTCCCTCTTGCATCTATAATTTTACTCATATTAATCACCTTCCAATAAAACTATTCTAGAAATTATTATACATCATTATTTAATTAGTTTGTACTAAATTCATTTTTTACTATAAACTAGAAAAGCTTATTAAAATCTAAATACATTTTTTCTTATATTACGTATAGAATGATTAATTTAAAATATCAGTATATAACTAATTCTTTAAAGCAGAATATATATTATCTAACTCATTAGAAGAGTTATTCACTTTAAATCATCATATATTTTAATACTTAATAAATTTAAGCTATTGTAGATTTTTTTGTATTCCTCATAATCTCTACTATTAATATCTTTTTCAAAGATAGTCTTATTTATGGTACTTCATAAATATAAATTCTGAATATCCTCTCATTTTTGCATATCTCACTTTTTCTCGTTTATATTCTTTAAATCCAAACTTTTTATAACAATTAATAGCTGCTACATTTACATTGGTAACCGAATTAGTAAACTCACTATAATCATTGTTTTTAATACAAAATTCTATAAGTCTACTTGCAATTCCTAATCTAAAAACTCTATTTTCTCCAGTAACATAAGCTAAAACCCAACAATCACATCATTTATTGTTACAACAAGGTAATTTTCTAAAGCAATTCCGCTTCTAAATGCTCTAGATATTTTATTTACATCTCTTGATAGACTTTTCCACTCTTCAAAAAAGGCTTCTGCAAAAACTTCTGAAAGTGTTATTCTATCCACTTCACTTGAATTTCTAATTATAATATTGTCCATTATCAATACTCCTTCTATTATTAACTTTAGGTTTAACTTATAATTAAAATTTAATATCACGTCTTTAAAATTACTTAAAATATCAGTATTAATCTAAGCTTTATTTAAATAAAAAAAGAAAGCACATCAAAAAACATTGTGCTTTCATCTTAAGTATTATTCAATATTAATTTATAAAGTAATACAATTAAACATATAATCACTATTAAAGTAATTCTGTCCACCTATTTCTTTATAATTCTTATAATTATCTATTCTAATATGAAAATTACTATAGTCTAAGACATTATCAAGATCATATTCCTTAATAACTTTATAGCAATACTTTCTTATTTCATTAAGATAATCTTTATCTAAAACTGTCTTTTCAAAATTATCTTCATTTATGAATACATAAAATGTGTTCCAATAACTAACAGCCACTACTTCTGAAAAAACAGATTTTATAGTATTATGAATATTATGCCATGCCTTATTACTACTCTGAGAAATCATTGTTTTTAGTATATCTTTAACCAAGAACTGTATCTCTGTTGTTTCTGTAATCCCAGGTAACTTTGTGATTTTTAAAATTTTATAGAAGCTTTCTATATACTTATTGTTTTTATCCTCTATTCTATAATGGATATCCGGATCAGCCTGCCATAAATAAATATAAAAATTTATAAACTTACTATCACTATCTGGTCTTTCAAATTTGCAATTAAAAATATTTATACTATATTTTTCGTTAATATATTCAATATACTTCTTTACAAATTCGCACCTAAAATCATCTTCTTTATATCTAGCAATTGCAAAACCATAGTCACTACTTTCTATTACTGAAGACTTATGATCATTTTCTGTACTATTATAAACCTCTAATTCTTCTATAGACTTTTCATTTATTTTCTTTTTTTCTAATAAAATCATATTTACCTCTCAAAATACATAATAAATAATGTTTTATGTATTAAAACTATTTTATGAACTAATAAGAATATTCCTTTTACATAACACCTGATTCTAATATAGAGAAGGTATTATTATCACAATCTATCTCAGCTAAAGCACCGTATGGTATTGTAATTATTGGAGCTGTATGACCAAAATTCACATTGTATAATATTGGTAAATCATTTAACTTTAGTTCATCTCTAATTACTTTATAAATTACCTTCTTATACTCTTCATAATACTCGTTATCGTATGGTTTTCCAAAGATTATTCCCTTTGACTTTTCTAATATACCCTGAGAGCCATAATTTCTAAGCCAATACTCAAAATATACAGGACTTGGCTTATCTTCTGAGGTTTCAAAAAATAATATTGAATCTTCCCAAAGTTTTTCTTCAGGCCACAATTTTGTACCTTTAACCATTTCTAAGACTTCAATACACCCTCCAATTAGTTTTCCTTTAACTTTCCCACTTCCTTGTAGGACCTCAACTCCAACATTTGCTTTTGTATTTCTAGATATATCTTTATTACACTCATCCCATGGTAAATATTCGCTTGTCCAAACATCTGATGAGTTAATTATACCTATTGATTCAGTATTAAATAGCACTTTATTAATCCAATACTTTGTATAATCAAACATATTAATATTTTCAGCAAACTCTGATAAAATGGCTGGTCCATAAAAGCTAGATAGGCCTGCTTTTAAACATATCATATGAGAAACTGTTGTATCAGAATAACCTATGAATATCTTTGGATTATTACGAATAACATCAAAATCTATAAAAGGTAGCATTCTTATACTTTCGTACCCACCTATACATGAAAAAATACCTTTAATGGACTTATCTTTAAAAGCATTCATAAAGTCCTCAGCTCTTTTTTCAGGATGATTATATAAAAACTCACTTCCCTTTAAAGTATTCTCCATTTCAATAACTTCAAGTCCAAATTCTTCTTCAAGTCTCTTCTTACCTTGATAATATCTCCATAGTATTTCCTTATCTCCAGCTCCACCCCAAGATAAGCTTACTGTAGCTATTTTATCTCCTCTTTTAAGATGAGATGGTTTAGTTAATTTCGTCATCTCTAAGCCCCCTCTTTTTTAATATTATACCATAAATTAACATAGCACATATTCTTTATACTATTTCATTTATGCTTTCTTTATCTAAATTTCATCCTGTATTATATTATTAAACATCTTCCATTCATCATTATTAAAAAACACTTTAGGAATTAAGCTCATTTTACTTGAAAATCTATGTATTGACTTAAAAACCTTTGTTATAAAATAAAACTCTTCTAGCTCTTTCTTATTTATTTCTTCATCACAAATAAACTTAATTTCTATATTACTATTATTTATATCAACTAAAATATCTTTAATATAAAGTAACTCCTTCATCCCCCTAAGATTATATCCAGCTTTAGCAACTCTAGTATATTTTATATCCAACTTATCACTTATAATTAATGTTAATGCAATAATATTATTACTATTAAATCCATCACTATGAATCTTTATTGCTTCTAATACTAAATCCTTATTTTTTAATTCAATATTATTTTCTTCAAAGTAAGTCTTTGCAAAATCATAACTTCTTAATGCATGATTCTTCTTTCCTTCTATTGCCCCAGTATCATGTAGTATAGCTGCTATCTTAGCCTCTTCTATAAAATTTTCATCATAATTTAACTTTCTTAATAAAACTTCAACTAAATTAGCAACATTTTTAACATGCTCTAAATTATGATGTGCACAGCCTTTATCTAAATCTTCAAATTCTGATATTTTATTATAAATCTCGATTATTCTCGTATCTTTTACTATTTTCTCAAAGTTCTTCATTTACTGTCCTTTCTTAGTTAGCATTTCAAATCTAATTTTATTTAACATAATCCCTATTATAGTATAATTACCTGCTGTATCAAGCAGTTTTTTCTAGCACATCATCTTATTGATAACATTTTATTCAACCAAGAATTTTATCATATGAACCCTTATCTTTTATTGATATTATTATACTGTACTATTATTATTTCATAAAATTGAAAGGAGTAATTATATGAAAAAAATTAATTTACATTCTCCCATTTATTATAGGTGCTTCTTGTTTTATAGGATCAACTATAAATTCCGATGGAATCCTTGTTGAACCATTTTTCTTCTTAATCCCAATTGGATATATATTCCTTATAATTGGAGCATTTATGCTTGTATTTAAAGGATTAAGTAATTTATATAAAAAAATAAGAGAGCCTAGTTTTAAGCTCTCTTGTTATGATCTTTCTTCAATAGTATTATTTTTCTCTTTTAAAATTATTCTGTCTATACTCTTTTTTGATAAAAAGTATTTTGCTGCTAGGTCTTTTCTACATATTCCACTTTTGTATTCAGAATAAATCCTAGCATCTCTTAATTTAATCTCTTTTTTAGTAGTTGTGGTAGATCCCCAAAGCCTCTTATTTTCTTCTCTCTTAGGAATATAAATATACTCACCTTCTACATAATTTTGAATCAATTCTAATATTTCTATAGGTAATACTTCCTTTGCTGCAATATAGCACATAATGCTCCTCCTAAATATATAATTTAAATTTAGGTGTAGCAAAGGCTATTTAATTATTATTTTATATGCAATAGCCTTTGCTATGCATTTATAGAAGGTGTTGTCATATAAATCTCTCCTTTTATTCCTATATATTTACTATTTTACTTAATATCACTTTACAAATCAAGGAAACCTAAAGTTTTATAGGATTAGACAATCTCCTTTAGAAACTTAACTTCCTCTTTTATCTTAACAAAACTTATCTCCATACCATTTTTTATTTTAGTGTTTAATGAATTCTTATTATCCTTAATAATAAATTCTCCATTCTGACGCATACTTTTTATTTTACTTCTTGAAACCTCAAGCTTATCACTTAAGAATTTATCTACCCTAATATCCATTTTATAATTACAAAGAACCTCAACTGAAAGCTCATTTTCATTAATATAATACAAGTCTAGTTCACTTTCTATTATCTTATAGTTTAGACCTTCTAAAATAATTTCTGCCTTATTCTTACTATATATACTTAAATCAAAAGCATATTCTCTAGCTAAATGTTTATCGTTAGCTAGAAACTTCTTATATTCATCTTTATTAATATCCCTAGGATTTATTCTTTCATATATTGTCATATTCCAAGTAGATTTACAATTCTCACATTGATAAATTAACCATACATCTAGGTTACTTTTATTTGCATTAACTCTAAATTTCTCACTATTTATATAGTATGTCTTTTCATTGCACTTTGGGCAATTTCTTTTTACTTTAGGTAAATTTTCAGGAACTACTTCCCATATATATTTTTTATAATAGCTCATATTGCGCCTCCTATTTATTAAACTCTTAGGATTTGCAAAGGCTACCTCACTATTTTATAATGCTATAGCCTCTGCTACGCATTGAAAAAATCTCTTTTCATAAATAACGCCTCCATTTCTTTGAGATAAGTATATTTTACCAACGCTACTTACTTCTTTAAACCTAATACTTGTTTACTAAATAAGAATGAGCCACTAATACTACAGGGATTAGAAAATAAAAAAACTGTCTAGTATATAATTTATTAATTACATACTAGACAGTAGTATTCTATTATTTAGATATATTTGTTCTCTTAGCTATATAAGGTAATATTAATCCTAAAGCTATTAATATAAATGGAGTTATAACATTTAGTGCTAGTTGGAATATATCTTTTGAATACATACCACCTATACAAGCAAAGGCTGTAAAGGCAAAGCACCAAGCTCCTAATACTATTCCTAAACTTCTATTTTTAACAAAATAATATTCTCTTTGGAATTTGTCGTCTACTCGCTTTAATGCTATATAAGCAACAAATACCCATAAATATCTTAGAGGCATACAAACTGCATTTAGTTTTACAAGCCATCTAACTAACTCATCAACACTTCCAATTCCTATTGCTGGAACTATGATTAATATTGAAACTATAACAAATATTAATTTATGTCCATTAGTATATGCACCATTTTTATTTTGAACAAATAGTTTTTCTGGAATATATCTTCTATCTCCACTATCAAGTAACATACGTAATGGAGCATCAATTGAAATTATAAGTACAGCAAATTGTCCAATCATATTAGTAATTGCATAAGCTATAACGAATAAGTTTCCTAAGTTGTAGTATTCACCTAGCTTTTGGAATGCATAGTATGCTCCATTTGTCATTAAATCACTTGGAATATTATTTGAATCAAACATCATTCCTAATGAAATTGTTCCAAGTATTGCTGTAACTGCAACCATAATAGCTAGAGCAATCATACCTTTAGAAAATCCCTTAGCTGGATCCTTCATTTGATTTACATAAGGTGATATCTTTTCACAACCACCAACTGAAAATACTAATATAGAAATACTTGTGAAAAATGAAACATCAAACTTTGGAATAAAGGTACTTAATGACCAGTTTATTTCATTTAATTGAGCATCTGTAATAGCTGGAGCTGCTATCATTAATAATATAAATAACATAGACATTACAAACATAGATGTCCCTGCTAAAGAAGATAATTTCTTTAATGGATTTAACCCCTTAGATGCAATATACATAGCAACAACAAAAACGATTAAACAACTTATTTGTAACAATACAGTATTCATATTACTAATTCTACTGTCTTGGAAGATAGCCCAACTTGATGCAATCATGAAACTATTAGGTTTTTGTGAAAGATAAGGCATATGTACAATCCAATATGTCCAACCTGCATAGTATGCTATCTTAGGTCCTATAGTTTCTCCAACCCAAGAACTTACACCACCACCATGACTTTTAAATGCAGATCCTAATTCTCCAACCATTAATGCATATGGTATAAAATAAATTGCAAAAATTATAAGCCAAGCTACAATTGCTTGTAATCCATTATATTCAGAAAATCCGTTGATTACATTACCAAATCCCCAGACTCCTGAAAAAGCCATTAATGCAAGGCTATACCACATAATCTTTTTACTATTATTCTCCGGCATATTTATAACCTCATTTCGATTTAAATAATAAAAAACACAACTATGAAAACGTCATAATTTGTAGTTTTTTATCATTTTAACATCTTTTAAAATTAATTTAAAC
>OGSQ01000522.1_pt1 | contig 12740 bp, 9 predicted proteins | sample 1573921 | NCBI WGS metagenome assembly OGSQ01 (sample SAMN03295832, study PRJEB24534) | human gut metagenome | isolation source: fecal sample 7 from infant 4 | host: Homo sapiens | place: USA: Pittsburgh, PA | collected 2014-07 | reverse complement strand
ATATTCATATTTTTAAAAAATTATAATTAATTTCATTTATATTTTTTATTTATGTCAATAATATAAGTATTAGTTATAGGAAGGTGATTTTTTGAAGAAAGTATTTAGAATAATTACAGCTTTTTTAATTTCAATATTAATTACTACCTTTTGTATAGGAATTTACTTCAAAAATTCACTTATGATAATATATAGCATATATGAGGAATTAAAAAACTCAAATGAGTCAGTTGCGACATTAGGTAACTTAACAGATTACTATACTACAACATCTATGGATGTAAAGAATATAAAATATAAAGAAAGTATATCAAAGAATGTTTTCCTAGATATATATAAATCTGATATAGAGGATAAACCTTCACCTGTGATTTTATACGTTCATGGAGGAAGTTGGGTTTATGGTGATAATGGAATACCTAAAGGCCTAGATCCCTTATTAAATGCTTTTAATAAAAGAGGATATACAATTATAAGTGTTTCTTATGAATTATTAAAGAAAAATGTACCTTTAGAAAATCCTATAGTAGATGTTAAAGATTCAATTAGATGGGTTTATAAAAATAAAGAAAAGTATAACTTTGATACAGATAATATTGGCATTATGGGTATATCATCTGGGGCTCATCTTGCTTTAATGGCATCATATTCAGGAGAAGATAAATTTCAAGGAGATGAGGAGTTACGAAATTACTCTTCAAAAGTAAAATACCTTATAGACATCTTTGGACCAACAGAGTTAAGTACATTAAATATATCTTCAATAGATGAAGAATATAAAGAGGATATTGAAAGTATAGTAGATTCATGGGACACTTTAGGTAAATATACTCCTATTAACTATATAAGTACTCATACACCTAAAACCTTAATTATACATAGTGAAGAAGATGAAATAGTCCCTTATGAAAACGCAAAGATTCTATATAATAAATTGAAAGATAATAATATTAAAACTAAACTACTTACATTAAAATCAGGTTCTCATTACTTTACTGGTTATAATAAATTTGAACTAACAGCTCTATGCTTTGAAGTACTAAAGTTTTTAGATATAAATAATAAATAAGGACGCATTAAGCGTCCCAGTTTTATTTATTATATGTAACTCCATATTTTTCATAATAAGATTCTATAGCAGTTTTCATATTATCATCAATATATATTTTACCATTAAGTTCTCTATTATATAAATAATCTACTATTTCTCTCATAGTAACTATTGAATAGGTAGTAATTCCAAAGTTCTCTTTAATTTCTTCTTGAGCAGACTTTTCTGATTTTCCTTTTTCCATTCTATCTACTGAAATAATTAGACCCTTTATATCTACATTCCCTTGTGACTTTAATATTGGCACAGTTTCATATATTGAGGTTCCTGCAGTCATAACATCTTCAACAATAACTACCCTTTTATTATCCTTAAGAGATCCTCCTAATAAAATTCCACCTTCACCATGATCCTTTATTTCTTTTCTATTAGAACAATATTCAACATTTATATCATATAATTCATTTAAAGAAATAGCTGTTGTTACTGTTAGAGGGATTCCTTTATAAGCAGGACCAAATAAAACATCAATATCAGTTCCAAAATGTTTATTTATTGCTTTAGCATAGAATTCTCCTAATTTCTTTAATTGAGCACCTGTAGTGTAATTTCCTGTGTTTATAAAGAAAGGAGTCTTTCTTCCACTTTTAGTAGTGAAATCTCCAAATCTCAAAACATTACTATTAACCATAAATTCGATAAATTCTTCTTTATATCTATCCACAATTAATCTTCCTTCCGATACAAATATTAAACGTATAAATATAATAAACATACGTCTTTATAATTTTATCATTTTTTCGAAGAAATTGCTAATATTTTCATAGCTATAACTTAATTACATAAAAATTAGGAACTGACTTAAACAGTTCCTAATAGTTATGAATATCTATGAATTTATTTATTCTCTTGATTCTTTATTTAGCTCATAAAGCCTTTTTCTTTCGGGTAAAGTTAATTCTAAATTACCTTCTCTTTTATTAATTAGTTTTTCAAGTTCTTTAAATTTATCTTCACCAAGCTTTAGCTTTATTACATCAGCCTTAATCATTTTTAGCTCACTACACTCTGTAATAGTTAAATTTTCACCCTTATTAACTTTTTCTCTTAAAGAGTTAATTTTTGCTTTTTGAGTTTCATTAAGGTACCCTTCATTTTTAGGAGTCCAAAAGTCATCAAATTTATCTTCTTTACTTAAATTTATCCTATATTCACTAAATACCCTTAACGCATTTCCTTTAGACTTAACATCATCTGCCTTTATATTACTAAAATTAGATGAAAATATGGTAGTAGATATTATAGAAAGTAAAGCCAAATATCTTATCATCTTTTGTCCCTCCTTTTAGATATTCACATTATTATTATATGGAATTATCTAATAATTAAAGGAAGTAATATTTACTATAATTTTTTTTATTTTCCTGATAAATATTCATTTATACTTTTTGCAGCTTCTAGACCTTCTCTTATTGCCCATACAACAAGAGATTGGCCTCTACGTGCATCACCACAAGTAAATATTTTCTCTCTGCTAGTTTTAAATAGCTTATAATCTGCATTAATGTTTCCTCTATTATCTAGCTTAATATCAAAACTATTGCTTATATATTCTTCAGTACCCAAAAACCCCATTGCAATCATAACAATATCTACATCAATAATTTCTTCGCTACCCTCTTCTTCTTTAAAGGTTAATCTTCCATTTTCATCTTGATACCAATTTACTCTTATAGTTTTAGCTGCTTTTACATTTCCAGCTTCATCTGATATAAATTCTTTTACACTTGTGCAATACTGCCTTGGATCTTGTCCAAAAACTTCAATGGATTCTTCTTGTCCATAATCTACCTTTAAAGTTCTATTCCATTCTGGCCAAGGATTACTGTCTAATCTTTCCTTTGGCAATGGATTTGTTATTTCTAATTGAGTTACAGACTTACAGCCTTGTCTTATTGAAGTTGCTACACAGTCTGTACCAGTATCTCCTCCACCAATTATTAGAACATTTTTATCTTTACTAGATATCTGCTTTGAAACCACTTCATTATTTAGCAAACTCCTTGTATTTTCCTTTAAATAATCCACTGCAAAGTATATGCCTTTTAGATTTCTTCCTGGAACATTTAAATCTCTTGGCTTAGTAGCTCCAGTAGCTAATACAATAGAATCATATTCTTCTAAAACTTTATTTCTTAAAGGTTCATTTATGCATATATCTGATTTAGTAAAGAATTTAACTCCTTCATCTTCTAATAATTTTATTCTTCTATTAACTACTTTTTTATCAAGCTTCATATTAGGAATACCATACATTAGTAATCCTCCAAGCCTATCTTCTCTTTCAAAGACATCAACGTTATAACCAAATTTATTTAGATAGTAAGCACAGGATAAACCAGCAGGTCCAGAACCTATTACTGCTACTTTTTTATTATTTCTGTACTTAGGAACTTCTGACTTCATAAGACCTTCTTTAAAAGCAGTATCAATTATATATCTTTCATTTTCCTTAATGCTAACAGCAGGTCCATTTATAGATACTGTACAGGCAGATTCACATGGTGCTGGACATACTCTCCCGGTAAATTCAGGAAATGGATTAGTTTTTAGCAGCCTATCTAATGCTATATTTATATTATCCTTATATACTAAATCATTAAATTCAGGTATTAAATTATTTAAAGGGCACCCTGATGCCATTCCTTTTATTAATAAGCCCGATTGACAAAATGGTATTCCACAATCCATACATCTAGCACCTTGTTTTGCTTGCTCTTCTTTAGAAAGCAAGTTATGAAATTCATTGTAATGAGCTATTCTTTCTTCTACAGAATCATTTTGCCCTACTTTTCTTTCAAATTCTAAAAATCCAGTTGGTTTTCCCATTACATAGCACTCCTTTCGTAAAAAGCAGCTAGAAGTGCTTCTTCATGATTTAAGCCTTCAGCTTTTTTCTTATCTATTAATGTTATTATTTTTTTATAATCATTAGGAACTATTTTTTTGAAATTCTTTATTTCATCATTCCAATTATTTAATATTTCTGTACCGCGTTTAGAATCTGTTGATTCAACATGTTCTTTTATTAGAAATTTAATTGTTTCTTCATCATCAATTTCTAAGGTTTCTATATTTACTAACTCCCTATTTAATTTGCTATTAAAAGTATCATCATTATCATATACGTAAGCTATACCACCACTCATGCCTGCTGCAAAGTTAAGACCACATTTTCCTAGTAATACTACTGTTCCACCAGTCATATATTCTAAACCATGATCTCCCACTCCTTCAACTACAGCTGTAGCGCCAGAGTTTCTTACAGCAAATCTCTCGCCAGCAACTCCATTAATAAATACTTTTCCTGAGGTTGCTCCATATAATGCAACATTACCAATAATAATGTTTTCTTCTGGGTTTATATTACAATCTTCTGGATTTTTAACGATAATTTTTCCACCAGATAGCCCTTTTCCTAAATAGTCGTTACAATCACCATTTACTTTAATTGTTATTCCCTTTGGCATAAATGCACCTATACTTTGTCCACCTGATCCTTTACAGTTTAATAATATTGAATCATCTTTTAATGTATTGTATCCATATTTTCTTGTAATATTACAACCAAGTAATGTACCTAAAGTTCTATCTGTATTATTTATATCAATATCTATATTTATTGAATTATTACCATTAAAGCTTTTTTCAACTATAGGAATTAATAGGCTTCTATCTAAGGTTCTAGCCTTTACTTCTTTATAATTTTTATTAAATTTATTTTGAGAAGTAAAGAATCTTTCATCATTAATTAATAATGAGGATAAATTAACCTTACTTCTTTTAAAGCCTTTTTTACTTTCCTTTTCTTTAAGTCTATCGAATCTTCCAACCATTTCATCAATAGTTCTAAATCCAAGCTTAGACATATATTCTCTCAATTCTTCAGCTATAAAATACATAAAGTTTATTACATACTCTGGTTTACCTTTAAATCTCTTTCTAAGTTCTTTATTTTGCGTAGCAATTCCTACAGGGCATGTATCTAAATTACAGACTCTCATCATTACACAACCTAATGATACTAATGGTGCAGTTGCAAATCCAAATTCTTCTGCTCCTAGTAAAGCAGCAATAGCTACATCTCTACCAGTCATTAATTTACCATCTACTTCTAGTCTAACTCTATCTCTTAAGTTATTTAAAATAAGAGTTTGATGTGCTTCTGCAATTCCAAGTTCCCATGGTAATCCAGCATTTTGAATTGAAGTTTTAGGTGATGCACCTGTACCACCATCATGACCAGATATTAAAATTACATTTGCACCAGCCTTAGCAACTCCTGTTGCTACTGTGCCCACACCTGCTTCAGCAACCAATTTAACAGAAATATCTGCTTCGTCGTTTGACTGTTTTAAATCATATATTAATTGAGCTAAATCCTCTATTGAATATATATCATGATGTGGTGGTGGCGATATTAATCCTACTGCTGTAGTAGCTCCCCTAGTCTTTGCTATCCATGGATATACTTTTTTAGCAGGCAGTTGTCCACCTTCGCCAGGTTTCGCTCCTTGAGCCATTTTTATTTGTATTTCACTAGCATTAACTAAATATTCAGAAGTTACTCCAAATCTTCCAGAAGCTATTTGCTTTATAGCAGATCTTCTTGAATCTCCATTTTCATCAACTATAAATCTATCTCTATCTTCCCCACCTTCACCAGTATTAGATTTTCCACCGATTTTATTCATTGCAATAGCTAAAGCTTCATGAGCTTCCTTAGAAATAGAACCATAAGACATAGCGCCTGTTTTAAATCTCTTTACTATTGATTCAACACTTTCTACTTCATCTATTGGAATAGGATCACTTAAATATTTAAAATCTAATAAGCTTCTTAATGTAATAAATGAATCTTCACTATCTATTAACTGAGAATATTCTTTAAAGGTATTATAATCTCCATTTCTTGTTGCTTGTTGTAGTTTGTAAATAGTTAATGGATTGTATAAATGTTCTTCTTTATCAGCTCTAAACTTATCTCTTCCACTTGAATTAAAGGTAAATTTAAAGTTAGAATTACTCTTTTTATATGCATTTCTATGCTTTCTAAGAATTTCATCTTGTATTTCCTTTAATGATATTCCTTCTATTCTACTTACAGTATTAGTAAAGTATTTATTAATTACATGTTCATTTATTCCAACAGCTTCAAAGATTTGAGCACCTTTATAAGATTGGATAGTTGATATACCCATCTTAGACATTATTTTAATTAATCCCTTTAATATAGCCTTATTATATTTTTTAACAGCAACATTATAATCTTCAATTAAAAGCTTATCTTCTTGTAGCTTAAGAATTGATTCATATACTAAATAAGGATTTATAGCTGAAGCACCAAATCCAATAAGAGTAGCAAAATGATGAACTTCTCTTGGTTCTCCACTTTCAACAATTAAATCAACCTTACTTCTAAGACCTTTCTTAATTAAATAATGATGTACAGCAGATAAGGCTAATAAAGATGGTATTGGAATTATTTTATCATTAACATTTTTATCACTTAAAATTATAATATTATATCCTTCTAATATTGATTTTTCTGATTCCTTACATAACAAATCTAAAGCTAAGTCTAAATCATACTCATCATCTTTTTTACCGTAGGAAGCATTAATAGTCTTTACCCTAAAATCAGGATTATCAAATTTTCTTATTTTATTTAAATCTTCATTGGTTAAAATTGGAGTTGATAGTTTAATTTTAGGTTTATTTTCTTCCAATTCACCTAATAGATTTTCTGATGAACCAAGATATATAGTTGTAGATGTTATAATTTCCTCTCTAATTGCATCTATAGGTGGATTTGTTACTTGAGCAAATAATTGTTTGAAATAATTAAAAAGTGGTTGAGGTTCTGTTGATAATACTGCTAAAGGAGTATCTACTCCCATGGAGCTTAATGGTTCCTCACCTTTTTCACACATTGGTAAAATAGTGTTTTTTAAATCTTCGTATGTGTAGTTGTAAATCTGCAGTAGCTTATCTCTATTTATATTAAAGAAGTCATTATTATTAATTAAATTCACCTTTATATTTTCTAATGGGATTATGTTATTATTAATCCAATTTAAGTAAGGCTTCTTTGAATAATATTGCTTTTTAACCTCTTCATTACTTAATATCTTTTTATTTAAGGTATCTACTAATAATATCTTACCAGGTGTTAATCTACCCTTTGAAACTATATCCTCATTTCGTATATCTAAAGCACCGACTTCTGATGATAATACTAAATTATTATCCTTTGTTATATAATATCTAGCAGGTCTTAAGCCATTTCTATCTAAAGTTGCTCCCATAACATTTCCATCAGAAAATACAATGGCTGCAGGACCATCCCATGGTTCCATTAATGTAGCATTATATTCAAAAAATGCTTTTTCTTCTTTAGAAATAAAGTTATTTTTCTCCCATGGTTCTGGAACCAACATCATAATAGCTTCTTCTATGCTTTTTCCATTCATAATTAGAAATTCTAAAGTATTATCTAATATAGCTGAGTCTGATCCTTCACTATTTATAATAGGTAGAGCTTTCTTTAAATCCGTTCTTATATCTTCCTTATATAGATTTCCTTCTCTTGCTAATAAGCTATTTATATTACCTCTTAAGGTATTAATTTCACCATTATGAATTATATATCTATTAGGATGTGCTCTTTTCCAGCTTGGAACAGTATTAGTACTATATCTTGAATGTACCATAGTAATTGCTGATTGAACTTTAGCATTTGATAAATCAATATAAAAGTTTTTAAGCTGGCTTGCAAGTAATAGACCTTTATATACGATAGTCTTTGAAGACAAAGATGATATATATGCATTTTCAGTAACTAATTCTTTCTCAAATCGTCTTCTTATAATATATAGTTTTCTTTCGAAATCTCTATAATCATTAATATCTGAAGGCTTTTCAATAATAACCTGTTTAAAACAAGGCATAGATGATATTGCATATTCACCTAGTACTGATTTATTTACAGGTACAGACCTCCAAGCTAATATTTTTAAATTCTCTTCGTAGCATAATTTTTCAAATATATTAACGCAAGCTTTTTGCTCTGTTGAATCTACTGGTAAAAAGAACATACCAACTGCGTAATCTCCTTCACTAGGAAGAATCACTCCAAGTTTTTGTGCTTCTTCTTTAAAAAATCTATGAGGTATTTGAAATAGTATACCAGATCCATCCCCAGTTTTACCATCCGCTCCTGTACCACCTCTATGTTCTAAATTAATTAATATATTTAGAGCATCCTCAATAGAGTTGTGGGTTTTAATTCCATCGATATTAACTATAGCTCCAATTCCACAGGCATCATGTTCAAAAGAACTTCTGTATAGACCTATATCTTTATGCATAAATATCATCCCCTCGTTAGAATAATTTATTATATATTTGTTTCTCTAGTACAATGAATAACATTAGAGAAAACTTATTTTAGAGTTGCTAAAATAGAATTATCGAAGTACTATTTTTTTACTTCAATAATTCTATTTTTTAAATTTTATTTTCCTACTTTTAATGTAGTTTAAAATTTATTATTTATTATGATATAATTTCTTTTGCATACTCAACCATTTTTAATCCAGCATCCATGCTATTTTTTTGGATAAATCTATAAGCTTCTTGTTCACTTATTCCTTTTTGCTCCATAAGTATACCTTTTGCTTTTTCAATAATTATCCTATCATTAATTTTTACTTCTAAATTATTAACTTTGTTCTTTAATTTATTAATTTTTCTCTCACTTTGATAAATAATATCTAAGGTATTTAAAAATAACATAGTATTTATTGGACTTGATATACAAATAATATCAGTTTCCTCTTGTACAATTGATTTATAAGGTTCATTTACAATAGCAAGAAAGCTACAATCATCTCCAGTACTCTCATAGATATCAAGTAAATTCATATCATTGAACTTATAACCACTAATGACTATAGATGGAGACAACTGCTTTATGGATCGTATAAGTTCATTGCCATATTTACACACTGCTATAACATTAAATCCATTTCCTACTAGGATACTTTTTATCTTTTGAGAAGTTTCTTCGTTATTTAGTGCAATTATTACATCTATTGTCATTTACATTGCTCCCTTACAAGTAAAATTAATATTGATTTAAATAATTTTCAATTTCCCAAGCATGAACCTTACTTCTATAGTCATCCCATTCGGCTTTTTTGGCTTTTATATAATTATTAAATGTGTGTTCACCTAAAGTGTTCTTTACTAATTCACTTTCTTCCATATATTTTATTGCTTCTTCTAAGCTACCTGGAAGACTGTCTATTCCTTCTAGGCCCCTTTCTTCTAAAGTCATTTTGAAGATATTCTTTTCTACACTTTCAGGTGGAACTAAGTTATTTTTAATTCCATCAAGACCTGCAGCTAAAAGACAAGCTAAAACTAAATATGGGTTTGAACTTGGATCTGGACATCTAAGCTCAATTCTTGTACCATTTCCTCTTGATGCTGGAACTCTTATAAGAGGGCTCCTATTTTTTGCTGACCATGCTATATATACTGGTGCTTCATATCCTGGAACTAATCTCTTATAGGAATTAACAAGAGGATTTGTTATAGCAGAGATTCCCTTTATATTCTTTACTAATCCAGCTATGAAACTATAAGCTGTAGAACTTAATCCTAATTTATCATTTTCATCAACAAATGCATTTTTACCATCTTTACATAATGACATATTGACATGCATACCAGAACCGTTTATACCAAAGAAAGGCTTAGGCATAAATGTTGCATAAACACCATGTCTTTGAGCTATTGATTTAACAACCAATTTAAATGTCATTATATTATCAGCAGTAGTTAATGCATCTTCATATTTAAAATCTATTTCATTTTGACCCTCAGCAACCTCATGATGTGAAGCTTCAATTTCAAATCCCATGTCTTCTAATACTAAAGCTATATCTCTTCTAACATTTTCCCCTGCATCTAATGGACTTAAATCAAAATATCCTGCGTTATCTTGTGTCTTTAATACAGGTTTTCCATTTTCATCAGTATTTAGTAAGAAGAACTCACATTCAGGTCCTACATTCATTGAATATCCTAAATCTTCTGCTTCTTTTAAAACTCTTTTTAAGATATTTCTAGGATCTCCTTCAAATGGGTTTCCTTCAGGTCTATATATATCACATATTAATCTGGCAACCTTACCTTGTTGTGGTCTCCATGGAAAAATCACAAAACTATCTAAATTAGGTCTTAGATACATATCAGATTCTTCTATTCTAACAAACCCTGATATAGATGAACCATCAAACATAATTTGATTATCTAGTGCCTTTTCTAATTGCTTGTCTGTAATTGCTACATTTTTTAAGGACCCAAATATATCGGTAAATTGTAACCTAATAAACTTTACCCCATTTTCCTTGACTAATTGAATAATATCGTTTCTTGAGTATTTTGACATAATGACTTCCCCCTTTTTATTTATAAAAAAAGCGCACAATAGAAAACCTCTATTGAACGCCTTTGTTCAAAACTTATTTTTTATAATTATATTATTAAATTGTCAGAATTGCAACTATTTTTTAACAAATTTATTGGAAAACTTTTATTATAATATTAAAACCTTACCAATACCTTAATATATTTAAAGATCTAATAATTTATATATTTAGTTTACTAATAAATCTTTTTATTCTTTTAACAGCTTCTATTAAATCTTCAGTGGAAGAGGCATAACAAGCCCTAATAAAACCTTCACCACATTCTCCAAAAGCATTTCCAGGAACAGCTAGTACATTTTCTTCTAATAATAATCTTTCACAAAATTCATCAGAAGTTAATCCAGTAGATTTTATACAAGGGAATACATATAAGGCTCCTAAGGGTTCAAAACATTCTAATCCCATATCCCTAAAACCTTTAACTAAAATTCTTCTTCTTCTATTATATTCTCTAGCCATTTCTCTTACACTATCATCACCATGCTTAAGTGCTTCTATGGCAGCAAATTGAGCTGTTGTAGGGGAGCACATTATAGCATATTGATGTATTTTCTTTAATGCATCAATTAAAATAGGATGTCCACATACATAACCTAAACGCCAGCCTGTCATTGCATAAGCTTTAGAAAATCCATTAATTACTAATGTTTTATCTTTAACTTCTTCAAAGCTGGCAATAGAATAATGATCTTTATCATAGGATAATTCTGCATATATTTCATCTGAGAGAATTATAATATCTTTATCCTTTAATACATCTACAATTTCTTTAAGTTCTTCTTTAGTCATAATTGCACCTGTTGGATTATTTGGAAAAGGAATTATGACTACTTTGGTTTTTGGAGTTATGGCTTTTTCAAGAAGCTCTGCAGTAAGCTTAAATTCATCCTCTTGTCTTAAATTAATAATTACAGGAGTTGCACCGCAGAAGGTTGCACAACCTTTATAGGCTACAAAACTAGGTTCTGGTATAATAACCTCATCTCCAGGCCCTACAAGAGCTCTTAGAGCAAGATCTATACCTTCACTTCCTCCTACAGTTACTAATATCTCATCATCAGGCTTATAGCTTAAATTAAATCTTCTATTTAAATAATTTGAAATTTCTTTTCTTAACTCTATAAATCCTGCATTTGAAGAATAGTGAGTTTCACCTTTTTCTAGTGAATAGATACCAGCTTCAATGACATTCCATGGTGTAACAAAGTCTGGCTCACCAACTCCAAGTGATATAACATCCTCCATTTCATTAATTAAATCAAAATATTTTCTAATACCTGATGGAGGCATATTTCTAACATTATCTAATATCATTTCTTCTAATATCATATAAATATAGCCTCCCTATTTTCAGTTTTCTTTTCTTTAAATACTCTTCCGTGATCTTTATATTTTTTAAGTACAAAGTGAGTTGCTGTACCTGTTACACATTCTTGTATTGCAAGTTTTTCAGATACAAATAATGCAACTTCTTTCATAGTTTTTCCTTCAACTATAACTGTTAAATCAAAGCCTCCAGATGACATTAGATAACAAGCTTTTACTTCATTAAATTTATATATTCTTTCTGCTACTTTATCAAAACCAACGCCTCTTTGAGGTGTAATTTTTACTTCTATTAATGCAGTTACAGTTTCCTTGCCTGTGTTTTCCCAATTTATAAGAGTTGTATAGCCTGCAATAATATTTTTTTCTTCATAATCTCTTATTGCTTCTCTAACCTCTTCAACAGTTTTTCCCGTCATAGTAGCTATTTCTTCATCTTTAAATCTACTATTTTTTTCTAATACTTCTAATATCTCATCCATATTATATCCCTCCATAAAAATAAAAAAAATAAGTCCTCCATCCCCAAAAAGGGACGAAGGACATTGCTTCCGCGGTACCACCCTAATAAGTAATATTTTACTCACTCATTATGAATATATTTATATTCAATTCTCTATAACGGGAGAAATCCGTCAATATCTAATTAAGAAATATATTCTTATTTTTCAATACGAGATTCAAAGGCTGCTTTATTTAACATCCCATACTAAACTCTCACCTAACTTTAGCTCTCTTTAATGTTTAGTTAAACTACTCTTCCTTATCATTATCTTTTAAATATTACTTTTTTAATATTATAA
>OGSQ01000511.1_pt1 | contig 13050 bp, 12 predicted proteins | sample 1573921 | NCBI WGS metagenome assembly OGSQ01 (sample SAMN03295832, study PRJEB24534) | human gut metagenome | isolation source: fecal sample 7 from infant 4 | host: Homo sapiens | place: USA: Pittsburgh, PA | collected 2014-07 | reverse complement strand
CATGGAAATTGCTGACCCAAAGCCCCAATCTCCTGTAAAGGTAAATTGTTTTTCGATTAAGTTACCTATCAAGTAGAAGTTATTTCCCCCCAGTAGGTTAGGCACTACGAAAGTTGAAATTGCCGGTATAAAAACCATAGTTATGCCTGTGTAAATACCAGGAAGTGACAGTGGAAAAATAACTTTTGTGAAAACTTCAAAGTCATTTGCTCCAAGATCCTTGGCTGCTTCAATTAGTTTTGTATCCATCTTTAGGAGGACTGTGTAAATTGGCAGAACCATAAAGGGCAAGAAATTGTAAACCATGCCTATCATAATTGCCTTTGAATTATACATAAGGTCCCAAGGTCCCAATCCAAAGAGTCCAATAAATTTATTTATAAGTCCCTTGTTGCCCAAAAGAGTTAGCCAGGCGTAAGTTCTCAAAAGAAAATTCATCCACATGGGAATTATAAAAATTAAAATCATATTATTTCTAACTTTTTCACTCATCTTTGAAATAATATAGGCAACTGGATAGCCAACTATTAGACATAAAATAGTTGAAAGACCTGCTAAGATTAGTGAAGTAATTAAAATCTTTACATATAAAGGCTCAAAAAACCTTGAAAAGTTGTCAAGAGTAAAGACAAAATCAGACAAATCTGTATTGGCATTTAGGGCATGAGCAAGTATTAAAAATAGTGGCAGTACAATAAAAATTAGTCCCCAAAATAAATAAATTAGTGAAAATTTTTTCATATCAACCTCATTACATGGATTAGGTCAGGCTTAATAATTATGCCTGTCTTCTCCCCTACTTCTCTCTTTTCCGTTGATTGTACAAGCATGGAGTAACCATCTACATCTACAGTCATCTCGTAGTGAACACCCTTAAAGACAAGACTTGTAACTGTGCCCTCAATTTGATAGTTTTCGTCCACCAAAAGCACATCTTCAGGTCTCACAACTACTTCAACATCTTCCATGTCCTTAAAACCCTTGTCCACGCAAGGAAAATCGTAATCTAAAAATCTTACCTTGAAGTCACTAAGCATCTTGGCCTTTATAATGTTTGATTCGCCAATAAAATCTGCAACGAAGGCATTTTTTGGCTCGTTGTAAATATTTAGTGGGCTATCCATTTGTTGAATTTCACCATTATTTAAGACGACAACAGTATCGCTCATGGAAAGTGCCTCTTCTTGATCGTGAGTTACATAAATAAAAGTTATGCCAACACTTTTTTGTATTCTTTTAAGTTCAATCTGCATTGCCTGTCTAAGTTTTAAGTCAAGGGCACCAAGAGGTTCGTCTAGCAAAAGAACTTCTGGCTCATTTACAAGAGCTCTTGCAATGGCAATTCTCTGTTGCTGTCCACCAGATAGAGATTCAATTTCTCTATTTTCAAAGCCAACAAGGTTTACAAGTTTTAAGACTTCTTTTACCTTTTCCTTTATGATCTTTTTGTCCATTTTTTTAATATTAAGACCGAAGGCAATGTTGTTGTAGACATTCATGTGTGGAAAGAGGGCATATTTTTGAAAAACTGTGTTGATTTTTCTCTCATAGGGCTCCTTATTAGTAATATCTTCTCCATTAAAAAGAATTTTTCCCTCATCAGGCTCTTCAAAACCACCAATAAGTCTCAAAATCGTTGTTTTTCCACAGCCAGATGGACCTAAAATCGTTAAGAATTCATCTTTTTTAACCTTAAAATCAAAATCCTTTATAATAACATTGTCGCCAAAAGATTTTGTCACATTTTTTAATTCAATTACATAATTTTCCATAATTCACCGCCTAAAAATTTGGTGGAGACGAAATCCACAAAATCTCAGTTTCAAGCTTGCCATCATTCTTTAAATAGTGAGGGCTATTTGCCTTAAAATAAAAACTTTCGCCCTTCCTAATCTTGTATTGTTCATTGCCATAAATGAGAGTCACACTCCCCCTTATGACATAGCCAAACTCTTCCCCCTCGTAGGGAGGAATCTCTTTAGACTGACCACCAGGCAAAATTTTTATTCGCATGGGCTCCATTTGATTTTTTTGTGCATTGGGCACAACCCAATCAAGTACATAGCCAAGCTCTTCATTTTCACTTTCAAAAAAATCTTCATCTTTAAAAGTAATTTTTTCATTTTCATCTCTCTTAAAGAAGTGTGAAGGGTCTGTGCCCAGTGCTTCCAAAATATCCAAAAGAGAATCAACAGATGGTGATGTCAAGTCTCTTTCGATTTGTGAAATAAAGCCCTTAGTGAGTTCTGACCTATCAGCCAATTCTTCCTGGGTAAGACCCTTTTCAATTCTCATATCTCTTATTTTATTTCCAATATCCATTCCATCACCTATAATATTAAACAAATTACTTAAATTATTAAACTCATTAGAGTATAATTGTTAAAGATATTAATGTCAATAGATTTGGGCTATTTAATAAAGTAAATTTTTTGTTAAATATAATTTACTTAAATTACTTTTTTATTTTTCATTTATAAATTTCCTTTTGTTTGCCCTTTTCCAATTTGTGTTATAATTTTTCCAGAGGTGTTTCATGGATACTAGAAAAAAAAGATACAATGCCATAGATTTTTTGCGCGGCTTTACTATTATAAATATGATAATTTTTCACGGCATCTTTGACCTTGAAAATTTTTACGGTTTTAACTTCAACCACGACTTTTACTACTACCAACAATATATTTGCATTTCCTTTATTTTGATTTCAGGTTACTCAACGCATTTTTCCAATAATTTTAAGAAAAAATTTTTGATTTTGACGGGACTTTCTATCTTAATCACCCTTGGCTCCTACATCTTTTCAAGAGAAGATGCAATTTATTTTGGCATCATTCACTTTTTTGCTGCAGCAACATTAATTCACATGCTCTTAAAAAATTACATAAAAAAAATAAATCCAAGGCTTGGACTTATTATTAACACAGTTTTATTTGTAACGCTTAAAAAAATTTATTACGGAAGTATTTTCTTTGGAAAAATTCTTGTCCCAAAATCTTTTTACAGCTTAAATTTATTTTTCCTGGGCCTACCTAGTGAAAATTTTTATTCAGGCGATTATTTTCCAATAATTCCCTGGATATTTCTCTTTTACATGGGCTTCTTCCTCTTTGATTTTGTAAAATTTACAAAAAAAGAAGCCTCCCCGGGCTTTATCAATGTCATGGGTAGGCATTCTCTTTTAATATATTTTCTCCATCAAATTATTTTAATTGGAGTTTTTTCTCTAATCTTTAGCTTTAATTAGATTCCTCCACTGGCGCCACCGCCACCAGAAGATCCTCCGCCGCCGAAGCCTCCAAAGCCTCCGCCACCACCGAAGCCACCAGAGCCTCCAAAACCTCCTGAGCCTCCGAAGCCTCCGTATCCACCTCCGAAGCTTCCTGGTCCCCAAAAGATTACAGGGCGTCTTCTTCTGCCGCCAGATCCTCTTCCGCCACCATCATTTTTATTTCTAAAAATAAGTGAAATTATAAAAAGAATTAAAATTATTCTCAATATAGGAAAAATTGATATAAATAGATTACCTTCACCTTCATCAGATGAATAATCAATTTCTTCCTGTGGCTCTCTTGCCACAATATCCACATCATATTCATCTTCATATAATTTTATCAGCTGAGCATATCCTTCGAGGATTGCTTTTTCAAAGGGTCTATCTCCTTCATTTTCAGAGACAACTTTTCCCATTGCCCTTATAATTCTTGAGGCATAGGCATCGGGTATAAAGCCTTCAGACCCATAACCAGTCTCGATTCTTACATATCTATTGTTTTCATCTAAAAGTGCCACAAGCATGAGAACGCCATTGTCCTTATCCTTGTCGCCAATTTTTATGTCGTTAAAGATCTTTGTGCCATACTCTTCTAGTGAATAGCCTTCCAAATCCTTGACTATAACAATGGCAATTTCTCCACCAGTTTTCTTTTTAAGATCGTAAGTGGTCTTGTTGAGATAATCAATGGACTCTTGGCTTAAAGTGTTAGTCTCGTCATAGACATTGTAGGACATCTCGCCCTTGTCAAAGGCGTAGACATTAAAGACTAGGGTGATGGCAAATAAAATTGTAGCTAACAATTTTTTCATTTTAATCACCTAAAACTTAACTTCTGGTACTTGATTGTCCTTTTCTGAAACTTCAAAATAATCTCTTGGTCCAAAGCCTAAAATTTTTGCAATAATAGCAGTTGGAAATCTTCTAACTTTTTGATTGTAAAGTTTAACTGTGTCGTTATATCTCATTCTTTCCGTTGCAATTCTATTTTCTGTGCCTTCAAGTTGTGCTTGTAGGTCTAAGAAGTTTTGATTTGCCTTTAGTTCAGGATAATTTTCAACAACTACATTAAGTCTACTAATAGCTTCTGTCAAATTGTCATTGGCTTCTGCAAGTTCCTTAGGTGTAGATGCTTCATTAACACCTGCACGAGCCTTAGTAATTTCAGTGAAAGTTTCCTTTTCGTGGCTAGCATATCCCTTAACAGTTTCTACAATGTTTGGAATTAAATCTGCACGCCTTTTAACTTGGTTTTGGACTTGTGCCCAAGCACCATTAACATCTTCATCTAGTTTAACTAATTTGTTCCATTGGCCGCCAAAGAAAATTGCAAGTACAACTACAACAGCTATTACTGCAATAATCCCAACGGCACCTTTATTTTTATTCTTCATAGTCTCCTCCTATCTTACTTATTTTCATCTTACCTATAGCTTCATCTACAAGACTTTCACAGTCTAGTGGCTCTTCTGACTTTTCTATTCCCTCTACACTTGGCGTCAAGAGTGGATGTTTTGGCAAAAATACTGTGCAGCAATCTTCGAAAGGAAGAATTGATGTCTCATAAGTATCAATGTCCTTGGCAATATCAATAATATTTACCTTGTCCATGCCAATTAGGGGTCTAAAGACAAGTTTGTCTGTAATATCATTTGTTACCTTCAAGCCGTCAATGGTTTGTGAGGCAACTTGTCCAAGGTTTTCGCCAGTGATGATGCAGTCATAACCATTGTCCCTTGCAATTTTATCTGCTATCCTCATCATAAACCTGCGGGAGATAATAGTCATCTCATCTTCAGGGCAATTTATGTTTATTTCCTTTTGAATGTCCAAAATATTTACAGAATAAAAAGTAAGCTCGCCAGAAAAACGTGAAATGTCCTCTGCAAGTTTTTTGACCTTTTCTTCTCCCCTTTCAGATGTGAAAGGATAGGAATGGAAGTGCAAGCAGTCCACAAGGACGCCCCTCTTTGCCATTAAAAATCCTGCAACTGGAGAATCAATTCCCCCTGAAAGAAGAAGAAGTCCCCTGCCATTTGTTCCAGATGGAAGTCCACCGTGTGCTTTAATCTTATCTACATAAATATAGGTATCCTTTTTCAAATCGCAGTAAACAAAAAAGTCTGGCTCATGCACATCAACCTTTAGGTCGAAGTTTTTTAAGATGACGCCGCCAATTTTTGCAGAGATTTCCATGGAATTAAGTGGAAAGGACTTGTCGCCCCTGTTGGTTTTAACCTTAAAAGTTTTGTAGGATGGATTTTTTTTCAAAGTTTCATCTACAATTTTTATTACAGCTTCTTCAATCTTTTCCTTGTCAGTTTCCACAACATAGCATGGCGCAATGTAGACAATGCCAAAGACATGCTTAAGCCTATTTATCATCTTTTCTTCGTTGTCTGTCACCACTTCCACATAGACCTTGCCCATATTTTGATAAATTTTGCCATGGTCTATGTTTCTCAGATTTCTCTTTATAGTGGAAATAAGTTTATTTACAAATTTATACCTATTTTTACCCTTTAGGACAAGCTCTCCAAGGGAGAGTGCCATAACTTTTTTCATTCTATCACCTATCTCATTATCTTTCTGATTTCAGCTACATACTTCACAAGTTTTTCCACAAAAATATCTATGTCTTCTTTTGTGGTGTCCTTGGAAGTGCAAATTCTTATTGTGCCTTCAGCGTACTTGTCGGCAAGACCAATTGCCTTTAAGGTTGTGGACTTGTGAGTGCCATTAGATGTGCAGGCAGATGCAGTGGAAATATATATCTCATCGCCCTCCAAGTAGTGGAGAAGTACCTCTGCCCTTATATCTAAAATTGAAAGAGAAACAATAAAATCTGTGGCATTTTCTGGAGTGTTTATCCTGTAGTCCTCTAAATTTTCTTCTAGTTTCTTTAAAAGATACTCCTTGATTTCCTTGGCATGGTCAAGCCTCTTGTCTAAATCTCTTTTTGTAAGCTGGCAAGCCTTGCCAAAGCCAAGTATGCCCGGAACATTTTCCGTACCAGATCTTAGTCCCTTTTCTTGACCTCCACCGATAACAAGACTTTCAATGTTTAAGTCTCTTTTCTTGTAGAGGGCGCCCATGCCCTTTGGTCCATAAATTTTGTGGGAAGAAAAAGAAAAAGTGTCGCAGCCTAAGTCCTTAACATTGACAGGAATTTTCCCCACAGCTTGAACTCCATCAACATGGCATAAAATATCCTTGTTTTTTGCCTTGGCAATTTCAAAAAGTTCTTTTACATTATTTACAGTGCCAAGCTCGTTGTGAACATAAATTAGAGAAACTAAAATAGTGTCATCATTTACTTCCTCTTTAAACTTTTCCACATCAACAGCGCCAGTCTCGTCTACATCAAGGTAAACTACTTCGTAGCCAAGCTCTTTGTAGTGCTTAAATTGGTCGTCAATAGATGCGTGTTCAATGGCAGAAGTTATGATCTTCTTGCCCTTCCTCTTGTTTTTTAAAATGGCCCCGTGAACTGCAATGTTGTTGCTCTCTGTTCCGCCAGAGGTAAAATAAATTTCATCTGCCTGAGCACCAATAAGGGCGGCAGCATTTTTCCTTGCCTCTTCAATTTCCTTTTCCACCCTTAAGCCAAAGCTGTGAAGAGATGAAGGGTTGGCAAAATCCTCTGTGAGAGCCTTCATCATGACATCAACAACTTCCGGATCGGGTTTTGTCGTCGCACAATTATCTAAATAAATCATATATCTTCCTTCTATCATAAATTCTTTCTAATATATTATACTATAAGACGAAGTGTCCTTCTATCTATATTTAGATTGAGGTTTGGGCGAAAATTTTTAAATTTATAAAACTTTTAATGATATACTTGAAGTGGTGATAGGATGAAAAAATTGGAAAGAAAAATCAAAAGAGCTAGGGAAAATTATTTAAAAATCGAAACATCGGGCTTGTCACGAGAAATAGATTCAATTATTGTAGTGAGCCTTGTGGAAAAAAATTCAGAAGTCCTAAAAACATTTTACCTAGAAAACTTAAAGGAGGAGAAAAATTTGTTGGAAGAAGTTATGCCAATCCTTCAAGGAAAAGAATTTATAACTTACTCTGGCAAGACCTTCGACCTTCCCTTTATAAGAGAGAAAGTAAAATTTTATTTTAATAGAGACCTTGACTTAAATTTCATAGACTTGCAAGAAGTGACAAAAAAATAAAACTTCATCTTTAATTTGGAATCACACGCAAATAAAAATCTCCTAGAAAAATTTATTGGTTTGGAAAATTTAAGGGACCAAAAAGAATATCAGGGCATAAAAATAAAAACTCTTTTTAAAAATTACCTAGAGGGAGATAAGACAGCAATAGAAAAAATTTTAGACTACAATTATTTGAGCCTGGAAAACTTAATATTACTTGACGCAAGAATAAAGGAAGAGCTTGGAAAAAATCTCTCCCTAAAAGTTTTAGACTTCACATTTTTTATAAGAGACCTAAAACTTTTGGAAAACAAGCTAGAAATATCTGGCGTCACAAATTACGGATCCGACTATTTCTCCAACAATGAATTATACACAATTGAGATAAGTGGACTTGAGGAAGAAGAAAAATTTGGCGAAGAAAAAAAATGTGGCGAAGAAGAAAAAAATAAGGGAGAAGAAAAAAATTGCCAATCAGAAAATTTTTACCAATCCCTAAAAAATTATGGATCTTTGAAAAATTATCAATCAGAAAATTTTTCTGAATCTGTAAAAAATTATGAATCTGTAAAAAATTACCAATCAAAAAATAATTCTAAATCAGCAAAAAATTATGAATCTGTAAAAAATAAAAAAGAAGATAAAAAATTTTCCTTAAAAATAAATACAGAGGACGGCCTTTATGACCACAAAAACTCTTGCTACTATGTCAAGAAAAAAGACTTGGACTTTGACCTGACAAACCCCAGCAAAATAAAAAGCCCAGCCCAAATCCAAATCCTCTACTACAAAAATCATGTATTCAAAAATGAAAAAGAACTAATGAGAAAAATAATAGAAAAAGAATTAGGATAATAAAAAATACCACCTGTATCGGCTTTACAGGTGGTAAAATAAAAAGTAGTTAAGATGTAAAATACCACCCGTATCGCCTTAGGTGGTATTTTTATATTACAAACTTAAGGCGACCGCTAATAACGGTGTCCTCATTTATATATATTACTATTTTTTATAAAAATAATCAAATAAACTTTATAGTCTGATCTTATTTCAAAGAATACTTTGTTCCTCTTCCCTTTCCACTTTTTATGACATAGCCCTTTACCATCAAATCATTTAACACATTTAAAACTTTGTTTTTTCCAAAACCAGTGTCATTTGCAATCACAGAACTAGCAAGAGATTTATTCTCCAAGGCCTTATAAACCATTTGCTCATCACTTTTTAAAGCTTCTACTCCAGAAATAACAGGCAATCTAACCTCAATAGAATTATCAAAGATTTTAAAATAAGGATTTTTCGCAGAATCTTTATAAGCTTCTTTGATTCTCTTAATTCCAGTTCCAAAACTTTCAATAATATTTAATCTAAAAAATATATTGCCAATAATAGGATTTCTCATAACAGAAATTTGTCCATTTAGATACTCTTCCTCACTTATACCAGTTGGCAAACCACCAGGAGAAACAATAGTGATAAATTCTTTCTCCATAGAAACTTGAATATAAGAATTCGCCATCCAATCTCTGTGAACTAAAGCGTTGGCAATAGCTTCTCTAAAAGCATTCTCTGGAACTAAATCGACTCTCTCACGATAAGAACCCTTAATATTTTCAATTTGATAGTATTCCCTATACTTTTCAATACTAGTGTCAAAGGCTTCAAGAATTGAAATATTCTTTAATTGCAAGCGACTCAAAATAGTGTTTTGACTTTCCCCAAACCTCACAATATCAATTAAATTGTCTTCATTGTTATCAGCAAATAAGGAACCAGCGTTAGTCAAAAAATTATTTTTATCAACTAATTCCAAAGTCTTTAAAATATCATTGTTTATTTCTTTTATTCCTACTATTTCTTTAAATTTCTTTTCAAGATAAAGAAAGCTATAGCTCTCTTTCTTAGAAGGCAAAGAATCATAAGACTTATTTTGACCTTCCACAATTAACCTTTTTAATTCCAAACTATCAATTTCAACAGTAGAAGAATCATTTTCTCTTATAAGATTTTGACTTGTAAAAATATGGCTTCTCATCGCCTGGATGAACTTTAAGCTTAATAAGATTTTCTTTACAATCCATTTCAATCTCAAAACTAATTTGAGGTGATATAGAATCATTTATCTTATTTTCAATAGCAATGGCATCGGATTTTAAATTAGTTAAACCTACAGACATTCCATTATCATCTACGCCGAATAAAACTTCGCCACCATCGTAATTGGCAAAGGCAACAACTGTCTTTAAAAAAGAATCTGAAATTTTTTCCTTAAACTCTAAATTGCGTGTCTCTCTCATAACTCCTCCTGAATTAATTATAACAAAAACAAACGCAAAAACAAACGTAAAATTTTGCGTTTGCTTTTGCGTCCTTAATTAAAAGCTATTTAATATAAATTTTTAATAATCATATAAATTCTTTGAATTTAACACCTGCATATTTACATATTTAAGTTCAAAATTCGTTTCTTCAATTTTGTCTGGATATGTTATTTCATATCTATTCTTTTGACAATCAGTTTTATATTTTAAATCAATATAAGCTCTTGCTGATAAGAACACCTCTGCCTCTCCTAATTCAAATTTGTCACCTTCCTTATCTGTAAATTCAAAATTCATATCCACATTTAATCCAATACTTAGTCTACATCTTATTGTATCATCAACTACCTTGATACCATTATTAAGAAGCCTTAAATCACCAGCTTCAAATTCAGGAAGATCGCTCCTATAGAATTCCTCATCTATATCAACAGGATTAATCTTATTAATTTGATTAAACATTGCAGCTTCAAGGTCTCTACGATAAACATAGAAAACTACGTCCGCTATCTTATCACTATCAAATTCTATCAATTTAATAACATCACCTATTTTATCATAATGACCCATGAAATCTGTTATAGTCATAAATTCGATTTTTCTACCTACTACATCATTTGAAGAAACTGTGGAGTTAAATTCATTCAATAAAAAGCGATGTATCTTCCTCTTTTCATTGTTTGATGCCTTCTTGTCCCACCAATTACCATCTTTCATGTCCTCAATTAAAAAGATTACATTTTCTATACTTTTATTTTCTTTTGTGTAATTTAATATTTCTTTCCATATCAACAAATCATTATATTTATTATATTCCTTCTTATTCTTATCAGAAAAACCTGGAGGTATTAAATTTTCAAATCTTATCTTACCTTCCTCACAGACTTTAATTATTTCATCAGTAGAAAAATCCGTCTTATTTTTTTTATTTTTTAAAGAATAGCATATTAAATCATTAATACCTCTATAAGCTTCATTATAAGTATTTTTAAGTAACTCTAAATCAATGTTATTTAAATACCTATTAATATTATCTTTATATTCATGGATTACTTGTTTTTGATTGTCTTTATTTAATAAAGATTCTGAGCTATTTTCTGTTATAGAATAAATTTTTCCATTTATATCCTTTATTTTTGTATCTATATCATCTATAAATTTATCAAAATTATCTCGATAATTATTCAAATCAGTTTTTAGTTTTCCAATATTTTTTAATTTTGCTTCAATCATTTCCTCTTGACTAATAGCATAAAATTCATCATAAACAGTATTTGGAATTAAAATACTATCTTTACATTCATCTAATATTTTATAAAAATCCTTTCCAACCCCATTATAATTTTCAATAATTTTATTTAAAGCACTAGTATCTAATACAATTAAAGTGCTGACATCAATAACTTTTGATCCCATTTAAAATTCTCCTTATTTTATATTATATCTTCAAAAAATATATAAAAGAAAAGACCGATTGCTCGGTCTTTCTTTATCAAATAACCTCTAACAACTTATCTTCTAATATAAATTGTTGCTGTTCTTGTGTCGTGATCCCATTCGATGTCTTGGTTTACTCCGTCAAGAGTATTACCATTTGTAAGTCCAAATACATTGGCTACATTAACTACAGATACTAGGATTCTATCGTTGATGTTAAGTGGTTTAGAGTCCATCTTAACAGTCTTGCCGTTAGAAAGAACTATTTCATCACTGTCGATTTGGATTGATGCTGTCAAACCATCTTTTGTGAATGTTGCAGTTCTAGTTTCTGCGTTCCAAATAACATCTGCATTAATAGCTTCTGCTACATATCTTAATGGAAGCATTGTTCTTTCGTTTCTGATAACTGGAGTTACATCCATCTTGTGAGATTTTGAATTGTAATTTCTTACTTCTTCATAATCATACTCATCAATGTGGAATATATACCAAAGCTTATTGATTTCTTTAGTTTTTTCAGGAACTACAGTCTTAACTGGATACGTTGGAGTGTAGTCATGTCTCTTGAATAAACCGTCGAAGATATCTCCTCCACCTTGTTCAGGTCTATGACTATCGTCTTCACCACTATTAACTTTAATAGTAAGTGTCGTGTTAATGTCTTTTCCATCAACTCTAACAGTCACATCAACTGTAATTGTACCTGGACCATCATAATCCTTAGGAACAGTTACATCGATAGAACCATCTTTGTTAGGTGTAACTATAAGGCCATGGCCTGGTTGAGAAACTTCTGGAGTTGACTCAGGTGTAGTAGTTTTTCCATCCTTACCCTTGATGTCAGGAGTTACTTTCTTAGTTTCTCCCTTATCAATGTTAGTATTAGGATAAGTTACGCTAGGTTCTTGTGGTGTAGGAGTAGATTTATCCTTAACTGTTGCTGTTGCTGGTTCAGATGGACTCTTACCAGTTTCAGTTTGAATAGCTGTTATAGTTTCGCCACTAACAAGTGGTTCAGCTCCTGGAACTGTTACTTCCCAAGTACCATTAGCCCCAACAGTAGCTGTTCCAATTTCATTGTTATTACCGTCTTTAACAACAATAGTTGCTCCCGGTTTACCAGTACCTGTAATCTTATCATCCCCTACAGTTGGTTGATTTATTTTAGGTTTCTCAGATTTGTTAACTGGAGGAGCGATATTAGTAGCTTTCGCTGTAAATGTTGTGTCAGCTGTAATTTCTACGTTCCATGGTTCTGCTGTTGCTGTTTCTTCAGCATCTTTGTACCATGCTGGGTTTTTATAGCCTTGTGCTGCTTTTCCTTCTAGACTTGGGAATTTATCTGCTGCTAATTTGCCTGTTTGTCCCTTTGCGTCATCTTTTGGTGCTATTGCGTAGGTTTTTTCTGCAACTGTACCTGCTTGAATTGTGTCGTCTTGAGTTACTGTTACTCTATGCCATCCTTCTGGGATTGGATCATTTTTACCTACTTCGCTTCCGTCTTTGATGAATTGAGCTTCAAATGCATTGTTAGTATCTGTTACTTTTCCTAAAACTGGATTCCATTTTGTAAATCCATAGCCATTGTTTCCTGTAGCTGTAATATCAGTCTTTGTTGAAAGGTCTGTATTTGGTTTTACTTTTGCTTTTACTACTTCTCCAGTCTTTGCTCCAACTGTTACTGTTCCTAGTGCTGTTCCAGATTCTTTTTGAGCTGTGAATGTTACTACTATATAGTCTGTTGGAATTGGTTTATCATCGCTTCCTGTTGTTGGCTCATCATCTGTTCCTGGTACCCATGGAATTACATCATCATTTGTTGTTTGAGCTGTAGCTTTTGCTGTAA
>OGSQ01000508.1_pt1 | contig 13092 bp, 12 predicted proteins | sample 1573921 | NCBI WGS metagenome assembly OGSQ01 (sample SAMN03295832, study PRJEB24534) | human gut metagenome | isolation source: fecal sample 7 from infant 4 | host: Homo sapiens | place: USA: Pittsburgh, PA | collected 2014-07 | reverse complement strand
AATTGTAATTAAAATAATTCTTTACTATATATAATGCTTAGAATTTTTACTTTATGTATCTTTTAACTATTTAAATTAATTATATTAATTTTTACTTCTCCATTTTCAATATCCATAATTACCATAGTTAAAGGTAGTGAAAATCTTCTTTTCCCACAACTTCCTGGATTAATATAAATAATATTATCTTTGGGTATCAGAAATAACTCCTACTTTCATAATTTATCATCACCTTTCTTTATAGTTTTTGATATTATATAATTATATTTAATTACACTATAGATGGAGGAAATTTATATTGTTAAAAAAGATTAATTCAAAAGGAGTAATTCAAATGTGGATTCTTTATGCTTTATTATCAGCTTTATTTGCTGCTCTTACTTCAATATTAGCTAAAATAGGAATAGAAAACATAAACTCAAATTTAGCTACTGCAATTCGTACAGTTGTTGTTTTAATAATGGCTTGGGGAATAGTATTAGTTAATGGTAGCATTAACCAAATTAGCAACATAACTCAAAAAAGCTGGATATTCCTAATTCTATCTGGTATTGCAACAGGACTTTCATGGTTATTTTACTACAAAGCTTTACAAATTGGTGAAGCATCTAAAGTAGTTCCAATAGACAAATTTAGCGTTGTAATAACTATGATTTTAGCCTTCGTAATATTAAAAGAGGCTGCTAGCTTTAAAACTATTTTAGGTGGAATATTTATTACTATAGGTACCTTTATTATGATATTATAACAACAGAAAAAGGGCTGTTACACAACTCTTTTCCATTGTGTGACAGCACCATTTATAATATATTATCCTTCTATTATTTTTACATAGAAATCTCTATTTCTTGGTCCATCAAATTCGCAAAAATAAATACCTTGCCATCTTCCAAGAATTATTTTTCCATCATTTATTATTAAACTTTGTGAAGCTCCTATAGTTGTAGCTTTCATATGAGAATGGGAATTTCCTTCAAAATGTTTATAATTTTTATCCACAGTTGGATATACCTTTTCAAAACCATATATCATATCTCTTACCACATCTGGATCAGCATTTTCATTAATAGTTATTCCTGCTGTAGTATGTGGACAATAAACTACCATAATACCTTCCTTAATATCTGAAGCTTTTAGATCTTCCTTTATAATATGTGTAATATCAACCATAGTTTGCCTATCGTTTATTGATAAACTATGTTTAAAAACCTTTGACAAATTAACCCCCTCCTCTTTAATAATTCTTTTTAATTTTCTTTATAATTCTCTATTACCTCTTTTATAATATTCTTTATTTCACTTGTAGATAAGCCTAGTGTCTCTAGTCCACCTATATCACACTTAGCTGTATACTTTATGTTGTTATATATTCTTGCATATAGTTGTTTTTTATTATCAAACTTTTCCTTATCCTCTAATATATACTTATAAAGTATTCTTGTTTCCTTTTCTATATAATCTCTATCATTCATAATAATCTCCTACTAGTTAATTCTATGTGTAACATAAATTCCCACATTCTATTAACTAAAATTCTAACTCTTTACCATAATAAATTCAACTAAAGTCAATTAGAATTATTCTTGTAATAGTTATATTAAAAATTAAATTCTATTATAAATGTTGTATCTTTTCCAATATTACTTTCAGCATATATTTTACCTTTATGACTTTCAACTATTGATTTAGCTATAGATAATCCCAAACCATATCCTCCTGTTTCTCTGGCTCTTGATGTATCTACTCTATAAAATCTTTCAAATATTTTGTCTAAATCTTCTTTTTTTATGCCTTCCCCTGTATTTCTCACTTTAAGCTTTACTTTATTTTTATCTTGCCTTAATTCTACATCTATTTTCCCACTCTTATTAGTATATTTTATTGCATTATCTAGCAATATTATAAATACTTTCTTTATATTTTCTTTATCTCCTTTTAAGATCACATCATCTTCTATATTAGATGATAGTTCAATATTATTTTCAAACAATACTGCTTCAAAAGTAAGCAATACATTATTAATTAATTTACTAATATCAAAGTCTACGAATTCTTCTAATTCCTTACCTGTATCTAGCTTCGCTAAGGATAGCATTTCATCTATTAATTTAGACATTCTTTCTATTTGATTGTTAATATAATTAAGCCATTTACTTTGACTTTCTACTGTTTCACTCCCATTAGATAAAATTAATGATGTATTTGTCCTAATAATAGTTAATGGTGTTTTTAATTCATGTGAAGCATTTGCAATAAATTGCTTTTGCTTTTCAAAACTTTCTTTAATAGGCTTAATAGTTCTATTAGTTAAATAGATACTTATAAATAATAATAAAATAAGACTTATACCACCAATGCCTATAAATACTTTTAATAAATTATTTAATACGTTAATTTGTTGTTCTCTACTCATAAGAACTATTTTTAGTCCCTTAGGAGTATATTCCTTTAAATACCCGTAACTGCTTCCCTCTATTTTTATCTTATCCAAATTATTTTCACTTTTAATTATTGTATATATAGTATTTTCAAGTATATCTTCATCAATTTCAGTATAACTAGTAACCTTTGCTATATTATTATCAGCATCTAATTCTATAATTACACTACTGCTCATCATAGGAAAATTTGGACCTAGCTTTCTAGGATTAGACATAGTGTTCCTTAATTCATGCTCTAAATCCTTTTCCATACTTATAGCTGTTGATATATAAATTGTACCAAAGATTAATACAAACACCATTGTCAATAAAGACATATTAATTAATATAAATTTTTTCTTTAATTTATCAAACAAGATTAATCCTCCAATCTATATCCAACACCTCTTATTGTTACTATGTTTACTTTAGATTTTAAATAAGCTAATTTCTTTCTAATAAATGAAATATAAACTTCTATGTTGTTATACTCAACTTCTGAATCAAATCCCCAAAGCTTAGTTATTAAATCATCTTTACTAACAACACATCTTGGCCTTTCCATAAAATATTTAATAATTTCAAATTCTTTTAGAGTTAATCTTATACTTTCATCATTTGCATCTAAATCATAAGTATTTATATTTAATCTTATATCCCCATAAGTTAATATATTTTCATTGATTACATTGCCCTTTCTTCTAGTTATAGACCTAAGTCTAGCTAATAATTCTTCTGCAGCAAAGGGCTTTGATAAATAATCATCTGCTCCTAAATCTAATCCTAAGACTCTATCTTCTATTTGAGTCTTTGCAGTTAACATAATGATTGGAGTAAGAATCCCTTCTTTTCTTAATTTTTTTAATATGCTTAATCCATCTAACTTAGGTAACATTATATCTAATACTATTACATCATATATATCTGTTAGTGCAAAATTCAGCCCATCTTCCCCATCATAAACTGCATCTACAGTGTATTTATTATTAGTTAATATTTGAACTAAAGCTTCTGATAATTCTCTTTCATCTTCAATTAAAAGTAGTTTCATTTTATTACCTCCATAATTAAAGTGTTTTATACTATTTTTCTTCTTATTTTATTACATAACAAAATTTTACCACAGAAACCTTAAAATAAAATTAAATTTAAGACTATATTAAGGTTCCTATAATAGTATTATTTTGACAGGAGGTGAAAATTTTATGACAAAGCCAAGACATGAAATTAAAGTTTTTATCAATTACTCTGACTATATTTCTATAAAAAATAGGCTTAAATACTTTGCAACATTAGATAGAAATGCAGGAAAGGATGGTATTTATCATATAAGAAGTTTATATTTTGATAATTATTCTGATAAAGCTTTAATGGAAAAAATTAATGGATTTAACAATAGAGAAAAATTTAGAATTAGATTTTATAATCATGACCATTCTTTTATTAAACTTGAAAAGAAAAGTAAAACTAATGGGTTATGTTATAAATCTTCTGCTCCATTAACAAAGGAAGAATGTGAAAAAGTATTAAATGGAGATATTGAATTTTTAAAGGATTCTAATATTGATGTATTAAAAGAGTTTTATTGTAAATTAAAATATCAATGTCTTAAGCCTAAGACATTAGTTGATTATACTAGAGAAGCTTATATTTTCAGTTCTGGAAATGTAAGAATAACTATAGATAGCAATTTAAAGAGTGGATTATATTCTACAAATATCTTTGATGCTAATCTTCCGACCTTAGGTTTAATAAATGAAAATCCAATAATTTTAGAAATTAAATATGATAATTTTCTTCCTGACATAATAAGAGATCTTATTCAAACTAATATCCGTAGTCAAACTGCTGTATCAAAATATGCAGCTTGTCGATTATTTACAGTATAATTTATATTTTGGAGGTAACAAAAATGACTTTTAATGATATTTTTAAATCTAGCTTTTTAGAAAAAGCTTCTTCATTCTCAATTCTTGATATGGTTATAGCACTTGTTCTTGCATTTGTAATAGGATTATTTATTTTCTTAGTTTACAAAAAGACTTTTAGAGGTGTTATGTACTCTGAAAACTTTGGTGTATCCCTTGTTGCTATGACTTTAATAACAACACTTATTATCCTAGCAGTTACATCAAATGTTGTATTATCCCTTGGTATGGTTGGTGCTTTATCAATTGTAAGATTTAGATCAGCAATTAAAGAACCCTTAGACATAGCTTTTGTTTTTTGGTCAATAAGTATTGGTATAGTTCTTGGAGCTGGTCTTATTCCTCTAGCAGTATTTGGATCTGTTTTCATAGGAATAATATTACTTTTATTTGTAAATAAAAAGAGTTCAGATAATCCTTATATACTAATAGTAAATTGTAATGATGAAGATAGTGAAACTTTAGCAATGACTCATATTAATAAATCTGTAAAGAAACATGTTATAAAATCTAAAACTGTATCTGCTAGCAATGGTATTGAAATTACTGTTGAAATCAGATTAAAGGAAATGTCAACTAAATTTGTTAATGAAATCAACAATTTAGAAGGAGTTAATAACGTAGTTTTAGTAAGCTATAATGGAGACTATATGAATTAGCCCGTAAGGTGGTGTTAAAAATGATTTCAAAAAAACATATAAATGCTATTATAGCTACACTAACTGCTATTGCTGTAGTTTTCACTACTTTAATTTATGTTAATTCTAAAAACATTACTAATAAAGATTCAAGTTCTTCTGGTAATTTTGCTTATATAGATACTGTATTTAACAAGGAAAAAGTAACAGAAATTGATTTGGAAATTAATGAAGATATTTGGAATTCCCTATTAGAAAATGCTATAGATGAAGAATATGTAAATGCAAATATTACTGTTAATGGCACTAAATATAATAATGTTGGTATTAGAGCAAAAGGAAATTCTAGTTTATCTATGGTTGCTAGTGATGACACTACTGATAGATATAGCTTTAAAGTAAAATTTGATGAATATGTAGATGGACAAACTTTAGATGGCTTAAGTAAAATCGCCTTAAACAATATAATGTCTGATGCAACTTATATGAAAGAATATCTTTCCTACGATTTACTTCAGAAAATGGGGGTTCCTACTCCAGCCTTTGCCTTCACAAATATAAAAGTAAATGGTGAAGAATGGGGATTATACTTTGCTGTAGAATCTATTGAAGAAGAGTTTATTGAAAGAAACTACGGTTCTTTATCTGGAAACCTATATAAACCCGAAGGTAATGAAATTGGTGCTATGGGTAATAAAGAAAATATGAAAGGTTTAAATGTTCCTGCTATGGCTAACACGGAAATTCCTGAAGGATTTACACCTCCTAATATGGATGATGCTCAAAACAGTGGCAATGTTGTTCCACCTAATATGAATAATATTGAAGCTCCTGAAGGTTTCACTCCTCCTAATATGGGAAATGGAGAAGTTACTGCTCCTCCTAATATGAATAATGAGCAAACTGATGGAAATTCTGCAGCTAGTACTGATAGTAATATAGAAAACTCCGACTCTCAATTAAATGATAGATCTAATAAAAATGGATTTAGAGGTGGAATGATGGGTGGTGGCGGAATGGGATCTTCTAATGGTGCAAACCTAGTATATACTGATGATAATAAGGAATCATATTCTGATATATTTGATAATATAGTATTTAAAACAACCACTGACACTGATGAAGATAAGGTTATTGAAATGATAAAAAATCTAAATGAAGGAACTAATTTAGAAGAATACCTTAACGTAGATGAAATCCTTAGATATTTTGCAGTAAATACCTTCCTTGTTAATTTGGACAGCTATGCTTCTAATATGAAACATAATTATTATCTTTATGAAAAGGATGGAGTATTTGAAATAATTCCTTGGGATTATAACCTTTCCTTTGGTGCCTTTAATATAGGAAGTGCTAGTAATGCTATTAATTTCCCAATAGATAGTCCTGTTACAGATACTCTTGAAAACAGTCCTTTAATAGGTAAGTTATTAGAAGTTGATAAGTATAAAGAATCTTATCATAAATATCTTCAAGAAATAGTTGATTATGTTAATAATGGGACCTATGAAAATACAATAGATCAAGTAAATTCACTTATATCAGATTATGTTAAAAATGATGCTACTGCCTTTTATACTTATGAAGAATATACATCCTCTCTTCCTGAATTAAAAAACTTTGGAATAGATAGAGTAAAAAGTATATCTGCACAACTTGATGGAAGTCAGCCATCTACTAGCTATGGTAATATAGAAACCTCTGTTAATTTAACTGCTTTAGGTACCCAGGGTATGAATAATAAAAATATGGATATGCAACGACCTAATAATAATATAGGAAATCCGAATATTGGTACTGATTCAGATAATGATAATAAAGGAAATGAAATGAATCCACCTAATATGGATAATAATTTAGATTCAACTACTAGTGCTAGCTTAGAAAATAACGCTGCTAGCAGAGGTGAAATGCAAAGACCTTCTGGAAATAATAATATGAATCCAGAAAATAAGGATACTTTAGCAAATAGTAGTTCTAAAGAAGATCAAATTCCAAATATAAACAATAAAAATAATATGTTTGAAAATATACCAAATAATCAGGCAAATTCTTTTAATATTAAAAGTAACTTGTTAATATTAGGTGGATACCTATTGCTTTTAATTGCCGCTATAATATTCGTAGCTATGTTTAAAAGAAGAAAATTTAAAATATAAATATAGGCTATCTTTATTATATTATTTCCATAGACATATTTTATTTTCTAATAAATCTATTACCTTAAAAATTATTAATGACATTATACTAAGAGATATTACTCAAAGAGATATTTTTAAAAAAGTTGTTGCTATTTATTTAATTTAATGTTATTCTATTTAAGCAGTTGGTACGTAAGTGCTAATTACTTGAGGAGCTTGGGTTGTCTTTCGCCGGATACCAAGCTCCTCTCTATTTATAAAGATTTATGGAAAGGATAAATATATGAATTTTAAAAATTTAAATATAAATTCGTTATTAATTGACTTGTTAAAGAAAAATGGAATAATAAATCCTACTAAGGTTCAAGAAAAGGTTATTCCTAAAATTATTAATAAAAATGATTTAATAGTAAAGTCTAAAACTGGTTCTGGTAAAACACTCTCTTTCTTACTACCTGTCCTTCAAAGAGTAAACACTAATTCTAAAAATACAGAAGTATTAATTTTATCTCCTACTAGAGAACTAGCTATTCAAATTACTGAAGAAGCTAATAAATTTAATATAAATAATTTAAGAATATTAGCTGCTTATGGTGGTAAAGACGTTGGTTCCCAAATAAAGAAACTTAATAAAGGAATAAATATTATCATTGCAACTCCTGGAAGATTAATAGATCATTTAGAGAGAAAAAGCATAAACTTAGATAAGTTAAATACAGTTGTTATTGATGAAGCAGATCAAATGCTTTTAATGGGCTTTAGAAATGAAATAGAAAAAATAATGACCTATGCTCCTAAAAAGCTTCAAACTCTTTGTTTTTCTGCAACTATAGATGCTAAAGTTAAAAAGCTTGCTTATAGATATATGAATAATCCAGATATTATAGATATTACAGAAAATGAAAAATCTGAAATTCCTAATATCAAACAAGAAGTTGTTAAGACTACCGATAGATGGAAGCTTGATGCATTAGTTAAAATTATGGAAGAAGATAATCCATTTATGGCTATAATTTTCTGTAGAACTAAAAGACGTGCAGATGAGTTAGAAATAAAACTAGCTGCCAAAGGTATAAAAGCTGCCAAAATACATAGCGATGTTCCTCAAAACAAAAGAGAAAAAATAATGAAAGATTTTAGAAATTGTGAAATACAATATCTAATAGCAACTGATGTTGCCTCAAGAGGAATAGACGTTACTGGAGTAACCCATATATATAACTATGATGCACCTGAAAGTGTTGAAAGCTATATTCACAGAATAGGAAGAACAGCTCGTGCTGGAGATACTGGGTACACTTGCCTTATTACAGATCCTAAAAATTATAATATTTTAGAAGAAATTGAAGAATATTTGAAATTTACTATTCCCGAAAGAGAAGTTAAATTTAGATAAAAAGAGTAGATAAATGTTATATTCCTTGCTCCGTCGCGAGCTCCAAGTCGCCGTCATATAACATTTATCTACTTCAATACTGAATGTAATAATTCCTCATTTTATTCGGAATTATGAAAATGAGGAATTATATAAATTATTTGCTGCCTCATAACTTCCAAGTCAACCTCATATAACATTTAGTCAATTCTATACTAAAGAAAAAACCCTATTGTGAATATAAAAAATATTTATCCGCTCTATAAATTTGAATTTACCTTTACCAAATGAATGGAATCACTTTATATTTTACCTTGTTTTTATATTCCGAATATCCTGCCAATCTTTCTTCTAACACTTGCTCCTCATTTCTAATTCTTTTCGCCATAATAAATGGATATATAAGAAAAATTAAAAATGCAAATATGGAACCAAGTACTAATGGCATAGACAAAAATAGTAAAATTGTTGATGAATACATTGGATGCCTTACAATTCCATACAACCCTGTATCTATTACCTTTTGATCTTCTTGTATTTCTACAGTTCTTGATAAATACATATTTTCTCGCAAAACTTCTGCATATAACACATAAGCCAATAAAAATATAATTGTTGCAACAACAACAAGCCCTTTAGGTAATATAATCCATTGAAACCTATAGTTTAATCCAGAAACTACAAAACCACAGATAAACGTTATCCCTCCAAGCAGAAGTACCGCTTTCTGTTCTGATTCCTTCTCTTTTGCATTTAGCCTTTTACGTAATAAATCAGGATTCTTAATCATCAAAATAATTCCTACAATAAACATAGGTACAAAAAGAATACCTATAAACAACCAAGCATTCCAATAATTTAATGTACCTGCTGGAATGAATAATAATAATGCTATTATTGTAAAGCCAAAAACAAATTTTGTGATTGCTTGTATAAACAATTTTTTATCCATTCAACTCTCTCCCACTTCCTATTTATCTTTCACTCTTCTTTAATTATACCATATTTTTCAAGTATACTCTCACTTATGATTCTGTTTAATTATCTATATCATAAATAAAAAGGAAGTGATTCAGCCCAAATCACTTCCTTTTCTCTTATTTCATTATTTCATTCTTTAATTCCTAACTCTTTCCTCTTACCTATTACCTACTATCTTAACTTCCATATGTCCCTATTATACTCTTCAATAGTTCTATCTGATGAGAAGAATCCAGCTTTACTAATATTAATTAGTACCTTCTTATTCCAAGTAGTTCTATCTTCGTAATCCTTAAATACCTTTTCCTTAGTCTTAATATATTCTTCTAAATCTAATAGAGTCATAAACCAATCTTTATTAATTAATTCATTTTTGAGTCTAGATAAATTTTCTTTATCTCCAACAGCTAACATTTCATCGCTAACTATAAAATCAACTAATTCCTTAATTGCTGGTTTTTCATAGTATTTCTTTGAAACATAATCTGCATTTTTATAATGTTCAATAACTTCTTGACTTGATTCACCAAAGATATAAATATTGTCATCACCAACTAATTCATGGATTTCAACATTTGCTCCATCTTCAGTTCCTAAAGTTAATGCACCATTAAGCATAAACTTCATATTTCCTGTACCTGAAGCTTCCTTTGAAGCTAATGAAATTTGTTCTGAAACATCACAAGCTGGTATTAATTTTTCTGCCTTTGTTACATTATAGTTTTCTACCATAACAACTTTTAAATATTTATTTACTTCTGGATCATTATTTATGATTTCTTGCAAACATAATATTGTATGAATTATATCTTGAGCAATTACATATGCTGGTGCTGCTTTAGCTCCAAATATCATTGTAATTGGTCTCTCTGGAAGATTTCCCTTTTTAATTTCTAAATACTTATGAATTATATAAAGTACATTCATTTGTTGTCTCTTATATTCATGAAGTCTCTTTATTTGAATATCAAATATAGAATTTTCATCAACCTCTATATTTTGAGTATCCTTTAAATATTTCTTTAATGCTAATTTATTATTCTTTTTAATTTCTTCTAACCTTTTTAATACTTCATTATTATCTACATATTTTAATAAATCATCTAATTTCTTTGCATCAGTTTTAAATTCATCACCAATCAAGCTACTAATATAATCTGAAAGTTCATTATTGCAATGAATTAACCATCTTCTAAATGTTATACCATTTGTTTTATTATTAAACTTTTCAGGATATATATCATAAAATGGCTTAAGCTCTTCATGTTCTAGAATTTCTGTATGAAGGGCAGCAACTCCATTTACACTAAATCCATAATGAATATCCATATGAGCCATATGAACTCTATTATCTTTGTCTATTATTTGTACTCTTTCATCAGAATACTTAGCTTTTACTTTGTTATCTAATTCTCTTATTATTGGCATTAATTGAGGTGCTACTCTATCCAGGTATTCTATTGGCCATTTTTCTAAAGCTTCAGCTAAAATAGTATGATTTGTATATGCACAAGTCTTAGAAACTATTTCTATTGCTTCTTCCATAGCTATTCCCTTATGACCTAAAAGTCTAATTAATTCAGGAATTATCATTGATGGATGTGTATCATTTATTTGTATTACAACATGTTCATGTAACTTATGGATATCATATCCATTCTCTTCAAATTCCTTTAATATAAGTTGTGCTGCATTACTTACCATAAAGTATTGTTGATAAACTCTTAATAAATTTCCAGCCTTATCACTATCATCTGGATATAAGAATAAAGTTAAGTTTTTCTTTATTTCTTCCTTATTAAAATCAATGCCATCCTTTACTAATGATTCATCTATAGTATCTATATCAAATAAGTGAAGTTTGTTACATGGCTTATTATATCCAGTAACATCTATATCATAAAGAGTTGATACAACCTTAAATCCGCCAAATGGAACTTCGAATTTTATATCTGTTTTATTTAACCAACTTTCACTAGTTATCCATGGATTCTTAACAGCTTTTTGTTTATTATTTTCAAAAACTTGTTTAAATAAACCAAAATGATAGTTTAAACCTATTCCATCTCCATTAAGTCCTAATGTGGCAATTGAATCTAGGAAACAAGCTGCAAGTCTTCCAAGTCCACCATTACCTAATGAAGGCTCTAATTCTACTTCCTCAATTTCAGTAAGGTCTTTACCATTATCATGTAAAACTTTTTTAACTTCTTCATATAAACCTAAATTAATTAAATTATTAGATAAAAGCTTTCCAATTAAAAATTCTGCAGAAATATAATATAATTTCTTTTTACTTTCATTGCTTCCTTGTTTCTTTATTGAATTCTTTGTTAATTCTAATAAAGCTAAATAAATTTCTTCATTACTTGCTTCTTTTATTGTCTTTTTAAATCTTTCATTTAAAACTTTTGATAAATTTTCTTGTACCATTTTATTATCCCACCCTTACCTTATTTGCTTCATTTATAATAATATTATTTATTAATCCCTTTAGTTACTGGACCAATCAAACCCTTTACAAATATTATAATATCAATAATAAATAATACAATTTGCAAATTAATTCTTTTATTTGTATATTCTTCACATTAAATTAAAAAAACATATATTATCTTTTATCCTTACTTCTCTATAAGTGGATATAAGATAATATATGCTTCTTAATATTAACTATAATAATTCCATATACTTTATAAACATTTATATTATATATAACTTAAGCTTTTTTTATCCAACTAATTACATACTTATACTTAGTATTTAGGTTAGGATTTTCTAATTTAAATTCTCCATCAATACCCTTTTCCTGTAAGAATAAATCCAGATGACAAAGAGCTATTCCTATATCTATTCTATTCATCTTGGTTTTTCCTGAGTTATATATATGAAAATCCTCTTCATTTGCTACTATTCTCCAAGGTTGACTATTTAAAGATGATGGTGATAATCTTACCATTTCTAAAGCAATACTAGTTATGTCATCTTTTTGAATAAGGTTTTTATGGAAGTCTTTTTCAAAAAATAGTTCTGAAAAATCTAATCTATTATTTCTATGATCTTTTATAAAAGATGAAATAAATGATCTTTTTCCTCCTTTATATCCAACTGGAGAGATTACTGGCAATATTTCATTTTCTTTTAAATTGATTGTTTTTTCAAAAGCACTTTTACTAAAACTAGCTCCTAACCATACCGAATCAAGTCCTAGAGAAGTACAATATAAAATAGCTTTCTCAAAGGTATATCCTAATGCCTCTAAAGCAAAGTCACCTTTTTCACATACCCCAACTAAATAATAGTTTGCACCACTAATTACTCCATAAGTGCCTAATCTAACTACTCCATCATATTTTTCTTTTTTTACTAATCTTACTCTAACCTTTACACCAAAAGGGTTATCCAATGTATTAACATATTCCTCTATATTTTCAATTATTTCTTCTGATAGCTGTTCCCCACTATAGCTTCTAACAGAATATCTATTTCTAATAGAATCCTCTATTGACCTTATACATAAATTATTCACCCTATATACCCTCCTAAATTATGAAGTTACAATTATTCTTATTTAATTTTACCATTCTATTCTATTAATATCTATTATAT
>OGSQ01000506.1_pt1 | contig 13107 bp, 11 predicted proteins | sample 1573921 | NCBI WGS metagenome assembly OGSQ01 (sample SAMN03295832, study PRJEB24534) | human gut metagenome | isolation source: fecal sample 7 from infant 4 | host: Homo sapiens | place: USA: Pittsburgh, PA | collected 2014-07 | reverse complement strand
AATATATAAAGATAGTATTTTTGAGTGGAGATAAGGCTATGCCTAAGGGTTTTTATACTTTTAATAATTATTTTAAAATAAATTCTAATATAGTTACAGCATCTATGGAAGATTATATAGAAATGATTTATAGACTATCAAATAAGACTGGTTTTACTAGGGTGGTAGATTTATCTAAGGCATTAAATGTGAAACCAGCCTCTATAACAAATATGATAAGAAAGTTAGATGAATTAAGCCTAGTTACTTATGAAAAATACGGATATATAAAGCTTACAGAAGAAGGGCATAGTTATGGAGCATACTTATTATATAGGCATAATACTATAGAAAAGTTTTTAACTATAATAGGTGTTACAAACAATATTTTAGAAGAAACAGAGAAAATTGAGCATGTTTTAAGTAAAGAAACTTTTGAGCGAATTGAATATTTTATAGAAATTATTGATAATCATCCAATAATAAAAGATAAATTAGGGAAGAATAGATAATATTATTATTTAGTTAATGGAGTGATTATATGAAATCAGTTTGGTCTGAAAGCTATAAAACAAATAAAAAAGAACATAACTTAGATATAGAAGAGGCTGATGTAGTTATTATAGGGGGAGGTATAGCAGGAGTATTAACAGCCTATATGCTAAAAGAAAATAAAATAAATGCTGTGGTATTAGAGAGAGGGAAAGTTTTAACTGGTAATACAATGAATACTACAGCCAAAATTACAATACAACATAATATTATATATGATAAATTAATTAAGGAATTTGGAAAAGAAAATGCAAAAAGATATGCTTTAGCTAATCAACTAGCTTTAGAAAATTATGAAGAAATAATCAGCAAAAATAATATTGATTGTAATTTTGAAATAGCTGATGCTTATATTTACACCTTAGATTCACCAGAAAAAATAGAAAAAGAGTATAAGGCGGCAGTAAGTTTAGGAATAGATGCTGAATTAGTAGATAATACTGAACTACCATTTGAAGTTGCTAAAGCTGTTAAGTTCAGAAATCAAGCACATTTTAATCCGATAAAGTTTTTAAATCATATTATAAAGGACTTAACTATATATGAAGATACAACTGCTATAGAAATAAAAGACAATATAGTAGTTACAAATAGGGGTGAAATAAAGGCTAAAAGCATAGTAGTAGCTACACATTTCCCTATTATTAATGTTCCTGGATATTATTTTTTTAGAATGCATCAAGAAAGAGAGTATGTTATTGCCTTAAAAAATGCTCAACTTTTAAAAGGAATGTATATAGATGAAAAGGAATCTGGATATTCATTTAGAAGATATGAAGATTATTTAATTTTAGGTGGAGCATCTGGGAGAACTGGAAGTAATGAAGAAGGTGGTTCTTATAAGAAATTAAGGGATTTAGCTAAAAAGCTCTATCCAGATTCAATTGAAGAATATCATTGGTCTGCACAAGATTGTATGACTTCAGATGGAATCCCTTTTATAGGTGTATATTCAAAGGAACTTCCTAATGTTTATGTAGCTACTGGATTTAATAAATGGGGAATGACATCATCTATGGTTTCAGCAATAATAATTAGTGGATTAATAAATGGTAAAACATATGATTTCAATGAAATCTTTTCTCCAAGTAGATTTGATATGACGGCATCAATTAAAAACTTACTTAAAGATGGATTTGAAACAACATATAACTTTATTGCAGAAAAAATAAGAATTCCAATGGAAACTGCAGAAAATATTAAAAATGGTGATGCTGGAATAGTATTATATGAAGGAAAAAAGGTTGGAGTATATAAAAATCAAGAAGGTAAGATATATGCTGTATCTACTAAGTGTCCACATTTAGGATGCGAATTAAAGTGGAATGCTGATGACTTATCCTGGGATTGCCCTTGTCATGGATCAAGATTTAACTATAAGGGAGAATTCTTAGAATCTCCAACTATTAAAGATTTGAAGTATGAAGAATAAAGAAAATTATACTAAGAAGAAAGGCTATTTTGAAGGCTGGTATTTCAAACATCAAAGTAAAGAGCTTAGTATTTCATTTATTCCAGGTATAAATATAAACAGGAATGGAGATAAATATGCCTTTATTCAGATTATTACTGAAAATAAGTCATATAATGTAAACTATGATTATAAGGATTTTTCTATAAGTAAAGATAAGCTTACAATAAAAATAAAAGATAATATTTTTTCATTAAGTGGAGTAATAGTTAATATAAAGAATAAAGATATTAATATAAAAGGAAGACTTATTTATAAAAACATTACTCCTATAAAGAAAGATATAATGGGACCTTTTGCACATCTTCCATTTATGGAATGTTTTCATGGAGTTTTAAGTTTAAATCATACTGTAGAAGGAAGTTTATTTATTAATTATAAAGAATTTAAATTTAATGGAGGTAAAGGATATATAGAAAAGGACTCAGGAACATCTTTTCCTGATAAATATCTATGGGTACAATCTAATTATTTTAAGAATAATTATATAAGTATAATGGTTTCTATAGCTAATATACCCTTTTTAGGTTTTAAATTTATGGGATGTATAGCCATAGTTTATTATGAAGGCATGGAATATATATTAGCCACCTATAATGGAGTAAAGATAATATCTTACAATGAAAAGGGATTAATAATTAAGAAGGGTGAATATAGATTAGAAATAGAAATAGAAGAACTACATCCGCAAAAGCTTTTGGCTCCAAATGGCGGAGAAATGATAAGAACAATAACAGAAAATATCTCCTGTAATGCAAGGTTTAAATTTTATAAAGGTAAAAATTTAATTTTTAATTTAGATTCAGATAAAACAAGTTTTGAATATGTAAGTAATTAAAAAATGTGAAGTATAATATTATACTTCACATTTAATTATTTCAAATCAAATAATTACATTGATTTGTGGAATGTTCTATTTATAACATCTAATTGTTGTTCTCTTGTTAACTTAATGAAGTTTACAGCATATCCTGAAACTCTGATAGTTAATTGAGGATATAATTCTGGATGTTCCATAGCATCTAATAAAGTTTCTCTATCAAATACATTTACATTTAAGTGTTGAGCACCTTGAGAGAAGTATCCATCCATCATTGTTCCTAAGTTATGGATTCTATTTTCAGGTGTCTTTCCTAATGCATCAGGTATTATTGAGAAAGTATTTGATATACCATCTTGTGAATGCTCATATGGTAATTTAGCAACTGAGTTTAATGATGCTAATGAACCACTGTTATCTCTTCCGTGCATTGGATTAGCTCCTGGAGCAAATGGTTCTCCAGCTTTTCTTCCATCTGGAGTAGTACCAGTCTTCTTACCATAAACAACATTTGAAGTTATTGTTAATACTGATTGAGTGTGGTATGCATTTCTGTATGTCTTGTTCTTTCTGATTTTGTTCATCATATTTTCAACTAACCATACAGCAATATCATCAACTCTATCGTCATCATTTCCATATTTAGGGTAATCGCCTTCAACTTCAAAGTCGATAGCTACGCCTTCTTCATTTCTTATTGGCTTAACCTTAGCATATTTAATTGCTGATAAAGAGTCAGCACAAACAGATAATCCTGCTATACCGCAAGCCATTGTTCTGAATACATCTCTATCATGTAAAGCCATTTGTAATTTTTCATATGAATACTTATCATGCATGTAATGAATAACATTTAAAGTGTTAACATAAAGATTAGCTAACCAATCTGTCATAGTTTCAAATCTTTCCATTACTTCATCATAGTTTAGATATTCACTAGTTAGTGGTGCAAGCTTAGGTCCAACTTGCATTCCATTTTTTTCATCTTTACCACCATTAATAGCGTAAAGTAAAGTTTTAGCTAAGTTAACTCTAGCACCGAAGAATTGCATTTGTTTACCAACTCTCATAGCAGATACGCAACAAGCAATTGCATAATCATCTCCCCAGTATGGAGCCATTAAATCATCATTTTCATATTGAACTGAGCTTGTATCAATAGAAACCTTTGAACAGAAATCTTTAAATCCTTGAGGTAATCTAGTTGACCAAAGTACAGTTAGGTTTGGTTCAGGTGATGGTCCTAAAGTATATAATGTGTTAAGAATTCTGAAAGAGTTCTTAGTAACTAAAGTTCTTCCATCTAATCCCATACCACCGATTGATTCAGTAACCCAAGTTGGATCTCCTGAGAATAAATCGTTGTATTCTGGAGTTCTTAAGAATTTAACAAGTCTTAATTTCATAACGAAATGGTCAACTAATTCTTGAGCTTCCTCTTCAGTTATTAATCCAGCTTTTAAATCTCTTTCAATATATATATCTAAGAAAGTAGAAGTTCTTCCAAGAGACATAGCAGCACCATTTTGGTCCTTTATAGCTCCTAAGAATCCAAAGTATAACCATTGGATAGCTTCTTTAGCATTCTTAGCTGGTCCAGATATATCAAAACCATAAGTTTCAGCTAATCCTTTTAATTCTTTTAAAGCAACTATTTGATCAGATATTTCTTCTCTTAATCTAATTACTTCTTCATCTATACATTTAACTTCTAAGCTCTTCTTTTGAGCAATTTTATCTTCTATTAATCTATCTACACCGTATAAAGCAACTCTTCTATAGTCACCTATAATTCTTCCTCTACCATAAGCATCTGGAAGTCCAGTTATAACTCCAGATTTTCTTGCAAGTCTCATTTCATCAGTATAAGCATCAAAAACACCCTGATTATGAGTTTTTCTATACTTAGTAAATATTTCAGAAATTCTTGGGCTTACTTCATAACCATAAGCTTTTGCAGCATTTTCAGCCATTCTTATACCACCAAAAGGCATTACAGCTCTCTTTAAAGGAGCATCAGTTTGAACTCCAACTATTTTTTCGAAAGCTTCATCTATATATCCAGCTTTATATTCATTTATTCCAGAGATAGTTTCAGTATCAATATCTAGAACTCCACCATTTTCTCTTTCTTTTTTGAATAATTCACTTACTTCTTCCCATAATTTTTTAGTTGAATCAGTTGCACCTGCTAAAAAATTATCGTCGCCAGTGTATGGAGTATAGTTTAATTGAATAAAGTTTCTAACATCAATAGACTTAGTCCATTGGCCTTGCTTAAAATTGATCCATTCTTGCTTCATACATTGCACCCCTTTTTAACTATTTACAAACATTCTTACAATTGGGAATAATTCTCAATGAATAATGTTTATCTTCTACATTTTATCATTAAGTACTAATAATTGCAAGAATGTCTTAAAAGTTAAGTAAAATCTTTAATTTTATTATATTGATAAGAAATAATCTTACTGTATAATTATAATATATAATTAGAAGTTTTGGGAGGACTTTTTTATGGCTGGCGAAAGAAAAATTTGCAGATGTAGAAATGTTAGCTATTTAGATATAAGGCAAGCTATGAAATCAGGTGCTAGAGATATAGAAGATATTATGGAAGCTACAGGTGCTGCAACTTGTTGTGGGGGCTGTACTAGTGAGATATTATCCATATTAAATTCAGCTTGTAGCTGTAATTCTGTTTCTATTAATGAGGTGTTGGATGCAGTTAAGTCAGGAGCTGATTCAACAGATAAAGTTGGAGAAGTTACAAAAGCAGGTACTACTTGTGGTAGATGTATGCCATTAATAGAAAGTATTGTAGAATTAAAAAAATAAAAAGTTATATATTTAAATAGAAAAATAGATTTAAACTACTGTAGTTTAAATCTATTTTTCTATTTAAATGATTTTTTATGAATGAAAATGATTGATTTTTAGATTTAAAGTGAAATAAAATGAATTATTTTGAATGAAATCTCTTGAAATCGTTTTAGAAAAGGAGTATTATTTTAACAAGGAGTGATTTTATGTTAACAGAAGAAAGACAAAAGTTAATATTAGAGGAGCTTAATAAAAATTCAGTAGTATATGTTAGTGATTTAGTGAAGAAATTAGATGCTTCAGAATCAACAATTAGAAGAGATTTAAATTCATTAAATGCAGAAGGAAAACTGAAAAAAGTTCACGGGGGAGCTACTTTAGTTGAAAAGGAATTTAATACTAAAGATGATGATATTTCAATAAGAGAAAATTTGAATATAGAAGATAAGGCTGTAATTGCAAAATATGCAGCTAGCTTAGTAACTAAAAATGACTTTGTTTATATAGATTCAGGAACAACTACAAATTTAATTATAGATTACTTAGAAGAAACAAATGCAGTATATGTAACAAATGGAATAAATCAAGCTAAAAGATTAATTAGCAAAGGATTTACAACTTATATAATTGCAGGAGAGATAAAGGCAACTACAGAAGCAGTAGTAGGAATAGAAGCAATAAATAGTTTGAAAAAATACAATTTCACCAAAGGTTTTTTTGGAACTAATGGTATCTCTGAATATAGAGGGTTTACAACTCCGGACATAAAAGAGGCTTTAGTTAAAGAAGAAGCTATTAAAAGGACTAGAAATCCTTATATTCTTTCAGATAAAACAAAATTTAATGAAATAAGTTGTATCACATTTGCAGAGATAGATGAAGCAGTAATAATTACTAATGAATTAGAAGATACTAGATATTATGATAAAACTGAAGTAGTGGAGGTCTTAAAATTATGATATATACTATAACATTTAACCCAGCTCTTGACTATATAGTTAGAGTTGACGATTTTAAGATAGGAGAAGTTAACAGAACATCCTATGAAGAGATATATGCAGGAGGAAAAGGAATTAATGTTTCTATAGTTTTAAATAATTTAAATGTAGAAAATATAGCTCTTGGATTTATAGCAGGATTTACAGGAGAAGAAATCCAAAATAGATTAAAACAAATGGGTTGTAAAACAGATTTTATAAAACTAAATAGTGGTATGTCTAGAATAAATGTTAAGCTGAAATCAAAGGAAGAGTCAGAAATAAATGGTCAAGGACCAGATATTAATAATGATGATTTAGATAAATTATATAAAAAATTAGATCTATTGAAAGAAGGTGATATGTTAATTTTAGCAGGAAGCATTCCAAGTACCCTTCCAGAAAATATATATGAAATTATAATGGAAAGGTTATTAGATAAAGGAATAAAAATTATAGTAGACGCAACAAAGGATTTATTATTAAATGTTTTAAAATATAAACCATTTTTAATTAAACCTAATCACCATGAGTTAGGGGAATTATTTAATGTTAAGATTAAAAATGACGATGAAATTATACTTTATGCTAAAAAGCTTAAGGAAATGGGAGCAAGGAATGTATTAGTTTCTATGGCTGGAGATGGAGCCATATTTATAACAGAAGATAATAGGGTTATAAAATCAGATGTTCCAAAAGGAAAGCTAGTAAATTCTGTAGGTGCAGGAGATTCCATGGTAGGAGGCTTTATTGCTGGATATATTAATGAAGGTAATCTAGAAGAAGCTTTTAAAATGGGGGTAGCAACAGGAAGTGCTAGCGCATTTTCAGAAGGATTAGCAACTAAAGATAAAGTGAATGAATTATTAAAAGAAATATTATAATTTGGAGGATGAATTATGAAAATTACAGATCTATTGAACAGAAAATCTATAGCAATAAATCCTAAAGTAAATTCTAAAAATGAAGCAATAGATAAGTTAGTAGATTTAATGGATGCTTCAGGAAATTTAGTGGATAAAAATGAATATAAGAAAGCAGTGTTAGCTAGAGAAGAACTTAGTACTACTGGTATTGGGGATGGAATTGCTATACCACATGCTAAAACAAAAGCTGTTAAGAATGCTGGTTTAGCAGCTATGATAGTAAATGATGGAGTAGATTATGACTCCCTTGATGGGAATCCAGCAAAGATATTCTTCTTAATAGCTGCTCCAGATGGAGAAAACAATGTGCATTTAGAAGTTTTAGCAAGACTTTCAACTATGTTAATGGATGAAAAGTTTAGAAATGCTTTAGAAGGTTCTAAAACGCCAGAAGAATTTATAAAATTAATTGATGAATTTGAAAATGAAAAAGTTAATAAAGTAAAAGATGGAAGCAAAGATGGATATAGAATATTAGCAGTAACAGCATGTCCTACTGGAATTGCTCATACTTATATGGCTGCTGAAAGTTTAGAAGAAAAAGCGAAAGAAATGGGAGTTTCAATAAAAGTAGAAACAGATGGTTCAGGTGGAGCTAAAAATGTTCTAACTGATAAAGAAATAGAAGCAGCAGAATGTATAATAGTTGCAGCAGATAAAAAGGTTGAAATGGCAAGATTTAATGGAAAGAAAGTTATTCAAACTAAGGTTGCCAATGGAATTCATAAATCAGAAGAATTAATTAATAGAGCTATATCAGGAGATGCACCTATTTATAATCATAATGGTTCTAAAGACATGGAAGATAGTACTTCAGGAGAAAATGAAGGTATAGGACGTCAAATATATAAACACCTTATGAATGGAGTTTCACATATGCTACCATTTGTAATTGGTGGGGGTATATTAATTGCTCTAGCATTTTTATTTGATGATTATAGTATAGATCCTGCAAACTTTGGTATGAATACACCATTTGCAGCTTTCTTAAAGACTGTAGGTGGAACAGCTTTTGATTTCATGTTACCAATATTAGCTGGATATATTGCTATGAGTATAGGTGATAGACCAGCACTTGCAGTAGGTTTTGTAGGTGGTATGCTTGCTAATAAGGGTGGATCAGGATTCCTAGGTGCATTACTTGCAGGTTTTATTGCTGGATATTTAATAGTAGGCTTAAAGAAGTTATTTGAAAAACTTCCAAATAGCTTAGAAGGTTTAAAACCAGTATTACTATATCCATTCTTTGGTATATTAATTATAGGTGCAATAATAATATTTGTAATTAATCCACCTGTTGCAGCTTTAAATAATGGAATTACTAACCTTTTAAATAACATGGGAGAAAGTAGTAGAATATTACTTGGAGCACTTTTAGGAGGAATGATGGCATTTGATATGGGTGGTCCGTTAAATAAGGCAGCTTATGTATTTGGAACTGCATCATTAGCAAATGGCCAATTCGAATTTATGGCAGCAGTTATGGTTGGTGGTATGGTTCCTCCATTAGCAATAGCATTATGTACTACATTCTTTAAAAAGAAATTTACTAAAAAGGAAAGACAATCAGCTGTTACTAATTATGTAATGGGATTATCATTTATAACTGAAGGGGCAATACCTTTTGCAGCATCAGATCCCTTAAGAGTAATACCTTCTTGTGTAATAGGATCAGCAATAGCGGGAGCATTATCAATGTATTTTGGATGTCAACTTAGAGCACCTCATGGTGGAATATTTGTATTGCCAGTTATAAGCAATCCTCTTGGATACTTTATAGCTTTAGTAGCTGGATCAGTAATAGGAATGATAGTTTTAGCTATATTAAAGAAAAATAAATATGATTAAGTAAAAAAATAGCCATAAGAATACCTTATGGCTATTTTTTTGTAAAAAGAAAGAAAAGTCTAAAAATTTAATAAAAGAGGAGAATTTTTCAGATAATTCTTATTATTTAATGGTTAAGCCTTTGATAAAATAAAATATATGTAATATAATATATTTATAGGAAATTTTAAAATTTTATAGGAGTGTGGTAAATTATGAAGAGTTTAAAAGGAACTAAAACTGCTGAAAATTTAATGAAATCTTTCGCTGGGGAATGTCAAGCAAGAACAAGATATACTTACTATGCTAGCGTAGCTAAAAAAGAAGGTTATGTTCAAATTTCAAACATATTTATGGAAACTGCTGAACAAGAAAAGGAACATGCAAAGAGATTCTATAAATTCTTAAAGGATGAATTTGCTGGAGAAGAAATAGTAATAAATGCTGGATATCCAGTAGCATTATATGATGATACTGCTAGTAACTTAAAAGCAGCTGCAGCAGGAGAAAATGAAGAATGGACTCAACTTTATCCAGAGTTTGCAAGAATTGCTAGAGAAGAGGGATTCCCAGGAGTTGCTGTTGCATATGAAAGAATAATGGAAGTTGAAAATATGCATGAAGATAGATATCTTAAATTACTTAAGAATGTAGAAGAAGGAAAAGTATTCAAAAAAGACGAAGTAGTTCTATGGAAATGTTCAAACTGTGGATATATATTTGAAGGAGCAGAAGCACCACAAGCGTGCCCAGCATGTTTACATCCACAATCATACTTTGAACTATATACTGAAAGATATTAATAATATAGATAATGACTTAAGGGGTAACTCCCTTAAGTTTTTTTTTATTTAATTCCTTGATGCATTTATGAAAAAACAATAGTATTTAGAGTAATAAAAACAATATCTAACTGTTAGTACTTTAATGTATAATTAATATGTAAGTAAAACTGAAAGGGGAATATTATGTTTAATTCCTTAAATAAAAAAGTTAAATTTATTTATATATTTTTAGGCATAATAATAGTTATTATTTGGTCCTTAACAGCAGTAAGTGTATATATGACAAAAAATTCTACAGATGGACCAATAAGTAATAGTTATAAGAGCATAGATTCAATAAAAAGTATGATAAATGCAGTAAATAACCAAGAAAAAGCTATACTTATTTATCTTCAAGGAGATAAAGAAAAGGCAGTTAACATATTTCATTCAAATGATGATGAATTTTATAAGTGGTTATATATTGTAAAGGGAAATATTACAGATAATGAAGAAGCTAATCTATTAGAACAAGTTAATTATGAATACATAGAATTTAGTAAACTATTTTCTTTAATACAAGATTATAGCAATGGAGAAAACTATAGCGAATTAGTAAAATTCTATAATGACAAAATAGCACCACAAGTAGGAATTGTAATTGATGATTTAAAAGGCTTAGAGAAATTAAATGAGGATATTATTTTAATAGAAAAAGATACTTTTCAAAGTAAAACAAAAGAAATTATATATTCTATTTCTTTATTCTTCTTAATTGCTGCTATTATTTTTGGAATAACTTGCTTTGTTTTAATAAATAGATACTTTTATGCAATAAATTTATTAGTATATTCATTAAATGATACAATAATATTATTAGATAAAGATTATAGATTTAAATTTATTAATAAGAATGGAATAAAGTTATTTGAAATAAATGAAAAAGATTATAAAAGAAAGTATTTTTTAGATCTAATCAATTTGCCTGAAATATATAATCTAATTCAAGAGTATGAAATCAGTAAAGAAAATAATAAAGTTATAGAAGTTATTTACAAAAATAAACGACTATTTCTTAAAATAGATATTTCTTCAAATAGAGAAGGAAATAGAAAAAATAGTGATATATTATTAGTTATTAAGGATACTACAGAGGTAATAGAATCAGAAGTTGCTAATAAAAATTTAATTTATACTATATCACATGAATTAAAAACTCCATTAACTTCAATAATGATGGGTATAGGACTTGTTAATAATGAAAATATTGGACAATTGAATTCGAAACAAAAGGATATAGTTGATACTATGGAAGAGGATATTCAGAATCTAAATGAATTAGTATCAGATTTATTAAAGGTATATGAAATACAATCAAATAAAAATAGTTTAAATAAAAAAAGCTATGATGTAAGTAAAATTATAATGGAGTCTTTTTCTAATTTTGAATTTCAAGCAAAAGAGAAAAAGATAGCTTTAGAAATAAATTTAAATACTAAGCTGCCTTATGTAATGATAGATAGTGAAAAAATAAAGTGGGTTTTAAATAATTTAATTTCTAATGCTATAAGGTACACTGAAAATGGTGTAGTGAAAATAAGTGCTAGTTATGATAAAGAAAAGGTATTTATATCTGTTACAGACACTGGTAGAGGAATTCCAGAAGAATATTTGAATAAAATATTTGAAAGATTTGTTAGGGTTGAAGGCTTTGATATACCTCAAGAAAGTACAGGATTAGGACTTGCTATTGCTAAGGAAATAGTAGAAATGCATGGTGGAGAAATTTGGTGTGAAAGCAAGATAGGAGTAGGTAGTAAATTTACTTTTACTATCCCATTAGTTAAAAATTAGAATTTAGGAGTTGAGGTTATGAAAAGAGTTCTAGTAATAGATGACACGAAGAATATTAGAAATTTATTAAGTACTTGTTTAGAAATAAGAGGATATAACGTAATTACAGCAGATAATGGAGTAGAAGCTTTAAGAATTGTAAAAAATAAAGATATAGATATTAATTTAATATTTTTAGATATTAGAATGCCTGGTATAAGTGGCACAGAAATTTTAAAGAGTATAAAAGAAGAAAGGGAAAACTGCCCAGTTATAATAATGACTGCTTTTGCTACAGTTAAAAATGCAATTGAATGTACAAAGCTAGGTGCATTAGTATATCTACAAAAGCCCTTTTCAACTGATAGGATAAATAGTGTTCTAGCAGAAATTGAAGGTAAAATAGAAGATAATATTAAAAATAATCAAGATGATAATTTATTAAATCAAGTAAAATTATTATTAAATAACGAAGAAAATGCTATAGAAGCACATAAGTTACTTAAAAAGGCTATAGGAATTGATCCATATAATAAAGAAATCTATTTATTAATTAGTAAAGTAAATAAGATTTTAGGAAAAGAAGAAGAAGCGGAAAGATTTGAAAAAATTTATAAGCTTTTTTAAATATATAGCTTTAATTATAGAAATGTTTTAAATTTGTAAAAACTAAGATATAATAAAGTAGTTAGAATTTTTATATAATTAGGAGGGGATTAAATATGTTTTTAAATAAATTAAATAAAGAAGAATCAATATGTTTTTTAAATTTAGTTTCAATTTTTACTAAAGTTGATAATAAATTTGCAAGAGAAGAAAAGGTTCTAGTTGATGAATATAAAGAAGAGTTAGGAATAGGTACTGAAGAAATTATAGCAATAGAATATGATGATATAATAAAAAAATTAAGTAATTCATCAGAGAAGTCTAAATTGATTATATATTTTGAATTAGTAGGATTAGCACTAGTTGATGGCGATTATGAGGATCAAGAAGTTGACTTTTTAGAAAAAATAGCAAGTGAATTTAAGGTATCAAGATCAAAGAGATTTGAAATAGCAAATTATTTTTATAATTTTAAAGATGTGGATAAATTTACTACAGTAAATGAAGATAATAATATTGAACTTTTAAG
>OGSQ01000503.1_pt1 | contig 13221 bp, 15 predicted proteins | sample 1573921 | NCBI WGS metagenome assembly OGSQ01 (sample SAMN03295832, study PRJEB24534) | human gut metagenome | isolation source: fecal sample 7 from infant 4 | host: Homo sapiens | place: USA: Pittsburgh, PA | collected 2014-07 | reverse complement strand
ATATATTAATATTATGATAAAAATTTACTTTTTTATAAAAATTATATAAAAGCCTTTCTATTCTATTATAATTATCCTAATTTTAATCTATATTTATATCTCTATAAAAATAAGTATTTCATTAAAATTAAGTAATAATAAATCTTATACAGCTTATTAAAATTATTCTTACATATATCTCTTAACCATTCTTGTATTATAAATAAAAACTGTCTTAAATTTATTATTTTAAATTTAAGACAGTTTAATGTATGCTATAGTTCTTTTGTAACTCTAATAGTTTGATCCCTTCTTGGACCAACACCTACTATAGAAATTTTAGTTCCTGTTAACTCTTCAATTCTTTCTAAGTATTTCTTAGCATTTAAAGGTAGTTCATCATAACTTCTAGCTTCAGCTACTTCTTCTCCCCAACCTTCAAACTCTTCATATATTGGTTCACATTTTGCTAAGTCCTTTAAGCTTGCTGGGAAATAATCTATAACCTTATTATCATATTTATATCCTACACAAATTTTTAGTTTATCAAGGCCTGCTAAAGTATCTATTTTAGTAACACATAATGATGTTAATCCTGAAACTCTTACTGTTGTTTTTAAAATAACAGCATCAAGCCATCCACATCTTCTTGATCTACCTGTAGTTACTCCATACTCATGTCCTTTTTCTCTTATCCATTCACCAATTTCATTATCTAACTCAGTTGGAAATGGACCTTTACCAACTCTTGTTGTATAAGCCTTAGCTATCCCAACAGCATTAGTAACCATAGTTGGTCCTATCCCTGAACCACTTGCTACACCACATGCAGTAGTGTTTGAAGAAGTTACATATGGATAAGTTCCATAATCTATATCAAGTAACATACCTTGAGCTCCTTCAAATAAAACAGTTTTATCTGATTTGATTTCATCATAAAGCTTTACTGATGTATCTTGTACGTATGGTCTTAATCTATTAGCTAATTCTAAGTATTCAGTAAGAATATCATCGTAGCTTAATGCTTCTCCATTTAAAACATTAACTATATATTTATTCTTAGCTTCAATACTTTCCCTTAATTTTTCTTTAAAAGTTTCCTCATCTATTAAATCACAAATTCTAATTCCAGATCTCTCAAATTTATCAGTATAACATGGTCCAATTCCCTTACCAGTTGTTCCAATATCATTTTTTCCTCTAGCTTGTTCTTTTAACTTATCTAATACTTTATGGTATGGCATAATAACATGCGCTCTATCACTTACAATAAGTTTTTCTGGTGTAACCTTAACACCTTCACCTTCTAAGTAATCTATTTCTGTAAATAAGGCTTTTGGATCAACGACAACTCCATTACCTATGATATTTAATTTATTATCATATAATATTCCTGATGGTATCAGGTGAAGTTTATATTGTTTTTCGCCAACTTCAACAGTATGACCTGCATTATTTCCCCCTTGGAATCTAACTATTACCTGTGCTTCTTCTGCAAGATAATCAGTCATCTTCCCCTTTCCTTCATCTCCCCATTGAGCTCCTAAAACAACAAATGCTGACATATGTTTGCCTCCTTGATAAAGGACTTATATTTAGTCCTCTCTAATAAAATAAATTTACAAATACATATTAACAAAGTCAAAATAAACTTTCAATATTTTATCGAATATTTTTTTGCATTATTTAAGTATAGTTCGTATAATTAATATATTAGTATAATTTAGAAGGAGTAGTTCTATGAATATTTATGAAGAGTCTTTAAAGTATCATGAAGAATTAAGAGGTAAATTCCAAATTAAGTCTAATTGTAAGATCTCTAATGAAAAAGATTTAACCTTAGCCTATACCCCTGGGGTTGCTGAGCCGTGTAGAGAAATACATAAAAATCCTGATGCAGCTTATACTTATACAAGGAAGTGGAATACAGTTGCTGTAATTTCTGATGGTACAGCTGTCTTAGGCTTAGGTAATATAGGTCCATTAGCTTCATTACCTGTTATGGAAGGCAAATCTATACTATTTAAAGAATTTGCAGATGTTGATGCTTTTCCGTTAGTTTTAAATACTCAAAATGTAGATGAAATAGTTGAAACTATTATAAGAATATCTCCATCCTTAGGTGGTATTAATTTAGAAGATATTTCTGCACCTAGATGTTTTGAAATAGAAAATAAGCTTAAAGAAAAGTTAGATATTCCTGTTTTTCATGATGACCAACATGGAACTGCTATAGTAGTATTAGCAGGATTAATTAATGCCTTAAAACTTGTAAATAAAAAAATTGAAAATACTAAAATAGTTATTAATGGCGCTGGATCAGCTGGAACAGCTATTTGCAAGCTACTAGTTTCCTTTGGAGCAAAGAATATACTTATGTGTGATAAGAGTGGAATAATTAATAAAGATATAGATAATTTAAATTCATCTATGAGAGAGCTTTCAGAAATAACTAACAAAAGTAATCTTAAGGGTGATTTAAAGTCTGCATTAATAAATGCTGATATTTTTATTGGTGTTTCAGCACCTAATTTAGTTACAAAAGAAATGGCTGAAACTATGAATAAAGATGCAATAATATTCGCTATGGCAAACCCAATACCTGAAATTTTTCCTGATGTTGCTAAAGAGGCTGGTGTTAAGGTTATTGGAACTGGACGTTCTGATTTTCCTAATCAAGTAAATAATGTCTTGGCATTTCCTGGAGTATTTAGAGGTGCCTTAGATGTAAGAGCTAAAGATATTAACGAAGAAATGAAAATTGCAGCTGCAAATGCTATAGCAAATTCAATAAATGATAATGATCTGAATTATGACTTTATAATTCCAAAAGCATTTGATATAAATGTTCAAAAAGCTGTAGCTAATGCTGTAAAAGAGGCTGCAATTAAAAGTGGAATTTCAAAAATTTATAAATAATACAATTAACATATGAAAAATCACAGTATGCAATACTTTATAAATTATTCATTAAGTAATCATACTGTGATTTTTTTATATTACATATTTTCTGATTTCTCTGCACATTTTTCTAATGCATTTATTACACTACTTCTAAAACCGCTATTTTCTAATTCTATAACCGCTTCTATTGTAGTTCCACCTGGTGAACAAACCATATCCTTTAATTCTCCAGGGTGTTTTCCTGTTTCTAATGCAAGCTTAGCTGACCCTAAAATAGATTGCTCTGCCATTTTATAAGCTTTGCTTCTTGGTATTCCTAGCTTTACAGCTGCATCTGCCATAGCTTCAATAAACATAAAAACATATGCTGGAGATGATCCACAAAGAGCTATAAAACCATGAAAATATTTTTCTTCTAATATTTCATATTTACCAAACATATTAAAAATACTGCAAATATCATCTATCTCTTCATCATTTAAATTTTTATTAAAACAAACTGCTGACATTGCCTCTCCGACTAAAGCTGGTGTATTTGGCATAGTTCTTACTATCTTTTTATCTTGTCCTAATATATTTTCTATATCTTTTACAGTTACACCTGCTGCAATAGAAACTACTAATGTATCCTTAGTTATATTATCCTTTACTTCTTTTAATACATCTTTAAATATATTTGGTTTCACAGCTAAAAATAATATATCTGAAAACGCTGTAACTTCATTATTATCTAATGATGCCTTAACTTTAAACTCATCTTCTATCTTTGATTTTGATTCTTCACTTCTTGTAGATACAAATATATTCTCTAGTGCTATCTCACCTGAATTAATAATTCCTCCAAGAATAGCTTTTCCCATGTTTCCGCAACCTATGAATCCAACTTTTTTATTCATTGTTCCCACTTCCTTATTAATATTTTTTATAAATATTTTTCTTATTTTTTTATAATTTAAGTTTTTCCCCACTTTACTCATAGGATATATTAATCTTTAAATTGCACACTAATTAATAAGGAGGGATATATAATGAAAGAAAATTTATTATACTTAACTAAATTTAATAAAAATAAAAGTCCAATAATTAATATTGTTGATAAAAATAAATTTTATGATATTTATATTTTTCTTCAAGACCTTACTAAAGAAGAAATATTAATAAAGTACGTAAATAACTTCTTAGTTCTAAACCTCTCCTTAAAAAACAAAGAAAACTTGCTTTATAAATTCAAAAGGATTTTTTATTTAAAAAATGTAGACATAGATAGAATTCAGAATTCTGTACATGCTAATCTAGTCTACATTAAAATCCCTAAAGAAAGTTAGACTTTAACTTCAATATATGACATGTAATTTATAATGTAAAATGAATAATTAATGAAAAAATCCCATTAGGAGTTTTAAATTTAATTTATTTTCAGTAATTCATTAGGAGTTGCATCAATAATTTTTCATTTTTAATTCTTCATTCTTTATTAACAAAGAGCTGTCTTTAAGACAGCTCATTTCTTACTCATATACAAGTTCTAAATTAGCAAACTTACTGTGTGCTCCTATCCAAGCCATCTTAACTGTTCCAACAGGACCATTTCTCTGTTTTGCTATAATACATTCACCTATATTTTTTTCTTCTGTTTCCTTATTATAATATTCATCTCTATACAAGAACATAACAACGTCAGCATCCTGCTCTATAGATCCAGATTCTCTTAAGTCAGATAACATTGGTCTATGGTCAGCTCTTTGTTCAGGTGCACGAGAAAGCTGAGATAATGCTATAACAGGACATTCCATTTCCTTGGCAAGTGCTTTAATAGATCTAGATATTTCTGATACTTCTTGTTGTCTACTTTCACTTCCAGCACTACCACTCATAAGCTGAAGGTAGTCAATAAGAATCATATCTATACCATGCTCCATTTTTATCTTTCTACACTTTGATCTCATTTCCATTACACTTAATCCAGCAGTATCATCTATGTAAATTTTAGCTTTAGAAAGTGGACCTGTAGCTCTTGCAATTCTCTCCCAGTCATCATCATCTAGATTACCAGTTCTTAGCTTTAGCATATCTACATTCGCTTCAGAGCAAAGTAACTTATATGCTAATTGCTCTTTAGACATTTCCAGGGAAAATATAACTACACTCTTTCCTTCTCTAAGTGCTGCATTTTCTGCAATATTTAAAGAAAACGTTGTTTTTCCCATAGATGGCCTTGCAGCTATAAGTACCATATCACCTTTTTGGAATCCTGATGTTTTAGCATCTAAATCTCTTATACCTGATCCAACACCAGTTATAGATCCCTTATTATTGAATAGCCTTTCTATTTCTAAGAATCCTCTTTCTAGTACATTTGCTAATGATTCATATTCATTAGATCCTTGTTTTTCTGCTAAATCAAAGATTTTCTTTTGAGCTATGTCTATAACATCTTCAACTTTATCTTGCTTATTATAACTTTCCTCTATAATTTGTGTTGCTGACTTAATAAGCTTTCTTAAAGTAGATTTATCTTCTACTATTTTTATATATGCTTCTAAGTTAGCAGTAGTTATAACTGATGAGCTTACTTCTGATATATAAGTAACTCCACCTGCTTTATCTAGGTTATCCGTTGATTTTAAATATTCTAATAAGGTTACAAGGTCAACAGCCATATCCTTAGAGAACATCTCTCTAATAGCCTTAAAAATGACTTTATGACCATCTCTATAGAAATCTTCATCTTTTAGCTTCTCTAGAGCTTTAGAAATAGCACTTTTATCTATTATCATAGCCCCAATTACTGACTGCTCAGCTTCTAAACTTTGAGGCAAACTTCTCATTATTGGTGCATCCATATGTAACCTCCTCATTATTAATATAACTATTATATCAAAGATTTATATTATATAAAATAAATTACTTAATATATTGTTTAAATAAAAAAGCTGATAAAAATCATATTTTTTCACTTAACTTACTAAGATAAATTTAAATATGCTAATTATCAGCATTTATTGAAATTTTTATTTTTCAAATACTATATCCATTAATTCTTCAATAGTACTAATAGCTTTAACTTCTATGTCTTGAAGATTTAAAGGAATTTCTTTTTCATTTGCCTTAGGTACTAAAACAAGCTTTATACCTTTTCTTCTTGCGCCATATATCTTTTCAAATATTCCTCCAACAGGTTTAATACTTCCTCTTAAAGATATTTCTCCAGTTATCGCTACATCTTGTCTGATAGGTCTTTCTAACAATGCACTTATTATTGAAATTGTAATAGCTGCTCCAGCTGATGGACCATCTATTCTTCCTCCTCCAACAATATTTACATGTATATCATAATCCTTAATATCCTTATCTGTCATTCTTCTTATTACAGATGCTGCATTAAATACAGAATCCTTAGCCATAGAACCAGCAGTATCATTAAACTTAACTATTCCCATACCTGGCTTTTTAGATTCAAATACTACTGTTTCTATTTCTAATGTAGAACCCATAAATCCACTTACGCCTAATCCATAAGTATGACCTACTTCAAATTTATTAGTTTCTTCAATTATTTCATATGGTACATATCTTCCTATAGATATAACCTCTTCTACATCACTAATAGTAATTTTAGTATTTAAATCATCCTTTGAATTATATAAGGCATATCCATATGCATCAGCTAGAATATTTACTGCCTTTCTTCCTTCAAAAGTATATCTACTTACAAGCTCTGCAACACCATCTTCTATTTCAACTTGAAGCTTTTTAGCTGCATTTTCTATTATTCCTATAATATCTTGTGATGAAAGTGGCTCAAAATATACCTCTGTACATCTTGATCTAAGAGCAGGATTAATTTTTCCTGGATCTCTTGTAGTTGCTCCTATTAAAACAAAATCTGCTGGAGCTCCCTTTTCAAAAAGATATTTTATATATTTAGGAGTGTTTTCATCATCTGGATCATAATATGATGATGAGTATTCAACTCTCTTATCTTCTAAAACCTTTAATAGCTTATTTTGAAGTATTTCATCTAATTCTCCAATTTCATCTATAAATAGCACTCCACCATGAGCTTCTGTAACTAAGCCAGTCTTAGGCTCAGGAACACCTATTTCTGCTAAGTCCTTCTTGCTACCTTGATAGATTGGATCGTGAACTGATCCTAGAAGTGGATTTGTTATTTCTCTTGGATCCCATCTTAATGTAGTACCATCAACTTCAACAAACTTAGAATCATCATCAAATGGTGTAAATCTTAATTTTCTAGCCTCTTCTAATGCTAATCTAGCAGCTGAAGTTTTACCAACCCCAGGTGGTCCATATAAAATTATATGTTGAGGATATGGTGAAGACATCTTTGATATTAATGACTTAATAGCTCTTTCTTGACCTACTATCTCCTCAAAATTTTCTGGTCTTAAAAGACTCATAACATTTTTATTTATATTTTTAGCGTCTAATGCTTCTAATCTCTCAAGCTTAACTGTTGTTTTAGTACTTTCTGGTCCCTTTTGCTTCTTTATTATTGATAGTTTTATGTCATCCATAAACTTATCTTGTCTTTCTTGAAGGGCCTTTTCAACTTGAGTTTCTACTTTGTTTTGAACATATTTTCTAGCAATATTTTCTGATATATAATAAATTGTATCTTCTAGTACATCTCTTATTTCATCTTCCTTTGGTACTGCCTTTAGTCCCTTCCCATCTGATGCAATTACATTTAATGCATATAATCTTTCGCATATGTTAATAGAGTTTATATACTTTTGTAGTTTAAATCTTACTATCCTAGCTCTAACAGCACCTTCATCTAACACATTATTTAATATCTGATCTATTACATTTGCTTGTGCGTCTAAAGATAGATCACTATCTAATAAACTCTCTATATTTGTTTCATCGTAAGCCTTCAAACTTAGTCCTCCTTATGATTGCTCTACAATGGTTACCTTCATCTTAGTAGATACTTCTGGATATATCTTAATTTCTATATCATAACTACCTGCAACCTTAATTGTATCCATAACAATTTTCTTTTTATCTATTGATAACTTATATTCTTTATTAATTAATTCCGCTACATCTTTACTAGTTATAGCTCCAAATAATCTCCCATTATTTCCTTTAGCTTCTATCTTAACTTCTTTACCCTTTAATTCAGAAGCTAACTTTTGAGCTGCTTCTATTTCAGCTAGCTTTTTCTTTCTTTCATTTTCCTTTTTAGCATTTAATATATGCATATTTGAATTATTTGCTTCTTCAGCTAATTTCCTAGGAAATAAATAATTTCTTGCATATCCATCTGATGCCTCTATAACATCACCTTTTTTACCTAATTTCTTAACATCTTGTAATAATATTACCTTCATGTTATTCACCAACCTTTAAATGTTTTTCTATTGATTCTTTTAATTTTATCTTTGCTTCTTCTATAGTAGTATTACTTAATTGGACTCCAGCCATATTCATATGGCCTCCTCCACCTAATTCCTCAAGAATTACTTGAACATTTATTTCTCCAATGGATCTTCCACTAATCACAGTGTCTCCATTTATGTTTATTAAAACAAAACATACATTTATACCTGATATATTTAATAATTCATCAGCTGCCCTAGCTGCCATAAATGATTTTTTTAATCCTTTAGGTGCTACAGCTATTGCAATATTATTATTAACCTCAGCTGTTTTTATTGTATCTGCTATTATTAAAAAATCTTCTAAGTTATCCATAAACATTTTCTTTACTTCTATTGTATCTGCTCCTGATGCTCTTAAAAATGATGCTGCATCAAAAGTTCTAACACCAGCTTTAAATGAAAATCCCTTTGTATCCATAAATATCCCAGCTAATAATCCTTCTGCTTCAAGCCTTGTTAGATTAGGTCTTTGAACCATGTATTGAATTACTTCTGTTACCATCTCTGATGTAGAAGATGCATATACTTCTATATAACTTAGAATAGCCCCTTCAACTGTATCTGGACTTCTTCTATGATGATCTATTATAATCTTTCTTTGAACCTTATCTACTATACCTCTATCTAAGATATAACTAGAATTGTGTACATCTACTATAATAAGTAATGTTTTTTCATTTATTTGTTCATATGCCTCTTCAACAGATATAAATAAATTATCATACCTTGAATCACCTTTAAGCTTTCCTAAGAAATACTCTATTGCTGATACATCTTTTCCAAGTATAATATTGCATTGCTTCCCTAATTGTTTAACTACTGATGATATTCCTATTGATGATCCAAAGCAATCCATGTCCGGGTTCTTATGTCCTATTATAAGTACATTGCTGCTTTCATAAATCAATTCTTTTATAGCATGGGAAACTACTCTAGCTCTTACCCTAGTTCTCTTTTCAATTTCTCTAGTATTCCCTCCAAAGAATTTAATTTTATCATTATTTTTTATAGCAACTTGATCCCCACCTCTACCTAAAGCTAATTCCTTAGCTGTTATTGCAAAGTTATTATTTTCTAGGGGGCAAGTTCCACCTCTTCCTATTCCTATACTTAGAGTTACTTCAAACTTATTTCCTCTATCAATTTCTGATATTTCTTTCAATATTGAAAATTTATTATTTATCTCTTCATCTATATATTTATCTTGAACAGATAAAACATATTTATTAGTATCATACTTCGTTATCATAGCCTTAAGTCTTTGAGCATAAGCATTAATATTCTTTTCTACATCAGCTACAAGCATAGGCCTATCACTCTCTAAAGTATTTTCTAATACTTCTGCTAAGTTATCTACTTCGATTAACATAATGCTTTCTTTAGTATTATCTATATTTTTGAAATTGCTTATATCATTAAAGTAAACTATATATAAATTTTCATTTAAGTCATATCCTTCTATCTTACTAGCATATACTATATATAATGAATCTAGTATCTTTATTTTTTGATGTAAGTCTCTATCACAAGCTAATAGTCTAGATATGTTTAAGCCTCTTGCTATGCTTACAATATTTAATCCACTAGGATCTTCTTCAGGGATAAATTTTCCAAACTCCTTATTACTCCAAAATATTTCTCCTGATTCTTTTATTATTGCAACAGGAAAAATTAAATTAAAAATATTATTATTAATATTTTCGTTAATATCTACCTTTATCTGCTCTATTTTTACATCTGTACTTTCCTCTTCTTTTCTATTTGATAAATGCTCACTTATACTAAATAAAAGAAAAATACATAATAGTATACTGCCTAATATACCGCTTTTTATATAATAAAAACCAATACAAGCTACAACAAATAGAACTGGTGTAATTATAGGCCTAATAATTTTAAGTCTCTTTTCTAAAAAATCCTTCCATTCCATAAGACTAATGGCGCTCCTTTAAATGTAATTGAAGTTTACTTAAACTCCTTCCATCATTTTCATACTCGTGACCTTCTGCTATACCTACTTGAAGTTTATTCTTCATATCATCATCTACATCTTCACATGAATATCCTAATTTCTGAGCTAATACATATAAAATAATTACAGCCCCTGATATACAATTTAGTATCGCATCTTGTGCTACATTACTTCCCTTAGTTAGCAAATGATAAAATTCACCTATTATACATAGCAAATTTGCCTTAAGCTTTTCTATCATCTTAATATTGGCCATTATATTTAAATCATCTCTCTTCACCATACTCACCCCTATATTATTACCCTTGTATATATATTTTAATTATATTTGTGATTTTATGCAACAGCTTATAATTAATATTACATATTTTGTAAATAAACTTGTGTATTAGTATAACAAAAAACCCCTGATAAAACAGGGGTTAATTATATTTACTCAGTTGTAAATGGTAATAATGCTATGTTTCTTGATCTCTTAATAGCAGTTGTTAATTCTCTTTGGTGTTTAGCGCAAGTTCCAGAAATTCTTCTTGGTAATATCTTACCTCTTTCTGTAACAAACTTTCTTAGCTTAGTTATATCTTTGTAATCTATAGCTTCAGCTTTTTCCACACAAAAAGCACATACTTTTCTCTTAGATCTTCTCATTTTTCCAGATCTCTTCATGTCTCTCATGCTAATTCCCTCCTTCTTCTTAGACTATTAGAAAGGCATATCTCCATCATCTACAGGAGTCATGTCTTCCTCAAAATTCATTCCACCAAAGTTATTTGATGGATTTGAATAACCAGAATTGTTTGAAGCTCCAAAGTTATCATTGAAACCTTGGTCTCTTCCAGCACCACTTCCATTACCTGATCCAATGAATTCAAATGATTCAACAACTACATCGGTTGTATATCTCTTTGTTCCATCCTTAGCATCATAACTACCAGTTCTAATGCTTCCAGTAACAGCTAGTTGTCTGCCCTTAGTAAGATATTGTGCTATTGTTTCACCAGTTTTACCAAAAGCTACACAATTGATAAAATCAGTTTCATCCTTTTTAAAAGGTCTTGTTACTGCTAAAGAGAATCTTGTAACAGCAGTACCACTTCCAGCAGCAAAGTTAAGCTCTGGATCCTTTGTAAGTCTTCCAATAAGTATTACCTTATTCATAACAATATCACCTCTTACGCTTCTTGTTTTACTATGATATGTCTTATAACACCATCAGTAATTCTGAATATTCTGTCTAATTCCTTAGGTAATTCTGAATCAGCATTGAAGTTGATTAATGTATAGAATCCTTCGTTAACTTTTGAAATTTCGTAAGCAAGCTTTCTTCTACCCCAAACGTCAACATTTTCTATAGTTCCTCCACCGTTTTCTATTACACCCTTAAACTTTTCGATTGCAGCCTTGCAAGCTTCCTCGTCTAATGATGGGTGTAGTATAAATATAGTTTCGTACTTTCTCATCATTTTCACCTCCTCCCCTCGGCCTTTGGCTGTACTTTGTACAGCAGGGATTACAATTAATTATTTTATCATTGTTTAATTTTTTTTGCAAGATAAAAAAATAACTATATTATTGCTTTACTACTTTTTTTGCATCCTTTTGGAATTTACTTCTTGGAATCATAATTATTCTTCCGCATCCTACACATTTAATTTTAATATCTGCTCCAAGTCTAATTACTTCAAAATCCTTACTCCCGCAAGGATGCTGTTTTTTCATTTCTACAATTGTACCTAAGTCAAAGTTTTCTACCATAAAAATATCCTCCTAAAGTATTAATTATTATTTACTAATTGAGTCTTTGGATAAGGAATTTCTACTCCTGCCTCATCTAATGACTTCTTAATTTCTTTTCTTAATTCCCTCTCCATCTTCCATTGTGAAAGAGGTTTAGACTTTCCTACAACTCTAATAGTTACACCTGATGCATTTAAAGATATGGCACCCAATACTTCTATATTTTCTCTTATATCTTCGCTATTTGACCTTTGGAATTTTTTACAAGTATTTGTTATTATATTTATAGTATTATCTATATCCTCTTCATAGGCAATTTCAACATCTACTATAAATCTCATATCATATCTTGAATGATTTGTTACCTCCAACACAGAACCATTTGGTATATTATGGATATCTCCACTAAAATCTTTTAAAGTAGTAGATCTTATTCCGATATTTTCAACTATACCACTATATACTCCTATTGTTACATGATCACCAACACCATACTGATCTTCAAATATTATAAAGAATCCATTTATTATGTCTTTTACCAAACTTTGAGCTCCTATCCCTACTACAAAACCTACTGCGCTTAATACTGCTGCAGATACCTTGAAGGTACTCCCTATTATAATTGCAGCTCCTGAAAAGTAAACTATGTATTTTAAAGAACTTTTTAATATAGCTCCTACTGTTAATGCCTTTTGTGTATCCATAGAAAAACTTCTTTTACTATTAATTTGATTTTTAACAAATTTATCGATTATCTTATTGCCTATCTTTATTATTAGAAACATTACTATTATTAGTAGAATCATACTTATAGTTTTACTTACTATAAATTCAATTACATTAATAGTACTACTTAACGCTTGTTCCCAATTAAAGCTTAATGAAATTTTTCCATCTTCCCCAATACCAGTATTAATAAATGTTGAAATATTTATCATATTAAAACTCCTAGCTTAATTCTATAAAATTATTTTCTTCTTTTTCATATATATTTTTATAACTAATAATATTATTAGCAATAATTTTGTCTACATACACTCTTTCTTCTATCCTAACACATATTCCGCAACTATGAGTTATTGATGTAGGAGTAGGCATCATCCTAAACTTTATACCTACTTCATTTAATTTTTTTTCTGCATTCATTGCGTCTAAAGTATTTTTAAAAACAATTATATAATATTTCATAATGTCTCTCCTTTATAATTTATTTTATAT
>OGSQ01000498.1_pt1 | contig 13321 bp, 15 predicted proteins | sample 1573921 | NCBI WGS metagenome assembly OGSQ01 (sample SAMN03295832, study PRJEB24534) | human gut metagenome | isolation source: fecal sample 7 from infant 4 | host: Homo sapiens | place: USA: Pittsburgh, PA | collected 2014-07 | reverse complement strand
ATTAATCAGGTCATGGCTGTGGCGCAGCAGGCGGATGACGGCCCCGCGCCAAATTTCCTCGACGGCGTGTTTCTTAAAGAAGATATCGCGCCAGACGCCGTGTTTAATGTCCAGGCCGACGCGGGTGACTGACAGGTGGAGATGTGGGTGCTGGTTGAGCTGGCGACCGTACGTATGCAGGGCGCAGAAGATACCGACCTCCACGCCCAGTTTACGGGCCTACCGGAGCATAGCCCGGGTGGCTGCCCGGAACAGCGCATTGAGAAGGGGCCAGTTGTTGTTGAAAAAGGGCCACAGCAGGTGGGGCATGGTGAAAGTGATATGCTGCCAGTCGCAGTCGGGAAGGAAATGACTCAGCTGCGATACCCACTGCTCAGTGGCTTTAAAACCGCAGGCGCTGCAGGCTTTTGACCTGCAGCTCTGGCAGAAGAAGCGGCTGTGGGTGCAGTCGGGTGATGAACAGCAGAAACGGCGCACGCCCATCTCCGTCGTGCCGCAGGCGAGCATACGCTCGACGCAGAGGCGGGTCCATGGAGTGACGCGGTTGCCGAATTTTTCGAGGAACCTGTTCCAGCCGTCATCGACGGTGAAAAGCAACTTTGCGGGGCGCGGAATATACATGCCGCAGAGTATAAAACGGGGTTCAGGGCATGCAAACCCCCGGAACCGCGAAGCGGTGACGCTCGCCCTGTAAGGGCGCTACGTTCCGATGGTAGCCAAATGTCGTGGTATCCTGAAGCAGCAGAATATTCTCATCTTGTAGCGCATGTATGCTTTGACTGGTTGCTTCGGAATGACACTGTAGCAGGTGCTGTTCATCAATTCTGTCGCTGGAAAGAAACCGGCAAGCCGCTTTCGTCGCGGCGCGATCTTGGCAGGCAAAGGGCAGGCTATTATCCATTCCCTGCCAGAGTTTTTGCATAAGCGATTGAAAACGAATGGCATGGCGGCGATCGCTAAAGACAGAAGAATCAATTTCCTCATCGAGCCAAGAAAGCGAAGTCTGCTCCTGATTAACCATTTAACGATCCCTGAAGTAATTCATCCAGAGTATCTTAATGATTACATTAAGATACTTGTGGGTAGTTGCAAGACTCAGACGACGCTTACCTTCAAGGAACTTTGGAGACTTCCATGCTGCCAACCCGCAACGGCTTCATCACGAATTCTACAACCCTGAACGGCTTTCCCTGCGCTGATACCTGAGACGTTTGCTTTGGTATAACTTGTCATCCGCCGCGCGCAGCAGCGCGTCTAACTCCGCAGAATCCATGTTCGATATCGCCGTTCCTACGCTGCCGCTAAGACTGACCGTTGCACAAGATAATGCGAATGGCAGGCGCAAATTCTGCCTGAGGAGTTCTCTGAGCGAGTCGGACTCGCTTTCATCATGAAGAATTTTTTGCAGCACCACAAATTCATCGCCGCCGATTCGGGCAACGGTTGCGCCCGGCGGGACGATTTGGTTAAGACGATTGGCCACGCTCATGAGCACCTCATCGCCTGCGGCATGGCCATATTGGTCGTTAACCTCCTTAAAACCATCAAGATCAAGGCAATGAACGGCCAGTTTTTCCGCGCTGAACAGGGCACGACGAAACGCTTCTCGTAAGCCTAATCGGTTGGCCAGGCCGGTTAAGGGGTCGTTGCGCGCGAGCATTTCCATATCCAGCCGCATGCTGATATGACGTACCGAATTGCGGTGGATATAAATGACGCTGTGGATCCCGCTTAATAAGAAAAAGAAAAATATCACCGCCACGATACGGTGGGAGACGTCTCCTACGGCGTAAACGCAAATGATGGCGGGTACGCCGGCAATAGTCATGGCGGTGCTGGCAATCCATGGCCGGGGGGCTAAGCGCGTGAAGACCCCGGTGCAGTATCCAAATATAAGTACGGTTGCCAGCAAGTGCAGCTCAGAAAACGTCGCCAGAAACATCAAGGATGCGAGCCCGCCTACCGAAGAGGATACAACCGCAGTGACAATAATATGCGCCAGCTCCCAGTTTTTCGACTCCTCCCATCCGGGCGGTTCATGAGAAATGCGACTCCTGCGGAGTTGGAGAAATACAACGATCACTTTGGCGATGGAGGCCAGTCCCCCTATGAGCGTCAGAAATAACAAACCATCGCTTCCCCACAGCGAAAAAGCGTAACCTCCGATGGCAAGAAAGGTGATTCCCGTCATACTTGTCGGAATCAAGGTGCGGGAAAGCTCGGCAACAAGCGCTCTGTAGACATCAGGGGATTCCTTGCTGATAAATCTCACAGATATTCCTTCTCTTTCTGGCATCAATGACTGATACGCTCAATGTTAGTTAGATCAGGAGCGGCATATCCAGATGTTTTTGCTGCCCGCTAAGGCTTTCTTCGACTCCCTGCGGCGCGCATCAGAGGCATAGCCGCACCGGAGGTGGATAACGTTTAACCCGACGATCGACGAATCAGCAAAGATCGAGAGCGGATTTATCAGCAACGCAGATCTCGTCAATGCTGATGACTCGCCATGCTCGCCTTTTGAAGCGGCTGTCCTCAGGCAGGGGCAGCAAAAAACATTCGGCCTTGACGACCTTTGAGCCCTGCTCGGTCAGATACTCCAGCAGATCGCTGGCCCGTCGGATGCTTATGTTGAAGTTGAGACGTATGTCTCTGACGGTCACCACACCCCCTCTTTGTAACGCCCAGCGGGCAATCATTATATACAGAGGAAGATCCTCATACGGGGTTCCTTTTATTTCCTCTGGCACTCTGTAGGGATGAAGCTTATAGGAACGGCGGTAATATTTTTTTGTCATTGTTTTTTGTTGGGTGATAGCGACATGAATTATAGATTTATAATTAATAAATATTATAAATCTATATATGGATATCTATTTTAATTGGCGGTATTTTATTTTTTTTATACTTATTCCTGAAATACTGCAAACACAACTCCCCTCCTGAATATATTACACGATATCCTCTCCCTGAAATTCGCACTTCTATCACCCCTTGCTCAGGATATTGTTCTTGCAATCTTTTGAGCCAGGTTTCCGCATCTATTTTTCTCATAAAAATGTATCTTCACACCGCAATCATTATAACGCACTAGATATATAAACTGATTATAAGTTTATATAAAAAGCTCCTTCTACCATTGTATTATAATGAACTGGAAGTATTTTTACTGACTATTAAAAAACCATGAATTACCGCCAGACCCATACTTGGATAATATGGCACAATAATAAAAACACAAATATAGTAAAAAATAATAACGAAAGGTGGTGTGTTTCACCATTATTTTCTATGCTCGGACTAGGATTGCAAGGTTACTTCATTTTTCTTTTTGGTTTAAAAACGACTTTCAGCCGTCGCCGTTCACTGATATAAGAAATAAAAGAATATATTGCCACCACCAGTAAAACCACACACAACATTAACCACAGGAAAATTTCCATCCGCCCCTCTGTTAGACATTTATGTTAAAACCATGATTAAACGGCAAGAAAATAAACCGACACCGACTCTTACAATATTAATTCAATGGGTTTAAAATTACACTGTAAATATCTTGTAAAAAATATTGTCACAAAGTCCATGTAATTGAAAATTGATATACATGCTCAATATATTTTATACAATAGAAATTATCTATCAATAGGTTGACCTGCTCCCCATTGATTAATACACCGCGATGTTAGTAATGTCTTCATAAGTCACATGAGGAAATGTAATGAACACATCCCACCTCATTAAGTGAGGAGCCGAATGATGTTTGAAAGAGTGAAGTCATGAGGTGTGGGGCCTCGCAGATTTCCGGCATCATTGTGCCCAATACGGGATGCATAAAGCTCCCTCAGACTGGAGACTCCACAGCATGAAATATAGGCACTGTTGCAAATTCACGCTGGGTTGGCCTTTTGTGTTACTGAAAGTCATTACATTTCAAAGACTCTGCTCACCAGACGCATTTCGCCCAGCGGATCTCCATAATAAAATACTGAGGCCTGGCCTTTACGCAGTGCGTGCATCACCTCAATACCTTTGATTGTGGCGTAAGCCGTCTTCATCGATTTAAATCCCAGCGTGGCGCCGATTATCCTTTTCAGCTTCCCGTGATCGCATTCAATGACGTTGTTCCGGTACTTAATCTGTCGGTGTTCAACGTCTGGCGGACACCGGCCTTCGCGTTTGAGCAGCGCAAGCGCACGTCCATAGGTGGGTGCCTTATCCGTGTTGATAAATCCCGGGATCTGCCACTTCTTTACGTTGTTGAAGATCTTACCCAAGAACCGGTATGCGGCTTTGCTGTTACGACGCGGGGAGAGATAATAATCGATGGTGCGGCCCCTGCCGTCGACGGCCCGGTAAAGATAAGCCCAGCGACCATTCACCTTCACTTACGTTTCGTCAATGTGCCACGGGTTGAGGTCGGAGGGGTTACGCCAGTACCAGCGCAGTCGTTTTTCCATTTCCGGTGCATAACGCTGAACCCAGCGGTAAATCGTGGTGTGATCGACATTCACACCACGCTCAGCCAGCATCTCCTGCAGTTCACGGTAGCTGATGCCGTATTTGCAGTACCAGCGTACCGCCCACAGGATGATGTTACGCTGGAAATGCCGGCCTTTGAATAGGTTCATGTGCTGCTCCGTCAGCAAAAAGGTAACGATAATTTTATCACCTCCTGATTTTTGCAACAGTGCCGTATTATCCGCAAGCGCTATAGTGACTTTGGGACGACGCTGGCGTGTGAGAAACTTGCAGAACAGCACGATGTCCATCTGTCAAAAGAAACTGTCCGTTCACTCATGAATACGAGTTCAGGTGAACTCAGATAATTTATGTCCGGAATCGATCAACTCTTTCAACAGCATCTGACGGCGCTCCTCCGGCGTATCGCGACTCACCATAAAGCAGATAGCGGCTACAGCCTGCCCACTGCGAGAACAAATCGGTGCCGCCATACAACAAGTAAAACTCTCTGATAAACCTTCGGTCAGGCAATACCCTTGTTGTCCGGAACGATGAATATCTTCAAGGAACGCCTGCTTGTCGAGGATTTTCCCGTTCGCCAGACGGTAATCCTCTTTCGGGATGAGAGCGAGAATGGCACTGTCTGACCAATTACTGAGCAGCAGACGGCCAGTAGCTGTCCAGGGAATCGGTACCCGCACCCCGATATCAGAAGTTATTTTAAACGGGTGGGTATTACTTTCCGACAGCACGACGGTGTACTTATCCCCTTCCAGCATACATAGTTGCACCGTCTCGCCGTGGCGTGCCACTATCTCAACCATTAACTGATGTGAGCGGCGGATAAGATCATTATGTGCCATGTAGTCCGCACCGTAATAGTGCATTTCACGGCCGAAGAACACCGCGCCGTCGGAATCCAGCTCAACCAGCCCGGCCTCACTCAGTAGGTTGACGAGTTCATATACGCTGGAACGTGGCGCACCAGTGGCCTCGATCAGATCGCGCATCGCCATAGGCTGACGAGCGATATGCAACTGGCGAAATATATCGATAACACGGTCAACACCGCGCGCCCGCGATGGCTTCTCGTCCGGCATAAGCAAATTCTCCTGATGCAGTCGGGCAGTCACGCCAGACAGTAAAAAAGAAAAGCATCATACACCCAGCGTCGTTGTTAACCCATCCCATTAATTAAAATTTCATTGTCATAGTTTATATTTTCTTGCTCTATTTTGGGGCCTCATTTTAGCGCGTGATGTACATGTCAATTTTTATAACATGATCGCGATAACATCACGAGAAATTAAATTCCTTGGGATATATTGCAAAAAAAAAGAATCTGTGCAAATCTTGCCCTATCCAATATCGCAGATATTTGTCTGATATATAAGACATGCATCATCAACACTAAATGGGTATTCTCAAAACAAAAAGGAGCAGCGTTGTATGACGATTAAGCGCTATGGCATTGAAGGCGGCACTGGTACAGGTGGGCAGAAACTGCCTTTCGCACGGGCCGTTGAGGCCGATGGCTGGCTCTATATCTCGGGTCAGACACCAATGCGTGAAGGTGAAGTAGTGGAAGGAGGTATCATCGAACAGACGAAACTGGCGTTCGACAACTGTCTCACCATCATGCGGGAAGCCGGTTATCGTGTGGAGGATGTCGTGCATGTCACGGCGGTATTAACTGACGCACGCTATTTCAGTTCATTTAATAAAGTATTCAGTGACATATTTAGTGATAATCCACCCGCGCGTATTTGTAGCGTGCAGGATTTAGTGGTCGATTGCAAAGTGGAAGTGGATATGAAATGTTTTTGCGCCGACCGTAAATAATAAAGATGATTAAAACAGGCAACGTGTTTCTATTTCTTTCTTAGCTAACGCCAGGGCAGCCTGTTATTAATTGAGACTTTTCCCATTGGAACACCCCGAAATAATCAGCGCTGCCGTTGCGCGGTCGATCGTCTGATTTATAACGGATGATACGGTATTACACAGTCTCGTTAAACACTAATAGAGAGCATAAAAATGAATGCAACATCGCTGAAATTAAGTGTCAAAGCACTGGCAGGTGCGCTGGTATTACTGGCAGTTGCGGGCTGTACGCCGACCGAAGAGAAAAAAGAGGCGGGTGCTGCGCCACAGTCTGCGTTACAAACCGTTTTGCAGCGCGGCACGCTGCGCGTGGGTGATTGTCTGAGCTTTGCTCCGTTCGGTTTTTACGACAAAGACGGCAATCCGGATGGTTATGACGTCGATCTGGCCAAAGCGCTGGCTAAAGAGATGGGAGTCAAGCTGGAAATGGTCAACACCACCAGTGCCAACCGCATCCCTAACCTGCAAACTGATAAAGTCGATGTGGTGTTCTGTAACTTCACCCGCAATCTGGAACGCGCCAAAGAGATTGGTTTCACCACCCCTTATGTCGTGGCGAGCGAAGCGATGCTGGTACGTAAAAACAGCGGCATTCAGTCCGCGCATGATATGGACGGAAAAACCATTGCCACCGTGAAAGGCTCCACCAACGGCGACGAAGTCCGTAACCTGGGGATCAACGTGAAAATTCAGGAGTATGACTCATCTCAGTCGGCAATCCTGGCAGTGAAGCAGGGCCAGGCTGATGCCATGATCGAAGATAACAACTTCCTTGCATATCAGGCGAAACTTGATCCATCGCTGACCGTTACCAACGAAGCTCTGGTGCCGCTGGAGTATAACGCCTTCGGTGTGAAACAGGGCGACCAGGTATGGACCAACTATCTGAACGAATTCCTTTTTGAAATCAATGCTTCCGGCGAGAACGCTCGGTTGTATGAGAAATGGTTCGGCAGTAAACCGCGCTACCCACTGAATCCACAATATTGATTATTCCCCCACGGCGCAGCCAACAATGCTGCGCCTCCTGATGGAGTCACACGATGAATTATCAATGGCTAACTCTATGGCGCTATGCCGACACTTTTCTGGACGCAGCATGGCTAACACTACAGGTCACTCTGCTGGCGTTTGCACTGGCTATGGTACTCGGTCTGCTGGCCGCATTGGCAAAATCATCGCCGCTGGTACCGCTACGCTGGCTCAGTCACTGCTACGTCGAGTTCATCCGCAACACGCCGGTACTGCTGCAAATCTTCATCATCTTTTTTGGCCTGCCATCGATGGGGATCACCATGAACGCCTTTACCGCAGGTGTACTGGCGCTGGGAATTAACGTTGGTGCTTACCTGTCGGAAATCTTCCGCGCGGGCATTCAGTCGGTAGCGAAGGGCCAACTGGAAGCCGCGTATATCCTCGGTATTCCTCGTTGGCAAATATTCCTCAGCGTGGTGCTACCACAGGCAGCGCGTACTGTGTGGCCTGCCATTATCAATAACCTGATTCAGTTACTGCTTGGCACATCACTGCTCTCAGCCATCGCACTGCCGGAGTTGACTGGCACCGCAACGGTTATCAATGCACGCACCCTGCTGTACATCCAAACCTTCAGCGTGGTCGCGTTGGTCTATCTGGTGCTGAGTAACCTGTTCTCGTGGGTTGGAAACATTGCAGGACGCCGGATGTTCCATCCGCCGCTGGTGACACCAGTAAAAAAGCCCGGCTGGCAGTGGGCAAAAAAATGGCTGATTAACCCAGCAAAACAGGAGAACGCGCTATGAGCGAACTTATCATCAGCTCACTACCAATTCTGCTGAAAGGTTTGGTCGTAACTTTACTACTCTCCATTGCAGCTATTGTCGGTAGCACACTTCTTGGTTTACTGGCAGCAGTACTACGCACCAGCCGTTTGCCGATCGCCAGGCAGATAGCCGTGTTCTATACGGAGCTGTTTCGCGGTACACCGGTACTGATTACTCTGATGTTTATCTATTTCGGCGTTGCTTACTTTGGCTATGAGATCAATCTGTTTGCTGCCGCTATCCTCGGCCTGAGCATTTATCAGGGCGCTTACATCGCCGAAGTATTTCGCGCCGGTATTGAAGCCGTACCTAAAGGCCAGTGGGAGGTGTCGTGGATACTCGGCCTGTCGAAGCGCCAGACGTTTCTTAGCGTAATACTGCCTCAAACACGCGGCATCGTACTGCCACCGCTGGTAGGCCAGTATCTTTCGCTGATTAAAGATACGTCGATTGTCAGCATGATCGGCATGTCGGAATTAATGCACCAGGGCCAGGCCATTATCGATCGCATCGGCCAGCCAGTGGTGATTTACAGTCTGGTCGCTCTTCTCTATTTCGTTGTCTGCTTTCCTCTTTCTCGTTGGGTTCAACATCATCAAATCAGGAACCAGTTATCATGAGTAAATCTGCCATTACATTGAGCCGTATTACCAAATCTTTTGGCTCAACCCAGGTACTGAAAGAAATCAGCCTTGATGTTTCGCCCGGCGAAGTTCTGGTGCTGATTGGCGCATCCGGCTCTGGCAAAAGTACCGTGTTACGCATCATGAGTGGGCTGGAAACCGCAGATGGTGGAGAAATCTGGGTTAATGACGTGCCTCTGCACGACCATAAACGCAGCAGCGAAATCTGCGGTCACGTCGGTATGGTGTTTCAGCAATTCAATCTGTTTCCCCATAAAACTGCGCTGGGTAACGTGACACTGGCGTTGATTAAAGCGCAGAAATTGTCCGAGTCTGAAGCCAATAAACGCGGCCTGGCAACTCTGGCGCGTGTTGGTCTGGCCGACCGTGCACATCATTATCCTGCTCAGCTATCGGGCGGTCAGCAGCAGCGTGTGGCGATTGCTCGCGCGTTGGCGGTGGAGCCAAAAATTATGTTTTTTGATGAAGCAACTTCAGCGCTCGATCCCGAACTAGTCGGCGAGGTGATGGAGGTGATGCGCAGCCTGGCGCGAGAAGGTATGACCATGGTGGTGGTCACCCACGAGATGGGTTTTGCGCGTAAAACCGCTGACCGCGTGGTGTTTATGGATCAGGGCCTGATAGCCGAACAGGGGTCGCCGGAGCAGATTTTCGTTAATCCGCAGAATCCGCGTACTCAGCAGTTCTTATCACGAGTGCTTGAGCACTAACAGGAGGCATGATGTCAATTCACTTTCCATTGCAGGCGGACGGCGCACTGGATGCGTTGCAGCCAGCTCCACGTTTTAAATCGATCGCCGGATCCGGCAATCAGCCGCTGGCTGATGGTACCTTTATTTTTAGCAGCTCTGAGATATTTTCCCCACTGATGCTGATGAAGCAATCGGCTCTGGAGAATAATCTGCGTCAGCTGGCAGATTTTTGTCGTGAACAAGGCGTCATGCTGGCGGCACACGGCAAGACATCAATGTCTCCGGCGATCCTGCGCCGCGCCGTCACTGAAGGCGGTGCCTGGGGATTGAGTGCCGCGACCCCTGCGCAGGTTCGTGCATTGCGCCAGTTCGGTATCCGTAACGTTTTCCTGGCTAACGAACTGGTCGACCCAAACGGCATTCGTTGGATCGGCGAATGGCAAAAACAGCATCCCGACCATGGCTTCCTCTGCTATATCGATTCGCTGCAGGGGGTTCGTTTACTGGAGCAACATCTCGGCGACAGCCGCATTGCGGTGCTGCTGGAGATGTCGGTCAGCGGCGGGCGTACTGGCTGCCGCTCATTCGCTGAAGCGCAGGAGATTGCCGCCGCGGTTGCGGCCAGTCCTGTCCTGCAACTGGTAGGCGTCGCGGGTTATGAAGGCGCGCTCGGTGCCGCACGTGATACCACTGGCGTGCAGCGCGTCAAAGATTACTGCCAGATGCTGGTCACTACGGCGGCGCTGTTGGCCGAAAACCAGCTGTTTGCTAGCCAGCATATTATCCTAAGTGCTGGCGGTGGCGCCTGGCTTGACGTGGTCTCGGCGTGTTTTAAGGCCGCGCCCCTGCCACTACCGATGACGCCGCTGATTCGCTCTGGAGCTTATATGGCGCACGACAGCGGACTATACGCACGTATCGCGCCTTTTGCTCAGCCCGGTGCCACACATCATTTCACCGCGGCTCTGGAGATCTGGGGACGGGTGTTGTCGCGCCCCGAGCCTGGCCTGGCGTTTATTGATTTTGGCCGTCGCGATGTACCATTCGATCAAGATCTGCCAAATCCGCTGTGGGTACGCAATCTCGATGGCAGCGCTCCTCGTGCGGCTTCAGGCATGCGCATTAGCGAAGTAAACGATCAGCATGCATATCTGTTGCTGCCGGAAGAGGATGTGTTAAAGCCTGGCGACTGGGTGGGCTGCGGTATTTCACATCCCTGTACCGCATTTGATAAATGGCGGTATTTGCCACTGGTGGATGATGATTATTGTGTTACAGATTCACTGGAAACCGCATTCTGAGCGTAATACAGGTTCGTGACTGTACGATGTATCGTCCATGGGGTCAGTCCAATGGGTGCAATTTACAAAGGGCTACAGTTCAAAAGTGCGCTGGAAGCACGATGGGCTGCATTTTTTGACCTCGCTGGTTGGGAATGGCATGTGAATCCTGCATGCGTTGGTGACTGGTCTCCCGATTTCTGGGTCAGTTTTCCGTGTGATCACTCAGAGTGTCATCGCCACACTTTACTTTTAGCAGTATTACCGATTGATAATATTGAAGGTTTTGAGCATCATCCAAGTTTAAAGCATGCTTACACTATCGAAGAAGATCCTCAGAAGATTCATATACTCGTTGAGGCTGGCGCTGCTTTTGGTCGTAATCCAGAAGTAACGACTTGGCAATCAGCCCACGGCTCTGGCGGCGGAATGCACGATGTCCCATTATTCGTGCCAAATGCCAGCGAGCTGTAGCGAGAGGCTGCAAAATTAGTGTTTCGCCAATCGGTTTAATGAGACTTAATCTTAAGGTAGTGACGAATTTAGTGCGGGCCTGACTCTGGTACCTCCCTGCCCCACCAGTATTCACTGATGGCCGGACAGGGAGTGCCAGGAAAGGGGGATTAGTGGCGGATCTGCGCCAGGTCGTCTTCAGTTAGACCGGTCATTTTCATGACGGTATTGCGGTCAATGCCGTTCTGGAGCATGGTTCGTGCAATTTTCAGGGTCGCTTTGCGCTCACCATCGCGCTCACCTTCGGTTCGCCCTTCTTGCCTGCCAAGCTTGATGCCCTTTTCTACGCCTATCTGTTCAAGCTGTTGTGCGATGGTCATCAGTTCATCCTCGTGTTGCGGCAGACGCTCTGCCAGCGCCCGCATAAATTCAGGTGCAGGCGCTTCGCCTGCATTTACTATATAGTTATAGTTTATCAGAACGCGTACCTGTTCGGGGGAAATCCATTCCACCATCACCCGGGGCAGTCTGTCCAGCAGTTCCATCATGTCCCGCTGGCGGATATGTTTCATCAGCAGGGTCAGTGCGGCCATCCGTCGGTGGTTCATTATCTCATCATCATTGATGACGGTGACATCAACCAGCGGGAAGTCGTTCGTGTATACCCTTCCGGCCTGCTCCGGGTTACTGAAACAATCCAGCCAGTTAGTGGAGAACGGGTACGGACTCCGGCTGCCGTGGTAAAACAGTACCGGGATGACCAGCTTCAAGATGACGTTGCATGGCGGCGACAGCATATCTGAGCTGGCGAAAGGCCATATTTTTATCGGCCGAACTCTGGTGCTCCAGAAGCAGATGGATGTACCCGTCATCGCCGGTGGTGGTTTTCATGCTCCAGAGAATGTCGCTGGCGTACTGACGTAAATCGTCCTCAACGAAGGTACCGGACTCCAGCTTCAGCGTATTCAAATCGCACAATGCCTGCAGTTCCGCCGGAAGATGGAGCTGCATAAAGTCGCGGGCTACGTCGGGGTTCGCCAGGAACTGGCGAAATGTCGCGTCATGGGGCGTTGGTGTACCGGGTTTCTTCTTCATCGGTCCTGGATTCTGAATAAATGACAACGGTATGTTACCTCTTCCGGCGGAAGCGGAACATGCCCTCTGTTTTATTGCGTCACCTGCTGAACAGCCAGGCAAACGCCCAGTGAAATGATACCGAACACCACGATATTTAACAGGATGCCTTTCAGTCTGTTGAACGAACGCGAGAATTCTTCCTTTTCTTTCCTGTCTGCCTGTTCAATTAACCAGCGCGAACAGGCATCATTGTGTTTCTGGTTCGTCTTCCCTCTTTCAGTTCTGATTTTTACGCGTTTCCGTGGCGGCGCACAGTCGCATGATGGTCTGCCGTGAGGTACCAAACTCGCGGGCAATGGCGCTGACACTGGCACCCGCTTTAAGGCGTTCAAGTGCTGTCTGCCGTTGTTCCTGGTTCAGCGCCGGTGGCCGACCAAACCGTTTGCCTGCTGCTCTGGCCCGTGCAAGACCAGAATGTGTGCGCTCAATCAGCAGGTCCTTCTCAAACTCAGCCACCGCCGATATGACCTGCATGGTCATCTTTCCGGCCGCACTGGTGAGGTCCACTCCACCAAGGGCGAGGCAGTGCACGCGAATATCGGACGCTGCCAGCTGCTCCACTGTCTTTCGCACGTCCATTGCGTCACGGCCCAGGCGATCAAGTTTAGTCACTATCAGCACATCGCCATTTTCCATGCGATCGAGTAACCTGGCAAAACCGGGTCGCTCGCTGGCAGCCCCCGAACCGCTGATTTGTTCCTCAATCAGTCGCTGAGGTCTGACGTTAAAACCGGCTGCTTCAATTTCTCTGCGCTGATTTTCCGTGGTCTGTTCAAGCGTGGACACCCGACAGTAAGCAAAAACTCGTGACATAGGGGTTTGAGGGCCAATGGAACGAAAACGTACTCTAACAAGATTATTCATTGTTTAAATTGAAATTTAATGTTCTCAGGGCACTGTTGCAAAGATCTTGCGATGGTAAACTGATGCCACTGTTTAGTTGAAGGAGCAGCACATGAACCCATTCA
>OGSQ01000488.1_pt1 | contig 13658 bp, 15 predicted proteins | sample 1573921 | NCBI WGS metagenome assembly OGSQ01 (sample SAMN03295832, study PRJEB24534) | human gut metagenome | isolation source: fecal sample 7 from infant 4 | host: Homo sapiens | place: USA: Pittsburgh, PA | collected 2014-07 | reverse complement strand
GGCATACTTGTGCAACTGCTTTAGTTCAAAGTGGTATGGATATTAGTGTTGTTAAGATAATCTTAGGACACGAACATATTACTACTACACAACAATATACTCATATTTCAAATCAGTACCTTGAAGATAATTTAAGTAGGTATTGGAATAAGAGTTATTTAATTGGAGGTGGAGCAAATGGCAAGTAAAATGCCTAACGGTGATAACTGGGAACTAATCGACAATGATAGAAACTCACAATGGTATGGGAGGAAGTTTAAATTTGATTTCTCATATATCGAAAGCGATAGCATTAAAAGTGTAGTTAAAGCTTATGCTTGGAGAAATTATAAAGAAGGAAATAAAACTTTATCTAAATTATATAATGATTTATTTAGATATAAAACATTTAATACTTTTACAATACTAAAAGATATAAGAAATTTAAATGAGGTGTCAAATAACACCATTGATGATTTTGTATCATTTTTAAGACTATATATTTCACCTAAAACTAAAAAGAATATTTGTTATATAAGACAAAAAAATTGTCTTGATTGTGTGAAGGTTATTATTCGTTGGGGACAATTATATATGCCTAATGAAGTGCCTAAAACAGAAATATTTACAGGCAATGAATATGTAGGAGTTAATAGAAAACTTAAAATAGATTTTATTCCTGACGAAGTTTTAGAGCAAATAAATAAATCCTTAGTTAATGAAGAAAATCCTTATGTTAAATATGGAATAATCATTCTTCAATCAACAGGAATGAGAATTGGAGATATGCTTAAATTAACTACCGATTGCATTAAGCCACATTTAATTAGCGGATATACATTAACTTGGTATGACCATAAAAACCGTAAGGAACGTCAACATATGCCTATTCCTAATGAATGTGCTATCGCAGTCGAAAAGTTGATAGTGCATACAAAAGAATTAAGAGAACATGCTGATGATAATGTTAGAGATTATTTGTTTATTAGTAATAGTAAAAACGATATTAACGTAATAATTCAAAGAACTTACCAATATTGGTTACAATATTTTATTCGAAATAATGATATTAGAGATAGTAATGGTGAATATTATAACCTTACAGCACATCAATTTAGAAGAACACTTGCAACCGATATGTTATCTAAAGGAACTGATTTAAAGGCTATACAAGAAGTATTAGGACATTCTTCTTCTAAGACTACTAAAAAACATTACGCTGATGTTAAAGATAAGGAAAGAGCCGAAGTATTTAAGAATATAGGTATTATCGGTAACATCAACAAAGTTGATGAAACAGTTATAACAGATAAGAAAGATTTAATTTGGTTCAAGGAAAACAAGGATAAAGGAGCAAGAATGGAAGATGGTTATTGCACTAAACCTTGTAGTGATGGGAAGATTTGCGATAGATTATTAAAAAGACAAAAATGTTACACTTGTAGTAGATATATCACCACTCCAGAGTATTTACAGGCTCATAAAAACCATTTGGCAGAGTTAGAAAAGCAATTAGAGGGAAATATCTATGGCGACCATTATGCCGAGCATTTCATCCCTACTATTGAAATTCTAAAAGAGATTGTAAAGAGATTGGAGGAAGTACAAGATGGCAATAACTAAGTTAAATTTACAACCAATAACTACTGAAAGTGATTATAGCAATATTACTATTGGAAATTCTAAATTTACTGATGATGTATGGGATTTATCACCTTTTATAACTGCTAAAGCAACTAAAGATAGTGCAAAGAAAATTAACTTTAATTTTATAAAAAATGAGGATATGAAGCTTACTGTTAAACTTTATGCATATTATAAATTAGGGCAAATCAAACCTCAAAGTGTAAGAAAGTATATTGTTATATTACCTTCATTTATTGAGTATTGTAATATAAATAATATTTGTAGTTTTAATGAGATAACTAAAGATATATTTTTAAATTATGCTTTATGGCTTAAAGAAGATAAAAAAGTTGCTCAAACAACTGGATATAAGTATTGTTTCGTAGTTGAAGAAATTATTAAAATTGGTCAAATAAAAGGTTGGAATGTACCTAAAAGTAATATCTTTGTAGATTTTACTTCTAATAATTTATGGGATAATAAAAAGGCTTTAAAAGAGAATAAAACTAAACCTATTCCAGAGGATATATTTGATAAAATACTTCAATGTGCATTGAAAGAAAAGGATATTTTAACTAAAGCAGGAATAATGATTCAAAGCCAAACTGGACTTAGAATTAACGAGGTATTATCTATCCGACAAGGTTGTGTTCACACAACGAATGATGGATATGATTATATGGAAGTTAGTCTTAGTAAAACAGAAAAAGGTGATCCTATAATTCATAAGGTATTTATTAATGATTTAGTTAAAAATGTAGTTGCAGAACTTGAAAAATATACTAAAGGTCTAAGAGAAGAAAGTGGATTAAAGGAATTATTTTTATCTAAGATAAAATCTAAAGGGAATCTAATAGATGTATTAAATACAGGTAATTTTTCAGATAAAAGATTGCCACAATTCATTAAAAGATGGGATATAAAAGACAGTAAAGGTAATCTATATCCATTAAAAACTCACCAGTTTAGAGCAACATTTGTTAGAGAACTTATAAAACAAAAAGTGCCTATAGCACACATTATGAAACAGTTTGCTCATGTATCTATTGAAATGACTGCACACTATCTTACTTTACAGGAGGAAGAAGTTAAAGAAATATATTCTGATATGATACTTGGAAAAGATTCTAAAATTGCTGGACTTAGAGCAAAAGAAATTAAGACTAAACTTGATGAACAGTTTAGAGGAAAAACAGAGCGAGAGATTGATGATATAGTTTCTAACTTATCAAAATCTATGAGTTTTAATCCTTTACCGACAGGTGTATGCCTATATGACTTTAGAAGGGGTAATTGTTCTGATGGTGATGGTTGTTTCTTCTATAACTGTCCTAACTACGTTACCGAGGTTAAATTCTACCCTATTTTAAAGAAAGAATTAGACCTTATGGAGAAAGCAATGGCAAGGTATAAAGAGTTAGGTCAAGAAAGAGCTTGGGAAAGAGAATATGTTAAATATAAGTATTTAAAACCATTAATAGATAGTTTGGAGGAGCAAATCAATGAAGAAAAGTAATAATAAAAATACAGAAGGCTTAAAGGAATTTGCTGAAAAGAAAAACCAAGAAACTATCGAAAAGGTTAATAAAGCAATAGATAAATTAAAGCGTTCTAAAACTAAGTCAATTAACTTTAAAACAGTAGCCGAGGAAGCAGGAGTATCTAAGGCTACTCTATACAACAATGCTATTCTTAAAGAACGTATATTAAGTCTAAGAGCCATTCAGAAGGGTGTTCCTAATGGTAGTATAGTTGCTACACCTAAAGATAAAATAAAGGCTAAAGATGATAAAATAAAGAAACTTAAAGAAGATAAAGAGAAACTAATTATCCAATTAGTTCATATGGAAGAACTTAAAGATGAAAATAAAAGATTAAGAGAAAGTTTAGATAAGATTAAAAGTACGTAGTTATTATTGAGAAGTAATTAATAAAAATGTTCTTTGAAAATTGAATAGTACGGTATTATAAGTTGCATACCAATATCTCAATATTATATAATTTAATTACATAATATTGGAAGGGGAAATGTTAATGCTTATTGAGATTCTTAATATAATAGGAGTAATATATTTATGGACTTGGTTTATATGGCCATTTATATTTGTCAAATCTTTAGTGAATGCCATTAAAAATTTAGTTAAAGAAGAACAGGCAACTGTAAACATGACAATTGCATCTATAGCTCTTTTGGTCATAATATGTGGAATGCAAATCAGTTTGTTAAGACCATAAAAAATAATTCTTATAAAAATGCCGTATTATTCAAAATGAGTATAAGGCATTTTTTATTTCGAAATTCAGAAACAATTTTAACTAATAACTTGTTATACACTTGAAAGTGTATAAAATGAAAGGCGGTGAACTTTAGTAAGAGTTTGGTACTTATAATACACTCTCTTACTAAAGATAAGATATGAGTTACGAGGTGATTTTGAAGGAATTACCAGACTACACAGTGTATTATAAGGAAGGGATAATAGAAGATTACAGTAAATTAACAGAATTTATTTTAAGTAGTGGAAAGGAATGTTTAAAAACTAATCCTGATATTAAGTGCATTAAACCAGATTATTGTTATGTTAATTATCTTGATGGAGAGTATAAAGAAAAAGACATTAAAATAAGGTATGCACAAGCTGTAGAAAAGGAAGGCATACCTAACGAAACAATTAAGTTTATGAAATTAAATCCAATTGAAGCTGTTTGTATATATCATAAAGGTTCCTATGATTTATTACCTGATGCTTATAGTTTTATAATGAAATATGTTGAGGAAAATGGCTATGAAATAGCAGAAAGCCCAAGGGAAAGATATATTGATGGTATTTGGAATAAAGAAAATATAGATGAATGGCTTACAGAAATACAAGTTCCTGTTAGAAAAAAGTAAATACAAAAATTTATAGTTTATAAATAATATTATAATATATAAAAGTTGCAAACTTAATACTAGGAATTAGGTAAATATATAGTAGATAGAGATTTTACTAGTTACTATAAAAAGACATTAAGGCATAAAGTATCCCCTAGGTTCACTAGAGCTTAGGGGTATCTTTTTTATATAAAGAAATGAGAGCTATAGAAAGTTGAATCAAAATATCAATTATAGGTTAGGTCTTTATATTGTGATAAATTTCAAGTGGGTGGTAAGTAAGAAACTTAGATAATAAAAGAAGGGTAGAATTTACAACTAAAGATGTTTATAGTTATGAAATTGAATTAATTTTAATAATCACTCAATATACAAACAAAAACAATACAAAAATATAACTAAATATTTATAAAATTTAACAAAAGTGGTAAAATAATTATAAATATATTTCATGGTTATAATCTTAATTTGGAGGATATTTAATTTATATTAGGTGGTGATAAAATGTTAAGATTCAAATTTGATGATAAAGTACTTATTTATCTAGAATACTATATTAAATATTATGGAACTATAGATTTGTCTGCAGAAATATATTCAAATGAAAGATTAATAGGTAAAATCAATGCAGAATTCTTTAATTCTTTATCAAAAGAATTTAAACAATTTATTATAGATAATGATTTAGATTTTGATTTCGATTTAAAAGATCAAGAAGAGGTATTTTTTAACTTCCTAATGAAATTTAAACCATCATATAAAGGCATTATAGAAGAAATATATAAGGATTTTAATGAATCAAAAACAAATGTAAACGATAATGGTGATTTTGATAACTTTATATCCTTTAAGAGTATTCTTATAATTAAAAATATAGAAATTAACATACAGATTGATAGAAATGAAGTTATTAAAAGATATATTGAAAGTATAAATTATATTTTTTCTTTTAATGATTTTTATGCTTTAGATTTACAAAACAAAGGAGATAAAAAATCTATTGAAGAAATTTCTAATATTTTAGATACAAAAAATATACGAGAACTAAAATGTGCATTAGATAAATGTAATAATACAGATGAAATATTAAATAGTGCATTACGTAATTATTGTAAGAAAAATAATATAGAGTATATTGATAAAAGAGAAAAAGGAGGTTGCATATGGATTGTTGGAGGTAAGGAACTTGAAAAGCAAATGAATTTACTAAGAGAATATAATGTTATATTTAAATTTAGTGAAAAGGGTGGAAGGGCATCAAAACATAGACAAGCATGGTATTTTAAATAACTATATAACTTGATTTTTGTTTTACAGATAAGTAAATAAATTTTATAATCTGATTTTCATTTTAAAACAATATTTTATAAGTATGTTTTTGCTTTTAAGTAGTCATAACCATAATTATAACATAATAGAAATATATAGAAATGAATATATTATTTGGAGGGAAATATGGTGCGTTTAACAAGGGATGTGAGACAAAGAATTTTAGAACAGAACGAAGGTTTCAGCACGAGAACATATTATGAGGGCAGAAATAATAGAGAAGAAAGAATATATACAATTTCAGGTGGAGTACTAAAAATACGTGCTATAGGAAAGGGCGCTTGGGCTGATAGTCGATATGATGAAGAGTGGATTGCTAGTGACGATGAAACTCATAGGTTTTTATATGCTAACAAATCAAAAATGAATCTTGATGGAATAGAATAATAAAATGTAACAAAAAGTGGGAAATAAGCTGTTGTCCGTTTTTTTATTATATAAATTGAAATTAGTTAAAAACAGAGTTATTAAATTTGATTTATACAAAACATTGATTTTCATTATCAATTATATTATAAGGTGCCTTAAAATTATGATATAATACATAGTAGTAAATGGCTTAGGAGGAAATATTAATGCAGGATGAAAAAGTATGTCCTATTTGTAAAAATCATTGTAGTTTAACTAAACCAAAATGTGGACGTGGTAAAAAATATGCAGAGACAATAGAATTACCAATTAAGTCTAATGATAAAAAATATGAACCTACTTATAAATTAGAAGATTATCAAAAATCAAATATTGATGAAAAAATCTTAATGAATTTAAGGGATACAGAACATATAATTAGAAATGTTTTTGAGGGAAGAGTAAGTCAAAAGAAAATACTAATTTTTCTTAATGAGTATGGGAAAATAACTCAGAAGAAATTATCAAAGAAGCTTGGTATTAAGCCAGAAACTGCCTATGAAATCATTAGTAAGATGGCTGATAGTGGCTTAATTAAATATACTGATAGCAAAAAAGATAAAAACACAAAGGATATTAAGTTAACTAAAGAAGGTAAGCAGGAAGCAGTATTAGCAGGAGCTGAAATTGAAGACTTACAAGGTGATATGTTTTCTTGCTTGGATACTACTGAAAAAGAGCAATTTCTTTCTATTCTTGAAAAATTAAATTTAGATTGGGATAGTCGTTACTTAGTAAAGAATTAAATAAAGTATATATTTTCTTTTAATAACTTTTATACATAATAAAAGATTTAAGAGAAGACAATAGTAATTAGGAATATGAATATGATGTCTAGAGTTTTATTGGCTCTAGACTTTTAATTTATAAAGTTATAGAAATAGTATTATACATATTATGGTATAATAAGGAAAAGAGGGAGGGGCTATATGTTAAAGAAGAAGAATACTATCATTTTAATTGTATTAATAGGTTGTTTAATCATGGGATTTATAGATGCAGTTATAAGACCAGAGTATCTTATAAAGTCCTTTATAAAAATTATACTTTTTTCTATAATGCCTCTTTTATATTCTAGATATAATAATGAATTAAATTTATCTTCATTATTTAAAGTAAAGAGTAAGAAAGAAATAATTATAGCTCTTTTATCAGGAGTATCAGTATTTCTTTTTATTTTAGGAGCTTATTTTATAATTGGAAGTTTTTTTGATTTCTCAAATGTTACATCATCATTATCAGAAAATATAGGTGTTAATAATAATAACTTTTTATTTGTGGCAATTTATATTTCATTTATTAATTCTTTATTAGAAGAATTCTTCTTTAGAGGTTTTGCATTTTTAAAGTTAAAGGAAGTATCAACTAGGAAATTTGCATATATTTTTAGTTCCTTAGCCTTTGCTCTTTATCATGTGGCTATGATGATAGGTTGGTTTGATATAAGCTTATTTTTATTAACTATAGTTGGATTATTTGTTGGGGGATTAATTTTCAATTACTTTAATGAAAAATATAAAAACATATATGTTACTTGGTTAATCCATATGTTTGCAAACTTTGCCATTAACTATATTGGCTTTATGCTTTTTAGTATTATATAAATAAAAATCTCCTTAGCTTTATATTAATGTAAGTTAAGGAGATCTTTATTCTTTTTATTAAGAATTTGAGGAAATTTTTATAAAGTAAGCTTGATCTAATATTTTGTAATATCTCCCGTTCTTATCTAATTTATTATTATTACTAAAAAGTATATTTAATTATATTACTCATTTTATATTGTGTCATAGCTAAAATTCGTAACAATTTAATATTCTTCATTAATATTATAAAACTTAAAACCAGAAGTGTAACAACTTATTCAAAACTAAAACAATTAGAAGCAATATGATTAATATTAGAAAAGTAGAACCTACAATAAATATAATTTTTTCTAGAATTTTTGCTAATTTTATATTTTTAAAATTTATGACTTTTAAAGTTACATATATTACAGAAACTATTCCAACTATAATTAGTGGATAAAAGAATGCATATATGAATGTTTCATGAAAGACAAATTTCCCAATTAACCCTCTCCCAAAACAAACAATAATTATTGTATATAAAAGGTTTTTTCCGCCTTTTGCCCCAAAAATTCGTTGTAAAATATCTGTTCTATAACTTGAAATAAGGTTTTTAACTTTATTAGATTCGTATCCTTTTTTATATGTATCAATATTGTCTTTAATTTCTTCTTTTTTCATTTTGCTTTTTCTCCATTCTTTGCTTATAAAATATTATGAAAGTATATGTATTTTTAAAGATAGAGTAATTAATTTTCTTTCGCCCTTGAATACAAATGTGTAATAATCCATAATCTTATTATATATTAATATTGGAATATAATACCATAAAGATCGAAAAATATACCATATTCGGAAAATAATTAGCGACATTCAAATAAGAAGAAGTCAAAATAAAAAACTTAAAGGTGTTTTTACCTTAATTTTAAATTTATCATTATTAACTTTACATTGTGATATAAAGAATTTTTAGTTAAGCTTTTGTGGGGAATATTTACAAAAAATATTTAAAATGTTATGTTAAAAATGATATATATAATAAAACTAGGGGTGAGAATTAATATGCCATTTGAAATAATTCGTAATGATATAACAAAAGTTCATGCTGATGCAATAGTAAATGCAGCCAACACTTCATTACTTGGAGGGGGAGGAGTAGATGGAGCAATTCATGCAGCAGCAGGTCCAGAACTTTTAAAGGAATGTAGAACTCTTGGTGGATGTGCAGTTGGAGAGGCTAAGATAACTAAAGCATATAACTTACCAGCTAAATATATAATTCATACTGTAGGCCCAATATGGAGAGGTGGAAATAATAATGAGGAAGAATTACTAAGAAATTGTTATAAAAATTCCCTTCAATTAGTTAAAGACTATAAATTAGAAACTGTAGCTTTTCCTATAATATCTGCAGGAGCATATGGGTATCCAAAAGATAAGGCATTAAAGATAGCTATTTCTGTTATTGGAGACTTTTTATTAAGTAATGATTTAACTATTTATTTGGTTGTTTATGATAAAAATGTATTTATGCTATCTAACAAGTTACTTTCTTCAATTAAGCAATACATAGATGATAGATATGTGGAAGAGCATAGCTATATTAGAAATAGATACGAAGAAACTTATTTATGTGAAACAGAATGTATAGAGAGAAGAGAAGTTATTAAGCCTAGAAGACTTGAGGATATATTAATAAATATAGATGAGACTTTTTCAGAAATGTTATTAAGACTAATAGATGAAAAAAATATGACAGATGTTGAAGTATATAAAAGAGCTAATATCGATAGAAGACTTTTTTCTAAAATTAAAAATGATAAAAACTATAAGCCTAGTAAGTCAACTGCAATTGCATTTTCTATAGCCTTAAAGCTAAATTTAGACGAAACAAAAGACTTACTTTTAAAAGCAGGCTTTGCACTATCCCATAGCAGTAAATTCGATATTATTATAGAATACTTCATAGAAAACCAAAATTACGACATATTTGAAATAAACGAAGCCCTATTTGACTTTAATCAAAATACCTTAGGCTCATAATACTTTTCATAATTCCGAAAGAAGAGAGGAATTATTACCTTCAGTTTTAGAGGAGTAAACATTATATTCTGGTGACTTGGAGCGAAGCGACGGAACAAGGAATATAATGTTTACTCCTCTCTTTTGTCGCTTTTTGAGCGACCAAAGATGTTTTTAAACATGCTATTCTTAAATCATAAAAGGTGATTGGAGGAAAAGGGTATGAAAAATAATTTAACAGAATTAGTATTTATTTTAGACAGAAGTGGATCAATGAGTGGACTTGAAAAGGACACTATAGGTGGCTTTAATTCAATGCTTGAAAAACAAAAGAAAGAAGAGGGAGAAGCTATTATAACAACTGTATTATTTGATAATAAGTATGAGTTATTGCATGATAGAATTAATATTAGAGGAATATCTCCTATAACAGAAAAAGAGTATTATGTTAGAGGGACAACTGCATTATTAGATGCTGTTGGAAGAACTATAGAAAAGATAGAAAATGCTCATAAACATACTTTAGAATCTGAAAGACCAAGTAAAGTTTTATTTGTAATAACTACAGATGGTATGGAAAATTCAAGTACAAGATATAATTATGAAAAAATTAAGAGGATGATAGAAGATAAGAAAAAAGAATTTGGATGGGAGTTTATTTTTCTAGGAGCCAATATTGATGCTGTAAAAGCAGCAGAAAGTATAGGGATATCTGAAGATAGAGCAACTAATTACAACTGTGATAGTGAAGGAACTATGCTTAATTATGAAGTAATAAGTGAAACTGTAAGTTCTATAAGAGCTAATAAGGCTATAAATAAAAATTGGAAGGATAAAATAGATAAGGACTATAAAAAGCGTAGTACTAAAAGGTAAAACTTAAGGTGGAAGTACTTGATAAAATTAATGAAGTATCCATTAATTTTATCAAGTGAAATTTTATTCTAACTCATAAACATCATTATCACCTTCGTAAGCACATACTCCCATACGTGGAGAGTTGGTTATCTTTATATAAACTATGTCATCTTCATCATCAGAGATATTTTCTATGCAAGCATCACATAATGGTTTATAGTCTGAATAATCATAATCAGTCAGTAAATATGTAGAATAGTTTCCACATTCTGCACATTTAAAGTCTTTTCTATTATTTCTAGCTAGTAATGATATTCCTTCTAATGAATTAATACCAGTATAGCTATCTACTACTGTAAGCTTTAATTTAGTAGTGCTTCCAAAATCATATTCATGAATAAAAGTGCTATTTTTGCTTATAACTTCAATAAGTCTAAAATCACTCATATCTTCATTATCATTAAAAAAGAATGAATCATCTTCATTAAAAACTTTATCATAAATAACATGGTCAATAGTAAACGAGCTTAAGTGTCCACAACATTCTAGCCAAATATCTCTTAAAAAATCATCTAATTCATTTAAAGTTATATTAGTTTTTACTTGTAGATAAAGCCAGTAACTTTTATCGTAATAGTCTTCAACTTTAATTAAATAGTATTTTGTTTTTCCAGTACCAAGATTGTTACAGATTGATAAATGTTTTTTCATTCCAGCTTTAGTAAATTCCTTTTTACATATATAGCATTTTCCACTATTTTTTTGAGATGTAGCCATAATCATAACCTCACTTTCTTAATTATATTATATCCATTTACAGAATAAAACAAAATATGTTGTTAAAAGGTGGAAAAGACTTGAGTACAGAACAGATAGTAATAAATAAAATATTAATAAAAGAATATATTGGGTATAATAAATATATATATAAATGATTATTGTTGTAGAAATTATAGAGAGGAAAATATTTATGAAAACCTTAATTATTTATTGTTCTGAGTATAAAAAGAATACAGAAAAAATTGTAGAGATTTTTAAAGGAAAAACTAACTGTGATCTAATGAATGTAAAAAACTTTAGAGAAGTTAACTTAGACAATTACGATTTAATTGGATTTGGTTCAGGAGTATATGTAGAAAGTTTATCACCAAAACTCTTTAAAATAATTGAAAAATTAGATTTAAAAGATAAAAATGTTTTTGTATTTTCAACAAGTGGTGTTGGTATGAAGTATTATAATAAAAAGCTTATAAAAGCATTAATTTCAAAAGGAGCAATAAATAAGGGAAGCTTTGCATGCAAGGGAAGCTTTGAAGCAAAGGAATTTTCAAATAATAAGATTTTTGATATTATTGGTAAATTAACTAAAGGTCATCCAAATAATAAGGATTTTAAAAATGCAGAAAATTTTTTTGTGAGTATGATAAGCTTAATTAAATAAGGTATTTAAAATTAAAGATAGCCTAATTGAATTTACTTTACAAATATGATAATATGAATCTATTATAATTGTAATATATTTACAATGGGCAAGAGGTGTATTATGGATAATAACTTAAAGGAAACTGATGAAAAAAAAGAGGACTTAAGAGTTAGAATATTTGCTGGAATAGTTATTATAATAATTGCAGTAGGATATTATTTTTATAATATAAATTACAATAGTAGAGGTATTATAAATAAAGTATTAAATAAAATAGAGGGTAAAACCTTAAATAGTGACTTTAATAGTAAAATAAAATCAGCAAATCTTTCAACAGATTATAATGTTGAACAAGCTATAAGTGATATAGAAACTTTAGATTTAAATACAATAAACCTACCAGTTGTTATTAATATAGATGATATAACCTCAAGTAATGTAAGTATAGATCAGAATAGTTTAGAAAGAGCAAAGATTCTATTGAAAAAGCTTAAGGGAAAGAAGATAAATGTTATATTAGAGCCATATCCATGGATTGCAAATGGTAGTAAGTACGAAACAGATTTTAATCCAATTGATAAAGTAGAATTTTTATCAAATTGGAGAGATGATGTTATTAAACCGTTGATAGATGAAATAGCTATTCCTTATAGAGTAGATGCATTAAATATAGCAACAGGATTTACACATTTAGAAAATATGGAAGATGAATTTTGTGAAATAATTGATTTTTCTAGAAAATATTACAAAGGATTAATTACTTATAGAACTAGTTTTTGGACAACTGCTAATTGGAAGGATGAAGTTGTAAAAGACCAAGTTGATGAATTAAAGGAAAAATATAATAAAAAATTAAATAATAAGATATTTTCTAAAGTAGATTTTATATCCATTGCTTCATATTTTGAATTAACTGATAATGATACTAATACAGTAGATAATCTTGTGTCTGCTTTAAGTTCTTCACAAAGACATAATAGAGGGCAAAATATTAAAGAGCAAGTTGAAAATTTTCATAATAAGTGGGACAAGCCAATTTTCTTTGGAGAATTAGGATTCCCTAGAACAATTAAAGCATCTGTAGAACCATGGAATCCATATTTATCTAAGGAGATAAATACACAAGAACAAGCTAATTGCTTCGAAGCATATAAAGAAGTTTATGAATCAGAACCATGGTTTTTAGGTTTTTCTATTTTTGCAGTAGGAAATAAAGATGAAGACAAGATGTATTATCCAAGTGACGAAACTGTAGAAGTTATAAAAAAATGGTTTAATTATGAAGGGATATAATTTAATAGAATTTATTTTTTAGGTATTAAAATTTTTATTTTAATACCTTTATTTTTATCTTAGAAATATATCTTATAAAATTATAAGAAGTTTATACTCATTTAAAAGGATCAGAAAAAAGAGTTGCTGAATATATGTTAAAACGAGGTCAAGAATTTATAATTAGAATTGTCGTGAACTTATTGATTCAATTGAAGACATACATGAAGATATAGAAAGTAAGGACAAAGAGATTATTTTGGAGCACATACCTATGAGAGAATAGATACTGAAGGAG
>OGSQ01000478.1_pt1 | contig 14091 bp, 10 predicted proteins | sample 1573921 | NCBI WGS metagenome assembly OGSQ01 (sample SAMN03295832, study PRJEB24534) | human gut metagenome | isolation source: fecal sample 7 from infant 4 | host: Homo sapiens | place: USA: Pittsburgh, PA | collected 2014-07 | reverse complement strand
CCTTTAGCGCACCGTACGATCGTATTCAGGTGGGTTACGACTGGCAAAAGACTGATCAAGCTCAAAACCATTGGTTCTTGGGCGCAGCCTACGCCTACGGCTGGGGCGACGTGGATTACGCCAAAGGCACTGGCAAGATGCATAGCAATGAAGTGACGCTTTACGCGACACACGTGCGTCCTACTGGACACACTTGGGATATCGTTGCTCGCGCAGGTCGCATTAGCTCTGAATTCACGACGAGCTTGGGCGACAAAGCGAAGTTTAAGAACTGGGCGGCAAGCTTCGGTGTAGAGTACGGAAAAACCTTTGCACTTTCGGAGCGCTTCACGCTAGAGCCGCAAGCGCAGTTAACGTACCACTACCTCTGGGGTGACGATTTCCACACGCGTAACGGCACAGCGATTCATCAAGACAACGCTGATAGCCTTGTCGGGCGCTTAGGCGTTCTTGCAAGTTATGCTTGGGGTGAAAATGCGCGCTCTGGTCGCCTCTATGCGAAAGCTTCTGTCTTGCATGACTTCAAAGGTGAAATGTCGAGTACCTTCACGCAAGGTTCGACTGTGGAGGATCGCGATGATTTGAGTGATACCTGGTACATCGTTGGGCTCGGCACGAACGTGAAGATGGGTAAGGCGTGGCAGGCCTACTTTGATGTGGAAACGGGTCTTGCGGCAACGGTGAAGACGAAGTACAACATCAACGCAGGTCTTCGCTACACCTTCTAATCACTAGATTTTCTTAACCTCAACGGACCTCTCGCTTGGTTAATCGCCAGCGAGAGGTTTTTCTGTTGCGAGGGGCGCTATTTGATTCTCAACCAGTATGATAGAAATATTTTTTCTTCATACTGTCTCGTTTTTCCTATAGAATAGCGCTCGTGTGTCCAAAAAAGAAATTTCATCCTTTCATTCACCCATCTCTCCACTTGTTTGAGCGATTGAGCGATTTACCGTTGGGCCTTTTTTGCTCTTTGGACGTCCTCTTTTTTTACCCCGCCCTATTTTTTAGAAAGACTATATGAAAAAACTCAACCATTTCCCGCGTAAATTACTTGCCGTGCAAACCTTAGCCGTCGTGGCTATGGCTTGGAATCCTCTCACCACGGCAGCTTCTTTTGCAGCTGATGCAAATTCGACCTCCAATACCGTCACCAAAAACGGTGTCACCACGACCTTCGCCGATGAAGGTTGGCCAGGAAATATCAGTGTCGTCAATGGTCAATTCGACATCGCTTTGAATGTTGCTGATGCCAAGGTTGGCAATGCTACGAATCCTTCTGAAGTTGCCATCGCAGTTGGTGCGACGGTCTACGACACTAATCCAGCTGACACAGATGCCGCGTTGACGTTCTCCTCCAACGCCGCAAATCAAAAAGTTGTGGGGCCCACGACGGTGGCTGGCAAAGGCGCAACCTTTTCTCTCTCTTCGACTGGCGAGGATTTTAACGTCACGGGCGTGTATTTAAAGAGTAATCCTAACGCCGTGGTTATCTCGGGCGTTTCTGACCAACCCGAATACGCACCTGTCGCTTTTGAGACGCGCCATGGAGCGAGATCCACACTCACTTTTTCTGGAAAGAATACTGTCATCACCGGCAATATCATGACCGAGGATGGCGCAACCACGACTTTAACCTCGGACGCCGAAGGCTTTACGCTTAACGGTAGTCTTCGTACGTACCTTAGCCGCACCTCTGGCAGTGCGGACTTGCAAAATGCAGAGCTTCCAGGGGCTAAACTCACAGCCGTCTTTTCGGGCGATAACGCTACAGTGAATGGCCGAATTGATGCCTCCAGCAATCAAGGCACGACTGACGTGACCTTCTCTGGCAAAAACGCCACTCTCAACGGTCTCATCTATTCCACAACTGCAGGAAGCCTTTTCTCGAAAAACGTTCCCGCTGGTACGGATTACAGCTATGGGAATGAATTTGTACACCTTGACGGCAATAAAACCACAGTGACGTTTAGTGGTGAAAACGCTACGCACAAAGGTTCGATTGCAAGCTATGGGAAAAACCCACTGGTGGTTAATTACACGGGTGGCAACGCCGTCATTACTGGAACCGCTTCCTCTTCCTTTAGCTACCTCTTTAACCGTGGTGGCATTACTGAGGTGAACTTAGCGAAAAACGCTACCCTCAACGGGAACATTAACAATACTTCGCTCGCCGAAATCGTTGGCGTCTACTATCAAACCAAATCGGGAGAACGAGTCTATACCGATGGCTATAAGCGCTGGGACAACAAAGGTCAGTTGACCTTTAATGTCGACAATTCCACGTGGGTGGGGAATCTCTCTTCCGACACAGGCAAGTCGATTTTGACCTTCACAGGTGAGAGTGAGTGGAGAGGTAATTTAACCTCTCAAATGGTGGCGCTCAAAGATCTCACGGAAGAAGAAAAACTCATTCCCGACCTCACGCAGGTGTACCTCAAAGATACGAGTCACTGGACTGGGAGAGCAACGGGTTCGGGCGAAGTGTATCTCTCGGGCAATGCTCGTTGGGACGTGAGCTCAAGCAGCACGATTGACCTCTTGGAAATGGCTGACAAGAGCATTGTCTCTTTGGCGGGCTCTGCACGCACACTCACAACAAAGGATCTCAAGGGTGAGGGGCTGGTCTTGATGGACCTTATCTACTCTGACGACTCAGTTGCCTCCTACCGAGATAGCCGCCGCAGCGACTACCTTATTGTGAAGCCTGATGCTGGGAAGAGCGCAACGAGTGGTGCAACCTACACCATCGTGGCAAGCACAACGAGCGATCTCACGAACCTCAAGGAAGACAATAAGCTCTTCTTTGCGACCGCCCCTGCGAACAGCACCACGTTTGCGGTAGGCACGACGCGCATCGAAATTCCGAACTACGAGTCGCTCTTTAACGACCTGAAAACCTATACGGTTGCCAAGGAAACCGATGAAACCGATACAGACTACAAAGGCTTAGAAAACTGGTATTTGACGATTCCGAAGGAAGTGCCTCCTCAGACGACGCCTGAAGAGCCTGTTACACCTCCCGTGACGGATCCCACAGCTCCAACTCAGGCTGTGAACCCGAACGGTTTGGTGCCCACCCCTGCCTTGAGTGCAGCATTGAGCATCTGGCGCGATAACGATACGCTCGTGAAGCGCTTGGGCGACCTGCACCTCGTGAACCGTGGTGAATACGCAAGCGGCAGCTGGGTGCGATTGGCTCACCAGAAGACGGAACGCTCTGCTGGCGACAATGCCTTTAAGGCTCCGTTTGATCGTGTGCAGTTGGGCTATGACTTCCAATTGAACCCGACGTGGTTCTTGGGCGCTTCGTACGGCTACGGTTGGGGCGACTTCGACTACGACGCAGGCAAAGGCAAGCTTCACAGCAATGAGTTGACGGTCTATGCTACCAACGTGCGCGAAAATGGTCACACCTGGGACTTCGTGGCTCGTGTTGGTCGTTTGAGCTCTGAATACACGACGAATTACGGCGACAAGGCGAAGTTTAAGAACTGGGCGGCAAGCCTTGGTGTGGAGTACGGCAAGCGCTTTGATGTGACGGAACGCTTTGCTCTCGAACCGCAGGCTCAGTTGACCTATCACCGCCTCTGGGGCGACGAGTACACATCGCGCTACGGCATCACGGTCAATCAAGACAATGTGGATAGCTTAGTGGGCCGCGTTGGCGTTTTGGCAAGCTACAGCTGGTCGGGTACCGATCGCGCTGGTCGCGTCTATGCAAAGGCCTCCGTTTTGCATGACTTCAAGGCGGATACCTCGAACACGATTGCACAAGGTGCACAGATCACGCGTAGCGACGATTTGGGCGATACGTGGTACGTCGTGGGTGTGGGTACGAACGTGAAGTTAGGCTCCGCTTGGCAGCTCTACGCTGACCTTGAAACGGGCCTTGCGGCAACGGCGAAGACGAAGTACAACATCAATGCTGGTGTTCGCTACACCTTCTAATCGTTAACCTCTCCACCTTTTCAAACCTCCCGCTCTCTAAGATCGAGAGGTTTGATTTTTTTGGGACGATAAAACAGGCATGGAAGAAAAAATCCATGCCTTCATTTCTTTTCGTACTGCGCTTTAGAAGCGATTCGAGATCACCACATTGCGTCGGCCCCAAAGCCAGAAGAGCGCAGCGCCAAACATCAAGACGTAGCCTACGAGTTCCGTGCTTTCTTCAGCGAAGGTTTTCATCACGCCCCACTTTTCATAGTCGTCCATTAACTGAATCCAAAGGCCTTTGTAGCCATAAAGGCGAGAATACACAAAGGTAATGGCAACGCCAGGGAGCATTATCAAGAAGGAGTGACTACGCATATAGGCAGCAAGCCCCGGGATAATCGTTCTAAAACCTGCGCGACGCAAAAGGAAGAAGAGGAATACAAGGTAGGCCCCCCAGACATACTTCCAAGCGCCATGATGAATCACGTCAAAGTACGCATCGAGCTCACGGATAAAGAGCGAAATGAAAAAGCCGTGAATAAGCCACATGGCGCCTCGCCACTCTTTTTCTCGCCAAGCGCTAATCATGAAAATGAAGCCACTCAAAAGGAGCCCGGCTTCTTGCACCACTTCAATCCAGCTTTCAGTGGCTAGTGGATGCGTCGCGCTATAGAGGTAAAGCTCAAACGCCCCTACCCCGATCGCAGCGGCAATCAAAAATTGAATTGCGCCAAGCAAAATGGTTTTTAAGTCTTCTGACATAGGAAGTCCACCCCAATATTGAGTCTCTGAGGGAATTTTTTCGGAGGGTTGAGTCAGCACTGAGCCCGAGAGTTGCCATCGCGCAGTGACTTTTTAAGTTTGGTCCGAAAAACATGTACACAAGTTTGGTCTCGTTCTCCGTAGTTTAAGAGAGGAGCGCCATTGAGGATAGGAATTTTTAACATATTTCTGCCGTGATTCGGGCGTTCGTTGCTTTTTTGCAACGACATCTATCAATCGGCTTTTTGCGAGCTGTTTTTAGGCCTTTAACGTGTTAGCATTAGACAACCGAGGAAAGAAAAGACGGGGTCAATTTCTTTTAAGAGACTTATCTCTCTAGGAATTGCTCCTTATTTTCTTTCGCTAACTAGACTTTTTTTGAGAGAAAAGCGAGCACGCTTCCGCCTCTTTTCACTCACTTTTTTCCAACGCGTTTTTATGACTAATGTGATGCCCTCTTCGACACCATCTGCTCAGCTCCCTCGCCTCGTGGTGCTCACCACAGGGGGTACGATTGTGAGTTCTGGCGACTCTGCCACACAGATGACGGGTTACTCGATTCGTGGCGTGACCGTGGATACGCTCTTAAAAGGTGTGTCTGGGCTGGATCAGCTCGCCACCCTGACGGTAGAACCCGTGGCCAACATCGACTCGAGCTCGATGACTTCGAGCGTGTGGATGGCCTTGGCGCGCCATGTGCAGCTTTTTGCCGATCGCGATGACGTCGACGGGATTGTGATTACGCATGGGACAGATACGCTTGAAGAAACCGCGTATTTCCTCTCGCTTGTGGTCCGTACCGCAAAGCCCATCGTCTTTACGGGCGCGATGCGTCCTTCGACGGCCATGTCGGCTGATGGTCCGATTAACCTTTATAACGCGGTGCGTATTGCCGCCAACCCAACCTCGGCTGGTCGCGGTGTGCTCGTGGCATTAAACGATGCGATTCTATCGGCTCGCGATGCGACGAAAACGCACCCCACGAACGTAGCCACGTTCCGCTCCATGGATGCGGGGCTTTTGGGTACCGTCGCGGGAGAGGAAATCCTGTGGTTGAACCGCGCCGAAAAGCGCCACAACCCAGACGTTCTTCTCTCTGTCAAAGACATTGACGAGTGGTTGAATGTCCACCAGACTTTCCCACGCGTCGATATTGTGGTAACGCACGTCGATGCCGATGATGTGATGGTCAATGCTGCCCTTGCAGCAGGCGCCCAAGGCATTATTCATGCGGGCTCTGGGAATGGTTCGATTCACGAAGGCACAGAGGGCGCTCTCTTTGCTGCGGCAGAAAAAGGCACGCTCGTGGTGCGCGCCTCTCGCACGGGCTCTGGCGCGTGCGTCTCTGGGATGGCGGCTTGGCAAGATGCGGGCTTTATCCCCTCGCTGACGCTTAATCCCCAGAAAGCTCGTTTGCTTTTGCAATTAGTGATCATGGCGTCTTGGGTCAAAGATATTGAAAACTATCTCGACAAAGTGCGCTTTGCGCTTGATGTTTTCCACGAATTTTAAAAACGCGTTTGGAGTATTTATGAAAAAACTAATTCCAACGTTAACACTCGTTGCTACTGGCGCTCTCTTAGTGAGTGGGTGCTCCTCTTTAGGGTCCACTTTCGCCAGCGCCAACTTTAACCAATATAGTGGTCCCAACGAGAGCTTCCGCGGTGAAGGCGGCAAGAACCAGCAAATGGATGGGATCGATATTTGGCAGGATGGCTTCCCTGATAAACGCTATCGCGTTCTGGGGACCATTACCTCCAAGGGCTACACGGAAGATGCTCGCTTAGCGGAAGCCGTGCAAACCGCCAAGAGCTACCACGCGGACGCCCTTATTGTGATGAATCAACACACTGGTGGGTCGCCCAATGTGGGCTTTTCCGCCATGGGTGGCAGTGGTGGTGGCTTCGGTGTCGGCACGGGATTGGTGGTGCCACTTGAACGTCCCCAAACCATGTACTTAGCCATCCAATACACGAAGCGCTAAGCGCATTAAAAAACGCTTAGAGATCTTTAATAACAAGAAGAAGGAGACCTATGATGCGTTATCCTATTGCCATTGAACTGGGAGATGAAACTCGCGCCTTTGGTGTCGTTGTGCCCGATTTACCTGGGTGCTTCACCTCGGCCGATATGCAGGACGATGTGATTTCGCTTGCTCGTGAAGCGATCACGTTGTGGCTCATTGAGGCACTCAAAGAAGGCCGCACTATTCCGCAACCTTCTGCGATTGACGAGATTCCTCGTCGTCCAGAGTTTGCCGGGTGGTCGACGGCGTGGGTGGATGTTGAAATGCCAACGATTCCGTAGAGCACGACTCGCTTAATCTTTACACGTCTTCCATTTTGGGAGGCGTTTTTCATTTTGAACGCCCAAAAAAATGGGACCCAGTGTTTAGAACTGAATCCCATTGGTTAGCCTAGGGCATTTTATTGCGCGGCACGATCAGCGATCTTTTTGCGAGGCGTCGTCATCATATGGTCTGCGCCCAAGCCCTGCGATTTTTCTACGGCACGAAGCCCGGCAATCGTAAAGAGCACGTCAGAGGAAGAATTCAAACCCGTTTCGGTCGAATCTTGCAGCACGCTGATAATAAAGCCCACCGCCACAACCTGCATGGCCATATCCTGGTCGATCCCAAAGAGACCGCAAGCAAGAGGCAAGAGCATCAAAGAGCCGCCTGGCACACCAGAGGTCCCTGCCGCACAAATACTCGCCACAAAGGAGAGGAAAATTGCGGAACCAATACCCACTTCCACGCCCAAAGAGTGCGCAGCGGAGAGCGTAATCACCGTAATCGTCACGGCAGCGCCAGCCATATTGACCGTAGAACCCACAGGAACCGACACGGCATAGGTCGATTCAGGCAAATTCAAGCGGTGGCAAATGGCCATATTGACGGGAATATTCGCTGCGGAAGAACGCGTAAAGAAGGCAAAAACAGCCGATTCGCGCAGTACCATGAAAGTCACAGGGAACGGATTTTCACGCGTCACGAGCCAAACGAGCAAGGGGTTTAAGACCAAAGCAACCACGGCCATCGTACCCAGCAGCACGCCCAAGAGACGAACGTAGCCCGCGAGCACCGCAAAGCCTTCCGTCGCAATGGTGCTCGCCACCAAGCCGAAAATACCGACTGGGGCAAAGCGAATCACCAACTGCACCACGAATTCCACGGCTTTGGTGGCGTCCGTCAGCACAATGCGCGTTTCTTTGCGGCTATTACGAAGGACGAGACCACAGGCAATAGCCCAAGCCAAAATGCCGATGTAGTTCCCCTTCGCAATCGCATTCACAGGATTGTCTACCACGTTTAAGAGAAGCGTGGAGAGCACTTCGCCCATACCGCCAGGGGCCGACGTTGCGTCAGCTTGGCTAGCTAGCGTAATTTCCGTGGGGAAGGCAAAACTTGCGAACACCGAGAGAATGGCTGCGCCAAAGGTGGAGAAAATGTAGAGCGCGAGAATGACTTTGATGGGATTGCGACTTTCACCAGATTCTGGGACTGGGGATTTGTCGCCTTGGTTTGCAATGGCCGAGAGGACCAAGATGAAGACGAGAACGGGAGCGACGCCTTTAAGGGCTGTGACAAAGATTTTTCCGAGTAAGCCAACCGAGGCTGCACCTTCTGGCCAGGCAAGTGCCATGATCACGCCGAGAATTAAACCCACCATGATCTGCTTGATAAGCGAAGTTTGCAGAAAAGGCATGGCAAAACGGAACACGTTTGCTAAGCGATATCGCATGAGTGATTAGTCCAAGCAGTTTTTAGAATCGTCTCTGAGGTCAAAGGATTTAAGCACCTGTGTGTGTGGGGGGGGGGGGGGAGTCTGTCTCTCCCTACTCTCTTTCCAAAAAAGTTCTGTCTCACTCGGGTGGTGGTCCGAGTATGGAAAATTCGAGAGCACAAGAGTGCGCTTCACCTCAAGATGGTACAAGTCTAACCAAAAGAGAAACACTATGCCCGCGATTTAGGCTCGCTAGTACCTAAAATATGGCACATTGCCTAGAAAACACACAGTTTCCTGCACCGATCGGCTTAACCTACTTTACTTACCTTGAGGAAAGTCGGTAGAATTTTTCACGCGCCATAGTCTCTCGGCTTTCCTCGTTAGTGACTTTGCGTGAAGAGACTTGGGAAGTTGGTGAAAAACGGGGGAAGTAGCGTCTTCCCACTTCCACTACCAGAACAGTTTTAAGGATCCTTCAAAATCAAGTTCCAGGGTATGCTCTCAGCGGACTTGCTAAAATGACGTCCACACGCATTTTTTGAGGATTTTTTCGCATTCATGGCTCAAAGCTTCACCTCGGCAGAAGAATCAATGCCCGACTTTTTCACCACACCGCCCAGCGCTCGCCTACTGAGAGCGAAGGATACCGCACCTGTACCAGAGAGGTTTCAGGGGCGTGCTGGGGTGTTGCTTGTGAAAAATGCGCGTGGAGAAATCAAGGCGCGTTATGCCTTCACTTCGCTCGAAGGTCCTTCTGCAGGCTTTGTCCCCGATTGGACGCTTCTTAAGGCCGATGTGCTGTGGCCAGAACGTGATGAAGCAAATCTCCCTGTGCTCACGCTCTTTAATGGGCGAAAAGTGCCTTTCACGCTCAGCGATTTTTTCTCTGAACTCTTTGCAGACTATCCTGATAAACCATGGGATCAAGGTGGCTCAACCATCGCAAGACGCAAAGGACTTTGGCGAGAAGCGATCGTAAAGTCGCTCGAGAGCCCAGCCGTAAAGCTTCTCAACGCTTTTAATCAGTCCACCGATACCCAGGCCTTAGAGCTCGTGGAATGGTGGGTGGGAGAAAGTCCTGCGCACGAAATGCGCGTCTCTGGGACCTGCTACCCACCGCTCTCAGCAGGAAAGTTGCTTCTTGCAAAGCTCACCGAAGGGCTAGAACTTGAAGCGCGCCAACCGCTCACCGCGCCTCACGCCCCGCCACCCCTACCCATTATTTTTGAAGACGAAGCGATGGTGGTGGTGAATAAACCCTCGCGCTTAGCTTCGGTGCCAGGGATTCGTGAAACGGTCTCGGCTAAATCAATTTTGGAAGAAACGCGTGGAACGCTTCATGTTGTGCATCGTCTTGATATGGACACGTCTGGGCTTTTGGTCTTTGCGAAAACGCTAGAAGCCGAGCGAGCGCTTCATCAGGCTTTCCGTGATGGTCTCGCGATGAAGGTCTACACAGCGCGTCTTGCGGGAGAACTTCCCTCTCCCGCGCCTACTCGGGTGGAATTGCCGCTCGCCATTAACGCGATGGATCGTCCTCGCCAGTGCGTGCTTCCCATCGCCGAAGGCGGGAAACCTTCCGCGACCGATGTAGAAGTGTTGCGCGTTGACACGATGCCCGATGGCGCAAGAAAGAGCGTTGTGGCGCTCTACCCAGAAACGGGTCGCACGCATCAGTTACGCGTGCATTGTGCGCATCCTGCGGGATTAGGCATTGCGATTGATGGAGATCCCTTCTATGGACCTGACGGCCTTCTTGCGGAAGACCCTGCGCACTCTCGCCTTTGCTTACATGCCACAGAATTAACGATTCCGCACCCCACGACAGGGATGCCGATAACGTTTAGCGCCGCGCCCGACTTTCCGCTCTTTTAGAAGCGATGTCTCTTTTTCTGAGCGAGCGGTGTAGAATAGATGAACACACTCTTTTTTGAAGGACCCCGTTCACCATGGCACTCCTTACTCATGACGCTCGTCGTCGTTTTCTGCTCAAATCTGCGCTCAACACAGCGCTCGCCCCTGCCCTTATTCGCGCGGGAGCGCTTTCTTCTGGTCTTCTAGTCGCTGGGAGAAGCGTCGCTGCGCCGCTCAACAAAGCGCCGCGTGACTCTCGCACCTACTCGAGCTCTGGGCAATATCAGGGACGCACAGATTCAAGTGGCCGTCAATACGATTCCACTGGGCGTTACCAAGGCAGAACGGATGATTCTGGTCGCCAGTATGACTCTTCCGGACGCTATCAAGGTCGGACGGATTCAAGCGGCCGTCAATATGACTCCTCTGGACGCTATCAGGGCAGAACCGACTCGAACGGTCGTCAATATGATTCGGCGGGACGCTACCAAGGAAGAACCGATTCAAGTGGGCGTCGCTATGATGCCCAAGGTCGCTATTTAGGTCGCTACGAGCAATAATTAATCGTTTTGCAAAAAGAGGCGGTGAATTTTCACCGCCTCTTTTTGCATTTTTTCTCGCAGAAGAGTTTTCCCGTTGACAGACGGTATCAACTTCTTCCTTCAAAAATTTGTCCTCCTCCCTCTTTCCCCGTACAATGACAAAACTACACAGCATGGCTACATGAGAAGGTGCGCAGTGAGCGCGCCTTCGTTTGACTTTCATGAACGACAAAAACACCAAAATTTCACCGCTCATCCCAGAGGATGTGCGCTCTCTTGGTCGAGTCTATGGCTTTTCTGTGGAAGGCTATGTGAACTTTGAAGCGCAACGGGTACGCGAAACCACACTCGAGACCACGCCTCTTATGAAGGCGATTGAAGAAAAGGCGACTCAGGTTGCCTCTTGCGATGAAATTTCCACCGACAAAGGCCAGACGTCATGATCATTTCGGTTCAAGGTCTACGCACTGGGACGGGTTCGAGCTTTGTGGCGGCAAACTTAGCCGAAATTTATGCTCGCAACTCTGCCGTTGCGCTTGCCTCCACGACACCTGCTCCAGGAACCTTTGAAACCTACTGGGGGTTGCCGCTCCAGGGAGACAAGAGCTGGTTGCGTCAAATCAACAACAACCTACCCTTAGCCGAAGCAATTGAACGCGCCAACTACGGCTACCCAGTGCTCTTCCCGTTCGGTCTGATGGACTTGATGACGGATAAATCAAACGAGCAATGCGCGCAGCAGTTTTTGAGCGCCTTGGTCCCGCACGCCTTTACGCATACCTTGATTGATACGGGTAAGGCCGCTAGTGTTTGGAGCAAAGCCTTTGCCAATTTGGTCGATGCGGTCGTTACTGTGCTTGAGCCAGACCATGATGCCCTCGTGCGACTCACGAACTATAGTCCACGGGACAATGAATTTTTCCTCATCAATAAAGTGGTGCCAGGGTCTTCGGTCGGTTACCGATTGACCAGCTTTTTAGAGACAGAACCTCGTTTTGTGGGTAAACTCATCACACCGCTTTTACCGCAGGACGAAGCGGCCCGAGAAAGTGGCTTTTTCATGACGCGTGTTGTGCTCTCTGCGCCTCGGGCGGCGATTACGCAAGCCCTTGAAGGCGTGAGCCAGAATCTTCTCACGCAAGCCGCTCGTTGGGCTACGCGATGATCCGTTTTTCTGATCGGAGTGCTATCTAGATCATGTGGTGCTTAACGCTCCTAAAAGATTTTTACCGCTCGCTAGTGAATCAGCTCGTAGCGCTGACGGCCTATACCTCGAGTCTTATCGGGTTTATTGTGAACGGCCTCGCCCTACTCTTAGCATGGATTTTCTTGCCCTTAGAAAGCGCTGCTTGGCAAGCGATCATTCGTGAACGCCGTGCGCTTTTCCCGCAAATTCGCTGGACGGCACTGCGCCCACTTGACCCAGTGCGTATCGTCTTACAGACGATTTTCCTTTTCTTTACGCGACTCCCCGCTGACGTCGCTCAGCAACTTTTGCACCCGCGCGCCCCTATCAGCAAAGGCGCACGGCGCGCTCGTCAGACTGTTGAAGCCCAGCCCTTGTCAACCTGGAAGCGTTTTACAACGCGCTTAACCTCGCTCTGGGAAAATCGTTTCCTCTTTCCGATGACGGGGCTTCTCACGCGAATTACCGACGCCACCACACACCTCTTGCAAGGAAGTCGCTTGGGGCGGCGCGATACACAAAGCCCAGCCGCGCGCACTACTGAAAAATGGGTGGTCGGACTTGCCTTACTCGTTGTGGGTCTTCTTGGGCTTTGGTGCATTACGCAGCCGTTGACGCTTGGGCCCCAACTCGTCTTTGTGGCCGCCTCTCTTTTGCTGTCGCTCGTTTTCCGCCGTGTGAAATCACACTTGACGATTTTGCTCATGATCGTTTTTTCCGTCATCGTTTCAACGCGCTACCTTTTCTGGCGTGCGACGGAAACGTTGAGCTTTGACACGGTGGGCTCTAGCGTCTTTGGGCTTTTGCTTTTGGGCGCTGAAATTTACGCCTACCTCGTCATGGTATTGAGTTACTTCCAGGTCTTCTGGGTCTTGGAACGTAAACCCGTGCCGATGCCAGCCGACATCTCCACGTGGCCGCACGTCGATATTTGCATTCCGACCTATAACGAGCCCTTGGACGTGATTAAGCCCACGGTGTTGGCGGCGCAGAGCATGGATTGGCCAGCTGAAAAGCTTCACATCTGGATTTTGGACGATGGAAGCCGTGATGAATTCACGGAATTTGCCAAAGAAGCGGGTGTTGGTTGCATTCGCCGTGAAATTCATAACCACGCTAAGGCAGGGAATATTAACCACGCGCTCCAGCAGATGAGTGGCGACTTTGTGGCGATTTTTGACTGTGACCACGTCCCCGTGCGTAGCTTCTTGCAGATGACGGTGGGCTGGCTCATGAAGGATCCGAAGATCGCGCTCGTGCAAACGCCACACCACTTCTACTCGCAAGATCCCTTTAGCCGTAACTTGGGGCTTGATAGCACAATTCCTGACGATAATGCGCTTTTCCACGACTTTATCCAGAAAGGAAACGATGCTTGGGACGCCACGATGTTCTGTGGCTCTTGCGCGGTGATGCGCCGTAAAGCGTTGGACGAAGTGGGCGGAATTGCGGTTGAAACCGTCACGGAAGACGCGCACACTTCGCTCAAACTTAATCGCCGTGGTTGGTCCTCTGCCTTTATCGGCGTGCCACTCGCCGCAGGGCTATCTACCGAAACACTCTCTGCGCACGTGGGACAGCGTATTCGCTGGGCCCGTGGGATGATTCAGATTTTCCGCGTGGATAATCCTCTTAAAGGGGATAACCTCACGTGGGGTCAGCGCTTGTGTTTCTTTAACGCGATGATTCACTTCTTGCATGGTCTGCCGCGTTTGATTTTCCTCTTGGCGCCCTTGCCCTATATCTTCTTTGGTTCCTACGTCTTTGACGCGCCTATTTTGACGATTTTTGCGTTTGCGATTCCGCATATGCTTCACGCTACGCTCACCACGGGGATTCTTCAGCGAGGCTACCGTTCGCCCTTCTTGGGTGGCATTTATGAAGCGGTGTTGAGCTGGTACATCTTGCTCCCGACGACGGTCGCCCTGATTAATCCTAAGTACGGCAAATTTAACGTGACCGTTAAAGGGGGCACGGTGGAGAGCCAATACCTTGACTGGCAAATTATTCGCCCCTACTTGGTCTTGATGCGGTTGAAACCGTCACGGAAGACGCGCACACTTCGCTCAAACTTAATCGCCGT
>OGSQ01000472.1_pt1 | contig 14415 bp, 16 predicted proteins | sample 1573921 | NCBI WGS metagenome assembly OGSQ01 (sample SAMN03295832, study PRJEB24534) | human gut metagenome | isolation source: fecal sample 7 from infant 4 | host: Homo sapiens | place: USA: Pittsburgh, PA | collected 2014-07 | reverse complement strand
ATATAATATTTGATTTAAAAGTAAAAAATAGTATATAACTATATATAATACTAAAAGATAATTTGTATAGGAGAGGTTTGCATATGTCAAATGAAAATATGTCATCTAACTTTATAAGAAATATAATTATTGAAGACTTAGAAAATAAAAAGCATGATGAAATAATAACTCGTTTCCCACCAGAACCAAACGGATACTTACACATAGGTCATGCTAAATCAATAGTTTTAAATTCAGGTCTAGCAGAAGAATTCAAAGGCAAATTTAATTTAAGATTTGATGATACTAATCCTACTAAAGAAGACACTGAATACGTTGAATCAATTAAAGAAGATGTTAAATGGTTAGGTGGTAATTGGGATAATATATATTTTGCATCTAACTATTTCGACATTATGTATGATAAAGCTAAACTATTAATTACTAAGGGATTAGCTTACGTTTGTGATTTAACGGCTGAAGAAATAAAAGAATATAGAGGAACATTAACTGAACCTGGAAAAGAAAGTCCTTACAGAAATAGATCTGTAGAAGAAAACCTTGATTTATTAGAAAGAATGAAAAAGGGTGAATTTGAAGATGGCACTAAGGTTTTAAGAGCTAAAATAGATATGTCATCCCCTAACATTAATATGAGAGATCCTATAATATATAGAATTGCTCATGCAACACATCACAATACTGGAGATAAGTGGTGCATATATCCTATGTATGATTTTGCACATCCTCTTGAAGATGCAATCGAAGGAATAACTCACTCAATTTGTACTTTAGAGTTTGAAGATCACAGACCACTTTATGATTGGTTTGTTAAAGAATGTGAAATGGAACATACTCCAAGACAAATTGAATTTGCTAGACTTAACATGACTAATACTGTTATGAGTAAGAGAAAACTGAAACAATTAGTTGATGAAAAAGTAGTTGATGGATGGGATGATCCAAGAATGCCTACTGTTTCTGGATTAAGAAGAAGAGGATATACCCCTGAAGCTATTAGAAACTTCTGCACGGCAATTGGAGTTTCAAAAGCTAATTCAGTTGTAGATTCTCAAATGCTTGAACATTTCATAAGAGAAGATTTACAACTTAAGGCTAATGCTGCTATGGCTATTATAAGACCATTAAAAGTCGTTATAACTAACTATCCAGAAGGACAAACAGAAATGCTACCAGTTCCAAATAATGCTAAAAATGAAGAGGCTGGTACTAGAGAAGTTCCATTCTCAAGAGAAATATATATAGAGCAAGAAGATTTTATGGAAGTACCTGTTAAAAAGTACTTTAGATTATTCCCTGGAAACGAAGTAAGATTAATTGGAGCTTACTTTATTAAATGTAACGATGTAATAAAAGATGAAAATGGAAATGTAGTTGAATTACATTGTACTTATGACCCAGAAACTAAGAGTGGTTCTGGATTTACTGGAAGAAAAGTTAAAGGAACTATCCACTGGGTAGATGCAAAAACTGCAAAACCAGCTGAATTTAGACTTTATGAACCATTAATATTAGATGATGCTCCTGAAAATGAAGGAAAGCATTTCTTAGAACAAATTAATCCTAATTCATTAGAAGTATTAGAAGGATTTATTGAAGAAACTACTGCTAAGATTGCAAAACCACAAGATAAATTCCAATTAGTAAGAAACGGATTCTTTAATGTTGATCCTAAGTACACTACTGATGAGAAGCTTGTATTTAACAGAATAGTTTCACTTAAGAGCTCATTTAAAATTAATAATTAAGTATTAAAAATGAAAGAATTAAAGAATGAAAAAATGAAAGAATTAAAAAGTTGTAGATATAATTCAGTGAACTGAATTATTGGATTTTTTTGAGAGTTGCTTTGGCAACTCTCTTTTCTTATATAATTATTTATTAAAAGCTATACAGTAAAATTTTATACTGATTAGTCAATTTTTCTGTTGAAATATTTCTTTCTTGGTTATAAAATATTCTATGTGTTTTATTTGCACAATTAATATACTTTACATATTAGGAGGCACTTATGAATAATTTTACAACTATATTAATACTAACAATTGTTGGCGGACTTATTGGATGGGTAACTAATATCTTAGCAATAAAGCTTTTATTTAGACCAATTAAACCAATAAAAATTCCTATTTTAAATATTGAAATAATAGGCTTAATTCCTAAAAGGAAAAATGAAATTGCTACTAACATAGGAGAAGTTATTTCTAATGAATTACTTTCAATGGAGGATATATTAGATCAAGCATTTAATAGCTCTAATGGTGAAAACTTCAATTCTTATTTAATAGATAAAATTAAAAATGTAATAAATGAAAAACTAAATATTATTCCTATGCCCTTTAGAATTATGGCATCACCTTATATTGATGAAATATTAAATAATGAGGTTCCTAAGGCAGTTAATGAAATTAGTGCTGATTTATTAAATAAAGCTAAGGAAAATGTTGATATTCAAAAAATTGTTGAAGAGAAAATCAATGAATTAGACTTAGAAAAACTAGAAGAGATAATAATTAAAGTTGCAAAAAAAGAACTAAAGCATATTGAAATTTTAGGGCTTGTACTAGGTGCTGTTATTGGAGTACTTCAAGGAATTTTAGTTATTTTCCTATAATTGATAAATTTACATATATAAAACTTTATACTTTATTATAGTAAAAAAACGCTATTTGAATAATATTTCAATTCAAATAGCGTTAATCTTTTACTATTTAGATAAATCTATAGTTATTTTTTCATTTTCTAATATTATCTTTTTACTGTTATCTGCTGAAAAATAATACTCTTTATCACTATCTAATGGTGGTAAAGTTAAAGTAAAATTATACCCATCATTTATTCCATTAAATTTTATATCTTGAATGTCTATTGGAGTTTTTTCTTCATACCATTTGTCATTAATTACCCAATTTGATCTATCTTCATCGTCCCTCCCGTCTTTCCAAAATCCAATTCCTATATTATCTATTCTTTCTAAATATCCTTTAACTTTAATATCCATTAAAGTTTTATCTTCTTTAAAGTCAATACCATTGACAATATACTCTCCTCCTGTTTGAATCTTTATTAATGTTTTACTGTCTTTATTTAACTCTCCTTTTAATGTGTTGCTGTCTTTATTTAGTTCTCCTTTTTCGGTACCCCACTTCTTATAATCCTCACTTATATATGGAATAATAGTTATTGATTTTGCATTATCTGATGCATTACTAAATCTGAATGTACCATTTCCCAATAAATCTTTATTTATATTAAAACTACTACTTAGACTCATTCCTCTATTATCTATAGGCATTCCCTTATCATCTATTATAAAAAATCTTAATTTATTATCATCTGATCTTAGACCATAATTTTCAGTTGATTTTTCTGAATTAATATCATTATTAATTTTTTTTAATATATCAACATATATAAATGTATTTAGCTTACTTGTAATAACTTCTTTAATCTTATATACTCTATCTTCATAGTTAATTTCTTTATTTATATTATGTGTTTCTTTCCCCATATTTTCAGCATCTAAAGAAAGCTTAAACTTATATTTTTTAGGATAATGTCCCACCCAATTTCCATATAAATCATTTACTGTAAACTCTATTTTAGATTTGTCAGACAATTCATTTTCTATAAATGTATAAGAGGCTAATCCAACATAAGTATTATCATTTATAAAATCACCATCATTTTCCTCATTATCATATTCTATATTTTTAAATCCACTTTTTATAATAGGAAATATTATTGGTTTATCATCAAACCCATTTTCTGATTTTAACTCATAAGCTATAGCTAATTCTATTCCATCATAGTAAATATTTTTAATTGTCATTGTAGTATCTTCATATTTTTTTGATATATTTATATCTTTTGCTCCTTCGACATATTGCTTTCCAACACCTATTGCCTCATTAATACTTTTAAAAGTTGGTCCTATAAGAGGTAGATTTTCTGCATAAGCAGGCATAACTATATTAAAAGCGAACATACAAACTATGGCTCCAGCAACTAATCCTAATGCTTTTTTAAATTTACTTTTTCTTTTAACATTTCTTTCTGGTAGCTCATCTAAAGTTTTATATATATTATTTTTCAACTTATCTGGTACCTCTATATTAATATTTCTCGCCTCTTTCCTTAGATCTTCATTAAACTTGTCTTCATCATAATTATTCATGATTACATACCTCACTCATAATATTATAAATTTTTTCCCTTCCTCTATTTAATCTAGACTTTACAGTTCCCTTAGCAATTTTTAGAGTATTACTTATTTCTTCTATAGACATATCTTCAAAATAAAATAACCACATGGTTAACCTTAACTCAGAATTTAATGAATCCATGGCTCTAATTAAATCTATATTTTTATATTTATCCTCATAAACTTCATTATTTATTTGTGAATCCTCAATATAAGTAATCTTTTTATTTTTTCTTATTATATTGTTACATTCATTTATTAAAATTCTTGTTAACCAGGTTTTAAAAAACTCCTCATTTTTTAGATATGGAATTTTCTCATATGCCTTTAATATAGTATTTTGAAGAGCATCTTCCATATCATATTCACTATTTAGAATTCCCCTACAAACAATATATAAGGACTTTAAATTCTCTTTAATTAAAATACCAAAAGCTTCCTTATCTCCTTCTATAGCTAATCTAACATTACTTTTCTTAAGCTTTTCATCTTTAAGTTTATTTAATATCCCTATAGGAATAATATTAGACATATTCATTATATTTCCCCTTCCATTTACCATAGCTATATTAACTTATCTTCACTTAATTAGACGCATACCTTAATTTAAAAGTTCCATCGAAATACACAATAAATTCTATTATAAAAAAAGAGTTGCCTAGCAACTCTTTGTATTAATCATCTAATTTAAATAATAATTCTTCTTCTAAAACTTTTCCTGTATCCTTAAATCCAAAACTTTCATAAAGTTTTCTTGCAATATTATTCTTCGGATCAAAGGAAATATATATATCCTTACAATCCTCAAATTTCTTCATTTCTTCAATTATTTTACCTAAGGCAATCTTTCCATATCCTTTTCCTTGATATTTATGGTCTATCATAAACCTACATATTTCATAAAAAGAATATTCATAGCAATATCCATACATTGTAAAGCCAATCATTAAATCATCATCATATATTGCTTTCACAATCCAGCCCTTTTGAACTTTTGATTGTGCAATTGAAAAAGCATTTGAAGCAACAAATTCTTCAAAAACATAGTGCTTTCCATCTTTATTAGTTGTTAAAAGTGTACATTCCTCTAAATTATTTTCATCAATATCTTTTAAATATATACTCATATTATCTCTTACCCTTCATAAGACTTTTAATCCTATGTCTTTCTTGACTCTTAGCTTTTGATAAATTATATACTTCTTCTTTTTTAAGCTTTCTATATCTTTCTAATCTATCTAAGTCTAATTCCCCATTTTCTATTGCTTCCCTTACTGCACATTTAGGTTCATTCTTATGAGTACAATCTGAAAACTTACATTGTTTTTCTAACTCTTCAATATTACTAAAGGACTTATTAACATCAGCAGATATTAATCCAAGTTCCCTCATTCCAGGAGTATCAATTATTACTCCACCATCTTCTAATAAAAATAACTCTCTATGAGTGGTTGTATGTCTTCCTTTATCATTTTCACTAATTGAATTAGTTTTTAAAACTTCTTTATTTAATAACTTATTTATAAGTGTAGATTTTCCTACACCTGATGACCCTATAAAGGCTATTGTTGTTCCTGTCTTAATATATTCTTTAACTTTTTCATATCCATTTCCATTTAAACTTGAAGTTACTAGTATATCTATTCCTATAGCTGCTTCTTCAACTTCACTTAGTCTTTCATCTATATCTTCGCATAAATCTGACTTAGTTAATACTACAACAGGTGTTGCCATACTATCCCAAGCCACAGCTATATATCTTTCAAGTCTATTAATATTAAAATCATTATTTAAAGCCATGCATATAAATATATAATCAATATTTGCTGCAACAACTTGTGTATCATATCTAGTACCAGCTATCTTTCTAGAAAAATAACTTTTTCTAGTTAATACTTTATGAATTATAGCATCACCATTTTTATTATCTGTTCTGTCTAATAATACCCAATCCCCCACTACAGGATAATCTAAAGTACTATTTGAAGAATATGATAATTTTCCAGATACTCTTGCAAGCACTTCGCCTTCTTCAGTAACAACTCTATAAATATCCTTATATTGTACTGAAACTCTTCCTAAATAAAAGTTTTCATTATAAATACTTGCTTCCTTAATGTATCCTTCATTTAATCCTAATTCTAGTAAGTTTTTATTATTCATTCTTCCTCCCGAAATTAAACATATTGGGAAGGATATTTATTGCTATATTGAAGTCACCTTCCCCTTAACAACAATATAGTTTTTTATTCTTCTTACTAAACTCATCATAAAACATCACATCCTTTCAGATAATTAATGGTTAATTTTGTAATAACCATTATATTCATTATATATTAATACTCATAATTTTCACACAATTTTATTAATATTTTTTTCAATTACACCTCTAATTAATATATAATAAAAATACATATTAATTAACAATTGTATTAAATAGCATAATAACAATGTATTAGGTTATTAAATGAATATAGATTATTACGGAATGATTATTAAAAGGAGAGCTATACATGGATAAAGAAGCTACTTATGTTAAAGAATTATTAAATAAAGAAGAATTACTTAAAGCATTTCCAATAATTAAGCAGTTGAGAACACATTTAATTGAGGAAACATATTTAAACTTAATTCTAGATATGAAAAAAGAAGGCTATAAAATGTTTGCACTCTATGTAGACGAAGAAGTTGTTGCAGTTATAGGGGTGATTAAACTTACAAACCTATACTATGGCAAACATATATGGGTTAATGATTTAGTTACTGATGTAAATAAAAGGTCAAATAAATACGGACAAATCCTCCTATCATTTATTAATGAATGGGCAAAAGAAAATGGTTGTGATGTAGTTGCACTATCATCAGGATTACAACGAGTAGAAGCACATAAGTTTTATGAACTCAAAATGGGATTTGATAAAACAAGTTATGTATTTAAAAAGCAGCTTTAATTTTTATAATTAATAGATGCGCTGCAAAATTTAAAACTATTTCAAATTAAAAGTTGATAAATTTATTTATCAACTTTTATACTTTATTCGTTAGGTATAACTTCACCATTTTCATCTAGTAAATATATTGCAAAAACTATATCAATTTTTAAAGGATCTTCTTCTACACTTTCACCATTATATACAATTCTTATTTTGTCTCCCTTTTCTAATTCTGGCAGACTATCAGTAGATACTGTATTTTTATTTACAATAATACAATTTGCATTAATAATATCTTTATCTGAATTAACATTCTCATTGTCTATTGGAACAACATTAATAATTTCTTCTGCTATATCATCTACAACTGCATTTATATAATTTTGTGTTTTACCACTTTCTACTTTACACTTTACACATCCTATCATTAATAAGCTTAAACAAAAAGTAAAAATCAAAAGAGTTGCTTTTTTAAAAATATATTTATATTCATTCATCCTCTTTACTAACCTACTTAACATAAGCATTACCCCTTATTACTAAAAATATTATTAAAGTCTAATAAACTAAGTAGACCTTATAAATTTATATTATGCTTACAAATATAAAATATAAATTATTTGCAATTGTATTGTTTATTAATGGCTAAAAAATTTAGGTGGATGGGATGACTATGGAAGGCCTAGAGCTCTTGATTTCAATAAACTCGTAAAAGAATATAAAAGAGTTCTATCTGGTGATATTAAATCAGTTGAATGTATGAAATTATTAGGTATAACTCAACCTAATTATTATAGATATAGAAAAGAATATTAAAATGAGCATTTAAAATAGAGGATATTGCCAAATTTCGTAGAATATTTGTTCTATGGAAGGAGGTGAGTCAATGTTTGATGATTTCTATGGAGAAACTAATAGAAGTAAAGATTATACTGATACAGCGTTGATATGTGAAAATGGACATATAATTAACTCTTGTATGGTTGAATATCCTGAATCTAATAGTGAATATTGTGAAAAATGTGGAGCTAAGAATATTAGTACTTGTCCAAACTGTAAAAAGACAATTGATGGATATAGGCATGTATCAGGTTGGATTGGAAGTTTAGAAATTGAATTACCAAGCTATTGTAAAAAATGTGGTAGCCCCTTTCCATGGACTGAATCTAGGACTAACGCATTAAATGAAATAGTAGATCTTATGGAGGAATTAAGCAATGATGAAAAGGAAGATTTAAAACAATCAGCTGTAATAATTTCTACTGATAATCCAAAAACACAATTAGGCGCATTTAAAATCAAAAAATATTTATCTAAAGTAGGAAAATCAATTGGAGATGTTGCTAGACAAATCATTGTTGATGTAGCGTCAGAAACAGCCCTGAAAATTTTGAAAGAGCAAGGTGTTATATAGAACTCTCAATAACGAGGGTTCTTTTTATTTGGACGGGATTATGATTGTATTATACTACTTATAAATGCAAAAGATGTGGTAAAGAAGTTATATTACTAACTGAACAACTTAATAGCACATTCAAATCTGGTAAATATATATCATGCTCTCATTGTAATATCAAAAATGTATTTAAAGAAATTGAAACAGATGATCTTAGCTAGAAGATATAGAAGAAATTCTCATGGGGCCATTGAACAAACTTAAAAGGAAAAATGTTACTTTTATAGAATTATTATTCTATGGGAGAGTGATTTTATGAATATTAACGAACGATTAGAAGAATTTTTAATAAAAAAACCAGATGGATATAGAAGTGATGTTAAGATTTTCCTTGATTTTCTAATGTCTAAAAACTTACCATTATGTAAAGAGGTATTACAAGGTATTAGAACTAAGAATGTAATAGAAAGTATCAATTATTATAAAATAAAAAGTAATTTAGCATCTGTTAGTAAAGCAAAGAGATATGCTTCTGCAATAAGTGAATTTTTCAAATACTTAATTTCACATGGATATGTAGAAAATAAAGAATTCTATGACGAATTGAATTTACCAACAACAATAAATAAATCTTATTTATATAAAATAAATGAATATATATCTAAGGATCCTGATTTAAAAGAAAAGGATACATACAAAATATATACATCAGAAGAAGTAAGAGATTTAATTTTGAAATGTGATGACGTGTTAGGTAAGGATAGTAATTTCATAATTTCTAAAGACAAAGAATATAGTAAATTCATTGCTGCTTTATGTTTAAAATTGATTGCACTAAATGGAATTACTTACAGAGAATTGAGAAAGATTAAAGTAACTGAAGATATTGCTAAATATAATAAAATTTTAATTAATGATTTTAGACTAACTTTACCAGAGAAATATGGGCAGCAACTAAAAAAATATATAGATATAAGAAACCAAATATTAATTAAAAATAGTAAGGTCTCAGATAGTTTATTTATTAATAAAAAGGGAGATACTCTTCCAGTACCAACTTCTAATATATCTTGGTTTTTAGATGTATGTACTGGTAGAAATGACTTAAATGGATTAATTAAATATGCAATTAAAAATATGATAATAGTAGGTATTAATGATAGTGTCATTTCTAGATTAACAGGAGCATCTAGTATTCTTATACAACAAGCAATATATAATGAAGAAGATAATGATAAATTATATTGGAATAAATATTTAGACAGTAGGAATAGAAATTTAGAATTATTTGACTTAATTTAATAAAAAGAAAGGTGATAAAGTATTAATATACAATTTGAATTCCCTAGTGATGAAGCTAGTAATAAATGGTTGCTTTATCACTACTCAAAAAAATATTATAATGATTTAAGTATTCCTGAATATAAAGCTGATGAATTAACTGATAAAAGAATTTTAGAAAACTCTAAAAATTTGTTTGGATAGCATGGATTAGCATGACAATTAGGCAAATAAGTTTAGAGTTTTTTTGTTTGTATTTTTTACAAGATATATATCTACCTAAAGCAGATAATGTGCCATCTCCTATTGCTGAACTTCACCATGATATGTGGAGAGATGTACAAGAATCTGTAATCGATACTATACCAAAGTAATTAGAGCGAGTAGTTTCAAAAGGTACTGGTAAATCTGCTTTTTGTACTTTAGTGTCTTTATGTGTGGTGGTTGCTTATAAACATACGTACTAATATGTTCTGATATAGGATCTACTGCTGAAAAGTTTATCAAAGATATTAAAGATAAAAAAAGATATATATATTACTAATAACCGATTAACTATTGTTTTATATACATAAAGCTTTTTATTTTTTTCTAAATTCGTCTTGTTAAACTATTGGCAATTACAAAGAGCGATCAATTCTCCTTTTTAATCGTTCAATATCAATATCACTTTAAAATAAAATGTAAATAAAAAAAGAAATTTCACCCCAAGTGAAATTTCAACCTTAATTCTTACCTATTACTTATTTTTTTATTTGCCAGTAACATCTTTTTGGTGAATAAATCTTTTCTTCCTTTTTTAGTTTATCCATTACCTTAGATACTTCTTTTTTATCTATGCCTGTTTTTTCTGCAACTGCAGTAGCATTCATCGGCTCATCATTCTTTTCAAAACATTCTAATACAACGTTATAATTTTCCATTTTTTCATCTCCTTTTTATTATATCATATTAATTTTACATAATAATCTATATTAATTTCAACTATTAAATAAAAATTTTTATTTTCTGACTTTTATTTTCCTATTCTATAATTATATCCAATTTTCAAGTAACTATTTTATTAATTTCTTAAATTAATAAATAAGGTACTATCACGCTAAAAATTAGTGCATAATTCCTTTTTAATAAAAAAATAAAGGAGCTATCTTTAACAGATTTTTATCTGCTAATGCGATAGCCCCTTAGATTTTAAAACTACTTTCAGTAGTTTTTACATTAATTATACATTATCAATTATGCATTTTGCATTGTGCAACAGCACCTTTATTTTATATATTTAAAAATGCTTCAAATCTAGCTCTTACTTTATCTTCACCTAATATTTGCATAATAGTATAAAGATCTGGAGTATTACTTCTATGAGATAAAGCTGCTCTTACAGCTCCAGCAACATCAGAAATCATTCCCTTAAAGGCATCTGGATTTGCTTTGTATTCTTTTCTATTTGCACAATATCCAAGCTCTCCTCCAATTACCTTTAACTCTTCAAACCAAGCTTCTTGACTTCCTGAATTAAAGTTAAATTTATCTTTATATACTTTAATTATTTCTTTTGCATTTTCTAAGCTTAAAGTCTTTGGAAGTTCAACATTTTCTGCTGTTTCCTTATTAAATAATTCATCAAAGAAATAATCTACTTTTCCTCTTACTTCATCCCATTTAGCAAAATCTTTTCTTGGCTTTGGACCTTCTTTATCTATATTGAAGATTTCCTTAGACATCTTTTCATTTGCAGTAACTAAGTCATACATTTCTTTATCGAATTCCTTAGCCCAGTCAGTATATAATTCATAAACCTTATCAGCTTTTAGCTTACAAATAACTTCCTTACTTACATCATTTAATTTAACTATATCAAATAATGCTCCTGACTTACTCATCTTATCTAAAGCTATTTCAAATTCATGATAATCTACAGCAGGATTTTCTGCTCTCCAATCTTCAAAAGTAGAATTTATTATATTTAATAAATATTCAACAACTGATTGAACAGGGTATCCAACTTCCTTGTAGTATGAAACTGCTGCTTCTGCATCTTTTCTCTTAGATAATTTTCTCTTAGAACCATTATCATTTTTCATTATTGTTGGAATGTGAGCATAGTTTGGTCTTTCTAAACCTAATGTATCAAATAATTGAACATGTATTGGTAATGAAGATAACCATTCTTCTCCTCTTATAACATGAGTAGTTCTCATTAAAGCATCATCTATAGCGTGTGCAAAGTGATAAGTTGGAAGTCCATCTCCCTTTATAATAACTATATCTTGATTATTTTCTGGGAAGCTTATATCACCCTTTATTAAATCATGGAATTCTACTCTATTTTCTATATTTCCAGGTGACTTAAATCTAATTATGTAAGCCTCTCCATTATTTATCTTTTCCATAGCTTCTTCAGCAGTTAAATTTCTATCCTTAGCATATTCTCCATAATATCCAGGAGTTATTTTAGCAGCAGTTTGTCTTTCTCTAAGTTCTGCTAATTCTTCTGGTGTATCAAAAGCTGGATAAGCTAATCCTTTTTTAATTAAATCTTTAGCAAAAGCTCTGTATATATCAGCTCTTTCACTTTGTCTATATGGACCATATTCTCCCTTTGAAGTATTATCTCCAGTCATACCTTCATTAAAGTCCATACCAAAGTTATGCATAGTTTCAATAGTGTCTTCTATCGCACCTTGAACTTCTCTTTTTTGGTCAGTATCTTCTATTCTTAAATAAAATACTCCACCTGTTTGGCTTGCTAATCTTTCATTAATTAATGCGGCAAAAACTCCACCTATGTGTTGGAATCCAGTTGGTGATGGTGCATATCTTGTAACTACAGCACCTTCTTTTAAATTTCTTTTTGGATATTTTGCAATATAATCTTCTGGTGTTTTATCAATATTAGGGAATATTAATTCAGCTAATTTTTCTAAACTCATATCTATCTTCCTTCCGTTGTTTTAATTATATAAAAATAAAAAAGTACATCTATTAATTTTACTTATTCCGTCGCTTCGCTCCAAGTCATCGTAAACTTAATAGATGTACTTCAAAGCTTAAGGAAGGAATTTATAAAAAGTTATTCTCAGGGTAATCTTTTTATAAATTCCTAAAAATTAAAAAAGTCCTTCATCCTATAAATATTAGGACGAAAGACTAAATTTCCGCGTTACCACCTAAATTGATTAATTAAAAATTAATCCACTTAATCTCTTTAAGGGGAGAATCCCACAAACTTACTTACATTTATAAAATGCTTTTTCAGTTTATAGCTCCAGAGCTTCCTTCAATATAATCAAATTTTAAGCTTCCACCCTTGCCTAAATCTCTGTAAAATGACTTAATATCTACTTTTCTCTTTCATAGCTTTATATTCATAGTTTATCATAAACATTATAACTATACATTTATAATTTGTAAATATTTTTATATTATTCATTTTCATAATCTATATTCTTAATATAAATTGTTTCTATAAAGACTATTTAACTCATCCTTTGGTATCAAAGCCTCAACTAAATAACCCATTATTATTACACCTGGTATATCAATAAAAAGTCTTGCTAAAGTAAATTTATATCCTAGTGATGAAAATTCAAAGATTAGTGTAGATATCTTAGTTACACACCATGCATTCATAAAAATAATTATATTACTAAATTTAACTTTCTTATTTAGAAGTACCTTTGCAAAGGGAAAAGCTGCATACATAGGGCCTGCTGCAATTGATCCAATTAATATTGAGATAAAAATCCCTCTTATTCCTGAATTATCGCCCATATACTTCATCATAGTTTCTCGTGGTATCCATACATCCATAAGACCAAGCATTACCATTATTGGAGGTACCACTTCAATCATTTGCTTAAAACTTGTAAAAGCTATTTTAAAGGACTTTACACCTATTTCTTTATTAAAAATTGTTATTATAATTGTGAGTAAAATTAATACTATAAAAAAAATATATCTTTTAATTAAAGCTTTTACCATATTAATGTCACCACCATTTTAACAAAAAATCCTACTATTATAGAAAAAATAAAGGCTAATATATTTCTATAAATAGTTGCTCTTTTACCTATATATTTAGCTTCTAAGGGAATAGTAATTATGCCAATTAAAGTAAGAGTTGATATTAGAGTTGCAACTTGTGATATTCCTGCTCCACTCTTAAGGAGCATATCCCCAGTAGAAAAGGCTACAAAGGTAGGCATCATTGCAATGCTACCTAAAATTGCAGATAAAAAAACTCCACCTATTCCACTATTACTTCCTATAATCTTTGATATCATTTCAGGATTAAATATTGATAGTGTTATCCCTACTACTAAGATTATTCCTAAAAATTGAGGTAATATGTTCTCAATAGACTTCAATGCTTTTATCAATGCCTTCTTAGTTTTCTCTTTATCTTTTTTATAAGATATTATAAGTAATATTGTTGTTAATATATAAAAAAATAAACCACTCATACTATTTCCTTAAATTATTAATTATCAATATTAATATATAATGATAGATTAATTAGGTGAATTTAGTTATTACCAGTTTAAATTATTAATTATATAAATTTGCCTAAATTTGTATATATACATATTCTATAGGTA
>OGSQ01000469.1_pt1 | contig 14488 bp, 18 predicted proteins | sample 1573921 | NCBI WGS metagenome assembly OGSQ01 (sample SAMN03295832, study PRJEB24534) | human gut metagenome | isolation source: fecal sample 7 from infant 4 | host: Homo sapiens | place: USA: Pittsburgh, PA | collected 2014-07 | reverse complement strand
ATTATATATATTTATATTTTAATTAATAAGTTTCTAATACCATTAGCGCTAAGATTGGTTGTATCATATATATTAACTGACTTTATCACTACTGCCTCCTAAATTGTCTATACTTGTATTATAATGGATCCGATACGTTAGTTACAGTAGCATTGGCGAAAAGGTAACTGGCAAAAAAAAGAGGTGCATTACTGCAACCCCACATAGTTTATCTTTTAATATTAATCATCTTCTCTACCGCTGTAACACATCCTGCACATTCCTATCTCTTTCTCTTCTGACGTTGTTAGTAGTTCACCACAACACATACAATACTTTCTTCTTGCCATTCTACTTCACTCCCTCCATTAATTCATATTTTTAATCTAATAATTCGATTTGATGTTCTAGTTTAAGAATTTTCACTTCCATAATTATACTATTTCAAAACATTCAAAGTAATAATTACAAACAAACATAATGTACTTAATTTTCTTTTTTAATAATTCTTGAATACCTCTAGCAGCCCTATTGGCTTAGTTTGATGCAAATCTCTCTCCAATTTATCCTGATTATTTACTGTCCCAAAAAATAATCCTTGTCCATATCTGTGATATGCAGCTTATTATGAATTAAACATAATTATATTTACTAAAGCAACAATTATAATCTACTTACTAATAATACACCATAATTCAAATAATTGATTACATAATGCTTCAAATTATTTATTATATCAACTATTTTTTATATTAAAGTTTATTCACTCCATTATATATCCACCATACCTTATAAATGTTACTCATACTAATTACATTTTATTTCTAAAGTATTTAATTGTGTTATTAATAATTTTTTCTGCAGCTGCATGATAAATCACTATTAGGTTTTCTTTGGCTCCGGTACAACAAACGAAGAATATTTTGTTGTTCTCTGGAGTATGTCTTCAAAAGAGCATTTTTTTCCTGCTATAAGAGTTCCTCACGGACTACTTTCATCTAGAAGTTATTTGTATATGTTAATATCCTTCTGAGATATTCTTGTCATATTATTGTTCTTACTATTATCACATAATTTATACTTAAAATATTGTGTAACCCAAACCGACCATATACCATAAATGATACCTTTCTCCACTTATTCAAGTGCTGAAGCTAAGTAAGGGGAAATTTTCTTAGGACACTTCAATAAATTCCTAAAGCCTTTGATTTTATTCCCCACCCACCATCCCAATTCACCTACACTAAATTTGATTCTAACACTGTTCTTTTAAATAGAATTACTCGATACATCTTGAGCACAACATCTAACGACTACTTATTATTGAAATATTCTTCTTTGCTAAGTAGTGTTTCACACATCATAGCACCAGTAATCATTTTCCTTTTGAATTTTTTTGAGTTCTTTGTAATCTAATTCTAAGCCAGTATATTTATTTGATAATTCCAATCTTTTTATAGTTACCTTATTCTACATAAAACTTACTTCATTTTCTAACTTTATATATTTATCTAATTTAAAATCTATATTATATCCTAATACATGTAAATCTTACACTTCAAATTTACAATCTATTTCTATCCCCAGAATAACCTTAATACCATTAACTTGTCCAATCTTAATTGCTTCTTTAACTCCTGCTACACAATTGTGATCTGTTATAGAAATTACATCCATATTTTTTTCTTTACTTAAATTAATTATTGATTCAATTTCATATTCTCTATTATTTTATTTGTTTCTTCCATAGAAATTGTATTTACTATATACTCATAACTGCTATCACTTACATTCTTATCTAATATATATCCTAAATAACCATCAGAATATCCTATCACCATAGTATTAGAAACGTCAAAATTATTTAAATATGATGAAAATAACTCACATGGATTAAAAACCAAATTTATATCATTCAATTTCACTTTAGTTATCCTAACTTTATTATCTAAATATTCTTTATTTTCTCCTAACTCTTGTAGATATCCTAATGCCATTTGTATTGTTTCTTTTTCTCTATTACTAATCGATTGAGAAATAGTAAAATTTTCAAGTGTTTTAATATTATGATTAATATTAAATATTTCAGTTTTTAAACTCATATTTATTATTGGTTCACTTTCACCCTTATCTAATTCCATTACTTTTCCAGTTAAAATATTGGCCATTCGATTAACTTCATTATAATCTTGCCCCCTTCTTGTAGTTCTTGTACTTATATCACCTGCTGCTCCTTGTAGAAACATGAAGAAAGTATCTTTATTTCTTGCCTTTAATTTTTCAATAGTTTCACCTGGATATTCCGATGATATCTTATTATTTTCCACTGATAATATAGTAGGATGACAGTTGTGTAAAACTATTGTTACTATATTCTCTTTATCCGAGAAAAAATCAAGTCTTTGCAAAAATATATTTTTACTATCTAATCCTGTTATTCTACTTTTGCCTATTTCATCAAAGAAACAATAATTATATCTTATATTAATATTTTCTTTCATATTTAAAACGCACTTACTTATTACTTCTATAATTTTCTCGCTCAATAGAGTTAAATATTCCTCATCAACTCTACACAAATACGGATGATTCAATATAGAAGGTGCATAATGAGTATGTGTACAACTAATAACAACTTCAATATTTAAATCAAAACTTTTTATTATATTTTCCTTGACTCTCTCAGCTATATTATAACTAATAGCTAAACTATCTAATGATATTATTGCAACATTCCTGTTCCCTTCATTAAAAATAATACATCTTACATACAGATCACCTTCAATTTCATTAGCTTTGGGTTTAGAATCCCCCATTCCAACTAATCTTGTTTCCTTAATTGGGTTGATAATTAATTCACTATATCCTAACTTCACTTTTTAACCCTCCAATTCCATCTTTTAGTCTCTCTAATGCAACTCTTAAGTTTTCTCTACAGCAACCAATATTTAATCTCATATATAATTCGTATCCATTTCCAAAGTCCTCACCCTTACTTAAAGCTACATTACAGTTATTAACAATCAAATCATATAATTCATTCTTATTTAGATTTAACTTTGTAAAGTCAATCCATACTAGATATGTTGACTCACTTCTAGTTATAATAGCCTCTTTAATATTTTTTCTCATAAATTCAACTAGAAAGTTATAATTATTATTTAAATATTTATTAAGTTCTTTTACCCATTCTGCTCCATATTTATAAGCATATAACATAGAATTTACAGAAAATATATTTTTTAATCCTATACTACTACTCTTAATCGCACGATTGAATTTTTCAGCAAGTATATTATTATTAATAATTACAGTGGCTCCACTAATACCTGGTATATTAAAAGTCTTACTTGGAGACATACATGTAATACACAATTCAGCTACATCCTTCGATATTGTAAAAAATGGAGTATATTCACTATTTTCAAAAATAATATCACTATGTATATCATCTGAAATAACTGTAACTTTGTATTTAATGCATAATTTTCCTAATGTACTGAGCTCCTCTCTACTCCATGCTCTACCTGTAGGATTATGTGGATTACATAAAATCATATACTTAACACCATTTTTAAAATTGATTTCTATATCATTGAAGTCAAAATAATATTTATTGTCAATGTTAAGTAACTTACTATCAACTATTTCCCTATCGTTATACTTTATTGCATCAAAAAATGAGTGGTATGCTGGCGTATTTACTAATATCTTATCTCCTTTTTGAGTTAATTCTTTTATACATAATTTAATACTTGCTATAACTCCAATAGTGAAAAAAATATTGATTTTAGTTATATCGTAGTTATTCTTTTTCTTAAAATAATCTATGAAACCATTCCTTAATTCTAAAGTATTATTTAAATATCCGAATTCACCTATATCTAAAGAATACATTATGGAGTCACGTATAATATCACTAATTTCGAAATCCATATCTGCAACCCACATAGGAATAATATCTTCTTTTTCAGTTTTAAAAACTTCTCTAACCCCATCCCACTTCAATGAATTTTTCCCTCTTCTAATTGGATTCTCATCAAAAATAATCATAAAATAACTCCTCTATTTTAAATAGTCTGGTAACCATTTATAGCTACCAGACTATTTTTTACATTTTCTTTCTTAACCTATCAAAATATTTTTCCATTAATTCATTATTCCACTTTAATCCTGCATCTAAATTTGCACTTAAATATACAGGTGGTTTATAATTACAACTTAGCATTTTTTCTACTGCATAAACAATCGCCTGATTTAACAGTAAAACAGTTGATAAAGTAGACGTTGGTCCAATTTTGCAATCTAATCCTTCTAATTCTATACTTGAATCTCCAGGTTCAACATGATTATCTAAGATAACATCTGCAAATTCATACAACTTTTTACCACTGCTATGTCTTGAAGTAACACTTTGAGAAAACTTTTTAGAAGTTACAACTATAAGTTTATTACCGTTATTTTTAACAAATTCCGCAACTTCAATTGGTAATGGATTTCTTCCTGAATTTGATATTATAACTACACAATCATTTTCTCTCAAATCCCAAGTTTTTAGAAACTCTTTACCAACCCCTTCAATTCTTTCATATACACCGTGAGATACATCTTCCATAGCTATAGCAGGTACTAACCCACCTGCTCTTCCTGCCACTTCAATTGCACCAGCATTTGAATGTCCACTTCCAAATGTAATTAATATTCCACCATTCATTATTGAATCTGCAATAATTTCTCCTGCTTTTTTGATTTCATTCTTACATTCTTCTAAATCACTAATAACCTTTTTTGCTAACTCAAAATACAACATATTTTCCATATTACTACTCTCCCTTAACCGCTTTTATAAATCTTTCCGTTATTAAATGAGGCCTAGTTATAGCTCCGCCTATTGTTACACACCATGCTCCGTTTTCAAAGGCCTTTTTCACTTGAGCTATTTCCCAGTATCTACCTTCCGCATTTATTGGAGTATCTGTAGCTTGTCTTAGTTTATATATTAAATCATAATCAGGCTCTTTACTCTGTGAAGAGTGATAGGTGTATCCAGATAAAGTCGTAGATACAATATCTGCTCCGTACTTTATAGCATCTAACCCTTCTTCTAATGTACTTATGTCTGCCATGATTTTTACATCTAATTTACTCTTTATGTCATACAACAGCTTTTCAACTTTTACACTTCTCGCTCTTCTAGTACAATCAACGGCAATAATATCTGCACCTGCATAGTAAATTTCCTTTGCAGCTTCGAAGGTAGGTGTAATTATTACATCTCTTTTTATATCTAAATTTTCGCATATTATTTTATTTATACCTATAATCGGTAAATTAACAACCTTTTTAATTGCTGAAATATCATTAGGCCAGCAAGCTCGCAAAAACTTAGCCCCTCCTAATTTGGCACTTTCAGCCATTTTAACCATATATTCCGATCCGTGGAATGGCTCTTCTTCAAAAGCTTGACATGAAACTATTATTTCTCCTTTTAGACTATTAATTAAATTATCCATTCTATATTTCTCCTATACTGGAATTAGAATCCCTGTTAAACTTCCAACTATTGCTATCGCTATAAATATTACAAAAACCCATCCCATACTAATCTTTTTCTTATCCAATAAAAACCAACTTAATAATGTTAACAATAATGGTACTAATGATGGAAATATACTATCTAATACAGCTTGTAGTGCAAATACAGATTCACCTGAATTATAACTTAATCCAACTTGTGCTCCAACATATTGAGCTGATATAGACCCTACGACTATCAATCCAACAATGTTAGCAACTCTTATTACTTTATCTTTTATACCTTTACTTAAGACTGCTCCAGCTGCATCTAAACCTGTTTTATAGCCTCTATAGAATAATCCCCATGTTAATGGAATCATAATACCTAAAAATGCTACTACATAAAATATTGGACCCGCCAAACTTCCTGTATCTTTAGATAGTCCTAATGCAATACTTAATAAAATTGGAATTAATGTCCCTGAAATCAATGAATCTCCAATACCTGCAAAAGGTCCCATTAATGCAGTTTTTATACCTGTTATCATTTCGTCTGGTATATCATTATCTTGTTGAGCTTTCTTTTCTTCAAGTCCAATTGCTATTCCTGGAATGATAGCTCCAACTAATGGCTCAGTATTAAAAAACTGACTGTGTCTCTCCATTAATTTCTGCTTGTCTTCTTTGTCTGTATATAGTTTATCACCTATCTTACCCATCATCCTAACAAAAGCAGGTGCCTCCATACGCTCCATATTTTGACATGATAAAGCATAAGTTATCCAGTTTATATAAGCCTTAAATAAGTCTTTCTTTGTTAATTTACCGTTTTCTTTTAATTTAACATTTTTCCCCATAGCTAATCCTCCTCTACAACTTCAGTATGTGTGTACTTAATATCAATTAAAGCTAAGAAAAGTGCAATTATTGTTGCTGCAACTATTGGAACATTAAATACTGCAAATAATATAAATCCTATGAAGAAATATAAAATTTCTGATAAATCTTTCATTATATATTTAATTAATAATCCAAATCCAACTGCTGGTAACATTCCACCTAAAATAATGAATATGTTTCCAACTGATTCAGGTATAAGTGTAACTAACTTAGTTACTAAGCCTGATCCATAGTAACAAGCTAAAAAGATTGGTAAAAATCTTACAAGAAATTGCGTAATTGTTGATATTATTGGGATATTATTAGCTAAATTCAGTTTACCTTCCTTTATCCATTTATCTTGCTTATGGACAAAGAAAACATTTACAGTAGCTACAATATAAACTGCTGCTACCCCTAAAAAGCTTAATGGTACTGATAAACTTACAGCATATTCTGGGGAAGCACTACTAACTATAGCTAATGGAATTCCTATATATGCCGCAAAGTTAACATCTCCTGGCATTGATAATCCTGGTGTAACCAATCCGATATATAGTCCTTGTATTGCAGCTCCAATTAAAATACCTGTTTTTACATCCCCTAAAATTAATCCTATTAACGCGCCTGCAACCAATGGTCTACCTATAGTGTTCCATCCCCCCATTGTACCTAAACAAAAGGTTCCATAAATTGACCCTAAAAAACCTAACAATGCGATTAATAAAGCTTGCCATAATTCCATTTAATCATCACTCCTTGATATTTAATATTTTATATTTTAGATAAAATTTCATTACGTACATTTACCCATTCAACAGGTTTTTCTTCAACTACTTGTTGGAAGTATACTCTAACCCCTATATTAGTCAATTCCTCAATAGATTCTATTTCCTTCTTCAAAAGATTTGCAAAGTAAGCTGCTTTAATTGTTCCATTTCTATTACTCATTGGACCTATATTCAATTCCTTATTTACTCCTGGAACTTCTTGCATTATTTGCACTAGCACACTAGGATCTTTTATTAGCAGTAAAGTACTAGTCGTATTATCTACTGCTTCTTTTATCTTACTAATAGAATCCTTTACATTTAATATTGAAATTTTTACGTTTGGTGGAGCTGCTGCCTTATAAATACTTTTAATAACTGGATTATTAGCAGTAAAATCATCTACCAATAATATTCTCTTTACTTTAAAGTCATTTAAAACTTTTACTACACATTGTCCGTGAATAAGTCTGTCATCACATCTGATAATTGAAAGTGCCATTTTTATTCCCCCTCAAATTTAATCTTCTATTAATATTTTGTCTATATATTTAATGCTATCTTGTCCACTTTTAACACCTTCTCTAATTAGAGTATCTATATCCTTATATTGTCTATTTAATAGACACTCAATTAACATAGGTAAGTTTACACCTCCAATAATCCTACACTTTCTCTCAAACATAGCCATCATTGAAGCATTGGTTGGTGTATCCCCTAACATATCTGTAAATATAAGTACCTCTGTACACCCTAATTCATCAATTGTATCAACTATTCTTTTATATAGCATTTCCATAGATTCATTATTATAAAATCCTATAGATTCAAACTTTTTTTGCTCCCCTACTATCATTTCAGTAGCTTTCTTTATTCCGTTTGCAAATTCTTCATGAGTTACGACAATAACCCCTATCACATTTGTCACTCCTCTCCTTAATAAATTCTCTACACTTATATTTAGCAAATCTCATACCAACTTTATTTTCATTATAAAAGTTCAGTGATTTCAGGCATTCTAGATGTTATTATTTGATATACCAAAACTTTTTCTGTTGCAGGAACTCTTATTTTATATACACTTTCTATTGCACTAAAACTGTCCTCTATAATTTTAATCACTTTTTTATTGCACTTCTTCAGATTATCTTGCGCTTTCTCGGAAACTATAACTTCATTTAGAAAAATTCTTTCTATCATCAAACTCAAATGCATTAATAATATCATTTTCAAATCATTATAAAGCTTTTTGTCTAAAGTTAATTCTATATTTCTTGTAAACTCCTCTACATCTTTAAATACCTTTTGTGGGTTTAAAATAGTTAATTTATTTATTACATTTTCTATTGAAAAGCATTTTATTATACTTGAATTTACTTGATAAAATTTATGAGTAATGCCTAACTGCTTTAATGTACTTTTTAATACATCCTCTCCTTTCTCTGTCAGTAATTCTTCTAATAGCAAAACCTCTACACTTTCAATTTCTAATTTCATAGTACTTATAATCAGAATTACATTATATTTTGAAAAAATATCCGCCTTATTTCCCTTTGAAAATAAAATATTAAATTCATATTCAATTACTTCAACTTCATTAGTATCAAAACACTCTCTTATCATATCCCTTATTTTTATTGAGGTTCCAACCCCCGAAAAACATGTAACAACAATTGCTCTCTTCATCTTAGAATTTTTAATAAACTTAGACTTTAATAAGTTTTTTTCTTTAATATCATTTACAATGTCGCTGATTGATTCATTACAAATTAACTTTCCAGCTACATCTAATGCAATTTGTGTTGTTGTGTTATTAATTATTCCTATATCTCCTTTTACTACATCCTTAACTGCATCGCCTAATTCAAAAAGACTTCCCATATCAACTAAAATTATAATCCCTTTAGTTGTATCTATTTTTTTTAAATATTTTCTTATTTCTTTGGTAATTTCTGAAACGCTCATATTTATTGACATATCAAATGGCTCATATATGTATTTTTCATACAAACTATTACTTAAACTTGCAATACTACTAGCTGTTGAATATCCATGTGTAATTATTATTCCACTTACAAAATCATTTTCTTTAAGTATTTCTAAAAACATAATTGTAAATATAACTTCTAGCTCACTCGAATTTTCTTTCCCAAATTGTTTTGAAATATCCTGAACGAATACATTTGCCAACAAATATGCTCTTGGAAATTTTACACTTAACTTCTTAAGCAAACTATTCCACTGTTCTTCCTCTCCATGACTTAACATGCTATAATTTTGATTGTAAAAGAATTTTAATACTCTGCTAAAGACTTTATGTCTTACACTATTAAATTTAATTCCATATCTTTCTTTAAGCAAAAGAAGTTCTTCTGTTATAATACCTAAGTACATATTTTCTATATAATTATCTCTATTATCGATTTGATAATAATAAATATACTCAACTAACTCTGTTACATCTTTAATAAGTTTTTTATCATTAATTTTTTTTGCTTTCAAATCACCTAATAGTTTTTCCTTTAAAATATAAATATCCATATTTGGCAATTTTATTATTTGTCCAATATCGTTAATTAAAACATCCTCACTATTTCTAACTACTAATGGTTCATAAAAAACCTGCGCTTCATTCTTCAAGTCTATTATTTTATTAATTTCTCTAATATCAATTACTCCGTCTTTTCTATTTGTTCTATAACCATTTGCACACGCAACCAATATTTGATTTTTTAAGCTTCCTATATTTCCTTCTCCATCAAATTCAACGAGATAATTTAATACTTTAGGATATATTTTAACTGTCTTATTAAGTTTTTTTGCTTGTTCTTGAAAAAATTTGTTTATTAATAATACTTTTTCTTCTGTTGGTCTTGAATTTATATTCGGTATTTTAATTAATATTGGTATTCTCCTTAGAAATGTTTTAAGAAGTGTTTTTTTAGGCTCTTCAGTAGTTGCGAAAATAAACCTTACTTTAACATTACTTCTATCCTGTGTAGATCCAACTCGCCTGAATATTCCTTTATCTAAAAAAATAAACAATTTCTCTTGACCTTCAGCACTTAATCTATGAACTTCATCTAAAAACAAAAAACCACCATTAGATAATTCTAGAATTCCCTTAGTATCGCATTCTGCACCTGTGTAAGCTCCCTTTTTATAACCAAATAAATTTGCTGATAATAATTCTTGATTATTTGCATAATCTGCACAATTAAAAATTTTAAATGGTGCATTTTTCTCTATAACTCCTTCATCTACTGCATATCTATAAACTATCTCAGCTAGATAACTTTTACCTACCCCACTTTCTCCTATTACCATCATTGGCAATCCATTATTGGGATAATAAACCGCAGTTTTGCATAATTCAATTTCTTTTTTTAAACTACCGTTATATCCAACAACTTCCTTAAAAACATCACCTATATTAATTTGGGTACTTTCAATGATTTTTTTTTCATTTGCTATTTCAAAATTATATCTAAAATACACTGGCCTAGAGTTACTTTTTATAGCTTTATTTTCTTTAACTAATTCATTTAAATATAAACTTACAATATTCCTTTTAATTTGTAATATTTCTGCTATTGTTGTTGCATCAATACCTCGATTATTATCATCCTTAGTTAACTCTTTTAATTTGTTTTCTATAATCTCTTTGTTGGTCATAAAATTTCTCCTTCCTAAAATATTAATATTTAATTACTTAAAAAACATTGTACAATATTTTGTAATTTGTTATGAAATCTTTGTGTATCATTACTTAAATCATTTATCGTATTTTAATAGCTACCATATTATATTTAATGAGTCCTAAATTTATTTAAAATATTTTAAATTCATATTTAATCACTCATATTTTTTAAGGCATCAAAGTATTTAGTTAATGTAAAAAAAGAGACTATATAAAATAATTACATCATTTTACATAGCCTTTTACCAAATAATTACATTTTATAACTGAATATTATTTAACTCCTATACATATTCTCTTACTCTATCATTACCATCATCATCTATTAATTTAATTATCCTTGATCCTATTATTACACCATCAGCCCCATTATTCATTACCTTTTCTATTTGTTGTATATTTTCAATTCCAAAACCAACTTGTACTTTAATATTGGAATATTTTCTTATTCTTTTAATTGTTTCACTACAATTATCTGGTATATCTAAAAACTCCCCTGTTTTACCTACACCTGTCATAACATAAGCAAATTCATGATTATAACTTAATCGCTCTAATATATCTCTTCATCTGTAAGATTATCATTATCTATTTGTATCTGATATCTGTTATCAATTTTAATAAATTTATCTGCACATAGAATAACATCATACTTATTATCATTAGATAATAGATTATACTTACATTCCCTCTTCATATGTCATTAGTATTACTTTAAGGTTAGGATAGCTTATATTAATTTCATTTAGTATTTCTATTAATACTTCTTCATTAAAACCATTACTGATTACACTTCTATGTGTTTCATAAATAATAGTTTCATCCATATATGGATTCTCAACTGTCTCTCCCAATTCTAAATAGTCCACTTCAAAATCATGGAATATCTCTAAATATTCCATGAACTCCTTAATGTTTGGATATCCTATTGTTAGGTATAATTATTATTCATTGTTTATAACCCCAATAATTTTAATATTCCACCTAAAATAGGCCCATAAAATGCATAGTCAGTTTCACATAGCACTCTCATAACAGGCTCAAAATCTCCAATGTCGTTTATTAAAAACGCTTGTCCAAATATTAATATTAATCCATTTATAGATCCTATAATAGCTCCCCTTCTTCCACCTGTTGAATTACCAAATATGGCTGTAACGGCCCCTGTAAAGAATGTTGGAATTAAAGCAGGGAAAACTATTATCGGGTATTTAACTAAGCCTAAAATTATAACACCTACAAAGCCTGCAACTAAACTTGATAAAAAGCCTACCATTACTGATGTTGTGTGATTAGGAAATAGTAATGGTACCTCTAAACCTGGTATCGCATTAGGAATTACTTTTGTAGAGATTCCATGGAAAGAAGGTACTATTTCTGCTAACATCATTCTTACATCAGTTATAATTACAGTAATCCAAAGACCAAATTGTAATCCATTTAATATTGAAAGGTTATCATATCGCGACCTCCATTTAACTCATTCGTAACAAGTGAAGGACCTGCAATTAATGCTATTATTAAAAACATTATTGACATTATAACAGTTAAAGCTATTGTTGTTTCTCTTAAAAACTCAAATCCCTTTGGTAATTTAATATCTTTTAAATCTTTTTCTTTGTTACCTATAATTTTACCTATCTTAGCTGATAAAAAACATCCTATAGAACTTGAATGTCCTAAAGTAAAACCTTGAACGCCCTTTCTATTCTTCATTAAAGGATATATATAAGCACAAGTAAAAGTTAGATAAATCCCTAAAATAATTGATCCTACAATAACTATTATAGTACTACTAAATGATGTGCCAAATTTCAACAACGCAGCAATTAATCCAGCATAAAAAAAAGATACATGCGCAGATAAATGCACGAATTTAAATTTTGTGAATCTTGCTATTAACAAGTTCATTAAGAATCCAAGTGCAAATATTAATGTTGCTTCAACTTTTAATGTAGTTTCTTTAATGAAACTTATATAATTAAAAAGCAGTAAAGATCAAACTCACTCTCAGTCTTTACTGCTTTATTATTTTCTAATCCTTTCACCCTATGCATTGTAGCAATTCTAACACCATCTAAGTATCTATTTTCAGCTTCAGTTCTTTTGATTTTGTAAGTTCAAATATCTTTTTCTTGTAAGTAATCAGCATACATAGATAATTGCTTATCTGCTCTTGCGACAATGCATATGCTATTTAATTCTACACTAGCTTCTCTTAATTCATTTATTTTAGCTGCTAGATAGTTAACTTCCTCTTGTAAGTTTGTGAAATTTACTATTTCAGGTTTTGGGCCATGTACTAATGATTTATATCCTTTTCCATCATCAATTCCAGTATCTAAGTCATCAAATTTAATTCCGTTTAACAATCTAAAAGCCCAATCTCTTGTTTCCTCAGTAGTTCTATAATTTATTTTTAACCTATTACTTCTACCTTTTATATTAATTCAACATTTGCTTAATACTACTTTGTTTCTGTATATTCTTTGGTGAGAATCACCGACAATAAAGATATCATTTTGGTGCTCTTCGCCATCAATATCTTAATCATGTTTTTAAGTAATTGTATTATTTTTTTTAATATTATTCATAAATATATCCTACTTTCACAATTTATTTAATGATTATTATGTTAAGTAAAATCTTAAATCTATGAGAATAGTCTTACACTACTCTCCTTTTAAAGCCTTCCCTTGATTGTCCAGTAATTCCATTTTCCTCAATCTTAAACTAGTACTTCTTCATACATTTATCTTCTAGTTCTTTATTAAATAAGTTAACTACTCCAGCATCATATTGTCTAATTAGCATATCAGCTATGTAATCAGCAATAGTATCTGTAATTTCATCAGTATCGTTAGGTGAATTTGTAATTACTTTAAATATGATACTCATCTCGATAATCTTTAATTAATAGTATATTCAAAAAACATAACAACATTACTATTTATGTATGTGAAACTGTATTTGATTTAATGATATTAATTTTTTTTAATTTCAGGAATCGACAAACTTTAATATTATTTACGAGTATATTGTTTTAGAGTTAATTTCTTTACAAATACTCCTCGATCCAATGTAAATTATATAAAATACGATTTAATTATAACCTTAGAATGAATAATTTTTTTTAAAGCATATAATCTAAATTAAAATATCAAATGCTTATAATTCATTATAAAGTGAATTATAGAATTACTAATAAAGGGATATATCATAATTAATTTGATATATCCCCTTAAATTTATATTAATTTGTTATTAAAAACATTATCTAAGTTTAATTTTTTAATTTTATTTCTTATTTCTTCTTTACTAGTAGTATAAAGCCCCTCTTCCTTCATTCTAGCAAAGTATTCTGAACCAGCAAAAGTGAATCTTGCTTTTCTCCCTTCCCTTGTTTTGGATTTTTCATTAGCATAAGAAATTATATCTCCTATAGCTATTGAGGAAGGTAATATTAAAAGAGGAATTCCCATAGCAAGTCTTACAGAATTATGTCCTGCTAAGCTACCAGTTGCAATAGCTTCTGTATGACCAACAAATAATCCTGATTTTTCTCCAGCACAGAATAAATTATCTACTCCATTTACCTTTAAGTCATTAGTTCTAGGCGCAACTGACATATATCTTATAGAGTT
>OGSQ01000465.1_pt1 | contig 14883 bp, 15 predicted proteins | sample 1573921 | NCBI WGS metagenome assembly OGSQ01 (sample SAMN03295832, study PRJEB24534) | human gut metagenome | isolation source: fecal sample 7 from infant 4 | host: Homo sapiens | place: USA: Pittsburgh, PA | collected 2014-07 | reverse complement strand
GTATAATTTATTAAAAATAATACAAAAATATATAAAGAGAGGAGTCGGAAAATTGGATGATAACTTGATGGATTTAATTAATGTTGGTAATTTTACTAAAATTGCTGTAAAAAGATTCGAAGAAAATATAGTTAATAAAACAAACTATATTGAAAGTGTAAGAAGAGAAAGATTAGGAGAAAAAAGTAGTTTTAAGGAGGAGAAATAATGAATACAGAGTTTACAAATAAAATTCCAGCTCAAGAGCAAGATGTACAACCTGGAAAAGAAGAAGTTATGAATCCAACACCAATATATAAAACTAATACTCCAGGTCATGGAAAACTTAAGGATAAAGTAGCAGTAATTACTGGTGGAGATAGTGGAATAGGAAGAGCAGTTTCTATTGCCTATGCTAAAGAAGGAGCAAAAATAGCCATTATTTATTTAAATGAAAACGAAGATGCAGAGATTACAAAAAAAGAAATAGAATCATTAGGCGGAGAATGTATTTTATTAAGTGGTGATATAGGTAATGAAGAATTTTGTATAGATGCTATAAATAAAATAAAAGAGAAATTTAATAAAATTAATATCTTAGTAAATAATTCAGCAGAACAACATGTATGTGAAAAATTAGAAGAAATAACTAAAGAACAATTAGAAAGAACTTTTAAAACTAATGTTTTTGGAGCTGTTTATGTTACTAAAGAAGTACTTAAACATCTATCAAAGGGTGATTGTATTATAAATACAACTTCTATAACTGCTTATAATGGAAATGAAACATTAATGGATTATTCTATGACTAAAGGAGCACTAACATCCTTTACTCGTTCATTAGCCATAAATTTAGTTGATAAAGGAATAAGAGTAAATGCAGTAGCACCTGGTCCTGTATGGACACCACTTATTCCAGCATCCTTTGATGCATCAGAAGTAGCAAAGTTTGGAAAAGATAATCCAATGAAAAGGCCTGCTCAACCAGTTGAACTGGCAGAAGCATATGTATTTTTAGCTAGTGAAGGAGCTAGTTTCATTACTGGAGAAACAATACATGTAAATGGAGGAGCAAATGTAACAACATAAAAATAATTTTAAACAACAATTTTTTTATATAGAACCTTCAAATTATATATATCATTTATAATTAAGTAATTCAGTTTTAATTAATTTTGCTTAATTATAAATAGAATTATTTATTAAAAGTGATATAATTATCTTATTTGGAGGGAAACTATATGGAAGAAAAAACAAATGTAATGCGAATTTTAGATAAAAAGAAAATTAATTATAAGAGTTATTCTTATGTAAATACTGATGCAATAAGTGGAGTTGAAGTTGCCGATGTTCTAGGGCAAGATCCAAATCAAGTATTTAAAACTCTTGTTACAGTTGGAAAGTCAAAAAACTATTATGTTTTTATGATACCTGTAGAAAAAGAGTTAGATTTAAAAAAAGCTGCTAAAAGTGTTGAAGAAAAATCTATTGAAATGATAAAGTCTAAAGATCTATTATCTCTTACAGGGTACATTCATGGTGGATGTTCACCAATAGGAATGAAAAAATTCTTTAAGACAACTATAGATGCTTCAGCCAAGGAACTTGATACAATAATTTTTAGTGCAGGAAAAATAGGTTATCAAGTAGAAGTAAATTTAGATGAATTAGAAAAAGTAATCAGATTTCAATTATCTGATTTAGTATAATAAAAAATAAGGAGGCTGTTTAGACAGCCTCCTATTTAAAATGCTCCAGAGCCTCCACCGCCACCACCTGTAAAGCTACTTCCAGATGAAAAGTTATTAAAGCTACTATCATTACTTTCATTTATAGTATTTTCTGCTGAAGAATGAATTTGGTTAAATATAAACATGTTATTAAAATAATAATAACAATAATTATTTTTATTATTATTGTTATCTTTAAATTCAATATCTAAGTCTTCATAATCAATTCCTAATGCAGAGGAATATATTATAGATTCCTTAATATTAAATAGATCTTTCTTTTCTAATAAAGATATTAAATGATTTTTATATGCCTGCCATTTTAAGAATTCATTATAAGCTTCATTATTTAATACTTCCTTATTTCTAATAGTAGTAAATAGATTAAGTCTTCTTCCATCTATATCTATTTGATTAATGAAATCATAATAAGAATTATTAAATCTTTTCGCTTTTCTTGTGCTTTTTTCTACTAGTTTCTTTATTGATAGAAGATTAAATTCTTTGTTATCATCTTCATATCTTTTAAACCAATTAATCAGTATTTTTAAATGAGGATACTTACAAGAATCAATATCTTTTACTCTTGTAAAAGTCATATTTTCAACTTTACTATTTTCATCTAAAGAAGTATTTAATTTATATACTCCAATATTAGCAAGATATAATAAAGTTGATGGAACAATTGACCAAGATATATTATCTCTATTATAAATATAAGCAACTATAGTTGGGCTTTCTTTAGAAGGTGGGTAAAGTAATAAATCTTCTTTTAAAAATACATATTGAGAACGATATTCTTGTAATGCTTTATTAAATAGTTTTTTATTATGTTTATGAATAATGAAAAATATTAATGCAATTATAGTAATTAATGAAATAGGATAAATTAAATATATTGGATTAAAATCTTCATCTTGGAATTTAGCATCATTGTAATTACTTTCTATAGGAGATGTATTTAAATAGCTTTTCTGAAATCTCAATTTAATTCCTAAATCAGAAGTTAAATTTTCGCCAGTTAATATAATATTATTTTCTGTAGTTTCAGTATTAAAGCTACCATCTCCAAAAATTGTATAATATAAATCTTTATTATTAAATTTATCATTTGAAAGTTTTAAACTTAAACTAACATTATTTACAGGATAATCTTCAGAAGCTGTATAAAAACTCCAATATAAAGAAGAATAATCTTGGTACCTTTCTGCTGCATTTTTAGCAGTAAAGCGAATTTTAAATTTCTTTTCTTCATTAGAGCTTTTAGAATAAATCTTTATTTGTACTTTATCATTAGATTCTAGAATTTCAAAGCTATTATTAGATGCATCATCCTGTTTTTCTAAAATATACTCACCTGTTGAGTCAATAACATTAACTTCAGAAATATCATATCCTTCAGAGCCTTTTAAATTTAAATCTAAATAAATCCCATTAAAATCACCATTAAATTTATATGTAAATATTTCATCCACATATAAATCTCCATTTTCTTTAATTTCAGCATTAATATTAAGGTTTTCTATATTATATGATTTTGGGCTAGCTGAAACATTAATAGGAATAAGTAATAGGAATAAAAAAAATAAAAAAATTGCAATTTTTTTCAATAAACTCTCTCCCTTTTTATAGAATAAATACCCTACTTATATTATACTTTAATCTTTTACAATTTATAAGTATATTAGTATAATATTGTATGTATAAAATGTGTAAAGGAGTGATTTCTTTGAAAAGAATTTTTGAATTAACAACAAAGGATATTGAGGGAATTAATAAGAATGAATTGAAAGAAATTATTAAAGGATCTGAGGGTAGAACTGTTATGTCTGAATCAATAATTAGTTACACCCCTTATATAAGAGAAGTTTCTAATTTAGAGCTTGCTTCAAGCTTTGGTGCAGATATGCTAACATTAAATACTTTTAATTTTGAAAAGCCATTTATATTTGGTATAGATGGAGGAAATATCTTATTTAATGATTTAGAAAATATATCAAAAGAATATGAGAATAGTGTAAAAAGAAATTTAAGTGATGAAAATTATATAAAAAACGTAAAAAAACTAGTTGGTAGATTAATTGGAGTAAATTTAGAGCCAGTTCCAGAAGGAAGTAACTATGAAAAAGGCTATACTTTAAATAAGGAAAATCTAGAAAAGGTAAAATACTATGGATTTGATTATGTAGTATTAACAGGAAATCCTAATACAGGTGTTAATGCTGAAACCATTTGTAATGGAATTAAGTTAGCAAAAGAAATATTAAAAGATGAAACTTTAATTATAGCAGGAAAAATGCATGGTGCGGGTAGTGGAAATATATATGATGAAGAAACTATAAAAGGATTTGTAGAAGCAGGAGCAGATGTTGTTTTAATACCAGCACCTGGTACAGTTCCAGGATTTGATTTAACTTTAGCTAAAGATATTATTTCTATGATTCATGAAAATGGAGCATTAGCAATGACTACAATAGGAACCTCTCAAGAAGGTTCAACTAAATCTGTTATTGAAAACATAGCCTTAAATTCTAAGATGGCAGGAGCAGATATTCAGCACATAGGTGATTGTGGAACTTTTGGTATGGCGCTACCAGAAAACATTATGACTTTATCCGTTGCCATTAGAGGGATAAGACATACTTATAGAAGAATGGCACAATCTATATTAAGATAGCTATCATAATGATAATTTTTATCATAATGATAAAAACTTTAATGAGTTTTAGTGGCTTTGAAAGAATTTTTCATTGGCATAATGGTTGCTTAGATATAAGTTAAATAAAATTAGAAAGAGAAGTGAATAATATGTCTTTACTAATTAAAAATGGAACTATTGTTACAGCTAGTGATACTTATAATGGAGATATTTATATTGAAGAAGGAATTATTACTGAAATTGGTACTAATATAGATAAAGCAAGTGATGAAATAATTGATGCAAAAGGTAAATATGTTATTCCTGGGGGAGTAGATGTTCATACCCATTTAAATTTAGATGTAGGTATAGCAGTAGCTAATGATGACTTTTATACTGGAACTGTAGCAGCTGCCTGTGGAGGAACTACAACAATTATTGATCATATGGGTTTTGGTCCAAAGGGATGTGATTTAAAACATCAAGTTAATGTATATCATGGTTACGCTGATGGAAATGCTGTTATTGATTATAGCTTTCATGGAGTTATTCAACATATAAATGATGATATTCTAGAGGAAATGGAAAGTATAGTTAAAGAAGAAGGGATACCAAGTTTTAAAGTATATTTAACCTATGATTATATGTTGGAGGATGAAAATGTTTTAAAAGTTCTTAAAAGATTAAAAGAACTTGGTGGAATTACAACAGTACATTGTGAAAATCATGGAAGTATAAAGGTATTACGAGAATATTTTGTGAATAATGGATTTAAGACTCCAAAATATCATCCATTAAGTAGACCTGCAGAAGCAGAAGGTGAAGCTGTAAATAGAATGATTAATTTGGCATCAATTGCAGATAATGCTCCATTATATATTGTTCACTTATCTTCTAAAATAGGTTTAAGCTATATAAAAATGGCTAATGAAAGAGAAAAAAATATTTATGCTGAAACATGCCCTCAATATTTAGTTCTTGATGATAGTAAATATGAGGAAGATAATAATGAAGGACTAAAATATATTATGAGTCCTCCTTTAAGGAAAAAAGAGGATATTGATGCTTTATGGAAGGGTATAAATGATGGGTATATAAAAACAATAGCAACAGATCATTGTCCTTTTTCCTTTAAGACTGATAAACAACTTGGAAAGGATGATTTTACTAAATGCCCTAATGGAGCTCCAGGAATTGAAGAAAGAATGCCTTTAATTTTTTCAGAGGGAGTAATGAAAAACAGAATTAGTATTAATAAATTTGTTGAAGTATGTTCAACTAATCCTGCTAAAATTTTTGGAGTTTATCCCAAAAAAGGAGTAATTCAAGTTGGCTCTGACGGAGATATAGTAATTATTGATCCTACTATAGAAAAAACTTTAAAGGTTAAAGACTTACATTCCAATGTAGATTATTCAGCATATGAAGGAATAAAATTAAAGGGATATCCTATTATGACTATATCAAGAGGGAAAATAATAGTAAAAAACAATATTTTTATAGGTGAAAAAGGATATGGTAACTTCTTGAAAAGAAATATTTTATAAAAATAGTAACGGTATTTAATATACCGTTACTAAAATTAAATTTCATACTCAAAAATGTTAGTAGATAGTGTTTTAATGGATACTAAACTATTATTAATCCCGCTTAAGTAAAAGCTGGAGTTGGGTAATAATTTAAATTTAACATAAGAGAAATAGATTTTTTGCTTAAGGGGGCAACAAAATGAAATCTAACTTAACATTAATTGATGATTTAAATAATAGAATATTAGTTATAGATGGGGGAATGGGAACAAATATTCAGAATTATATGCTAGATGAAAAAGATTATAGAGGAGAAATACTAAAAGATTTTTCCTTTAATCAAAAAGGAAATAATGATGTATTAAGTATAACTAATCCTAATATTATAAAAAGTATACATCGTGGCTTTTTAGAAGCTGGAGCAGATATTATTGAAACCAATACTTTAAATGCAAATAAAATTTCTCAAGAAAAATTTCATTTAGAGGAATTAATCTACAAATTAAATTATGAAAGTGCAAAAATAGCTAGAGAATTATGTGATGAGTTTAAGTTAAAAGATGGGAAAAAAAGATATGTTGCTGGATCAGTGGGACCAACCGATAAAATGGCATCATTGTCTCATAATATGAAAGATTCCAATTTAAGAAGTATTAATTTTAATGAATTAAAAGAAGCCTATAAAGAACAAATAAATGCATTAATAGATGGTGGAATAGATATAGTATTAATTGAAACAGTCTATGATTTATTAAATGCAAAAGCAGCAGTTATTGCAGCAAATGAAGTTTATAATGAAAAAAATAAAAGCTTACCTATTATGATATCATGTACTATTAGTAATAAATCTGGAAGGATATTATCTGGTGAATATATATTAGATTTTGCAAATTCAATTAGAAATAATAATATTATATCTATTGGTTTAAATTGTTCTTTTGGAGCTAAGGGGCTAATAACTTTTATAAAAGAGCTTTCAGATTCACAGGAATTATTTATTTCTGTTTATCCTAATGCTGGAGTACCTAATGAACTTGGTTTTTATGAAGAATCTCCTAGAATACTAGCATCATATATAGAAGATATGCTAAGAAAAGGATATGTAAATATAGTTGGAGGCTGTTGTGGAACAACCTTTAGTCATATTAAAGAAATATCTAAAGTAGCTAATAAATATAAACCAAGAAAAATTAAAAATATGCTTTAGATTATCTCAACAAAAAATGCAATATAAAAACTATATGTTTTTATATTGCATTTTTTATTTTAAAATTAAAGATTTAACATTTAGAAAGTTTCCATCTAAAATTTTATAAGTACTTTTTATTGGATTTTTTAAATCAGGTGATAAATTTGAATGAATATATAATGTGTCTAGCCCTAAATCAAGAGCAGGTTCTATATCACAAAAATAGTCATTACCTATCATAATTGTTTCATTAACATTAAGATCATGTTTATTAATTAATTCATTATAAAACATTTTATTAGGCTTACATACCTTTGATTCAGAAGAATATAAAATATCATCAAAGTAGCTAGTTAAACCTAAGAGATTAATTTCATATGATGTGAATATTTTCTGAGCATTAGTCAGTAAATATATTCTTTTATTATTTAATTTTAGTACTTCTAATAATTCAACTACACCATTATATAAATTTAATTTATCTATTGAAAGTATTCTAAAAAAATGAGATGTATTTTTTATTAATTCTTCAGTTGGTGATACATTTTTCAATAAATACAATTCTTCAAAAATATATTCAATAGGGAAATCAGGATGATCAACATTATTAGCCCTTGATATATGTTTTTTTATGAGTTCATTATATTTTTTCTTAATTTCAAAATTTTCATATTGAGCATTGTTATAGGAATAAAAGAGACTAAGTTTATCCCAAATTAGTGGTTTTTCTTCATTTGTATTAATATCAACTAGTGTACCATATAAATCAAATATGTAATTGTTATACATAATATTCACTCCTTTCAATAAATAAGATTCTAACTAGATTTAATAAATCCTTCTTTAATATTAAATTAGTATAATATTTGTACTTTTATACAAAAAAGTATAATTATCATTGATATATTTTTATATAAAAAATAGTAAAACTAAGTTAATTCAAATGATATTAGGTGAATTAACGGATAATAATTATTTTTTATCAAATATCGAACAATCTATCAATTTGAATATATAGATTTTTAGTGTATTATATAATTATAAAGAAATATAAAAAAAAGGAGATATCAAATGAAAACTTTAGTTATTAACTGTGGAAGTTCCTCTTTAAAATATCAATTAATTGATATGGAAACAGAAACTTCATTAGTGCAAGGGTTAGTTGAAAGAATAGGGATAGATGGCTCAATACTAACACAAAAGGTTGAAGGAAGAGAAAAATATATTATTAAGGAAGACATGAAAGATCATAAGGCTGCAATAAAACATGTTTTAAATGCACTTGTAGATGAAAAAAATGGTGTAATTAAATCAATGGATGAAATAAGTGCAGTAGGACATAGAGTTGTTCATGGAGGAGAAAAATATTCTCATTCAGTAATAATTGATGATAACGTATTAGAATCTATAAGAGATTGTATATCACTAGCACCATTACATAATCCACCTAACATCATAGGTATTGAAGCTTGTAGAGAACTTATGCCAAATACACCAATGGTAGCTGTATTTGATACTGCATTCCATCAAACTATGCCAAAGGAGGCATATATATGTGCTCTTCCATATGAATTATATGAAAAGTATGGAATAAGAAAATACGGTTTCCATGGAACATCACATATGTATGTATCTCAAAAAGTTGCAGAAGTTATGGAAAAAGATATTAATGATTTAAAGATAATAACTTGTCATTTAGGAAATGGATGTTCACTTGCTGCTATTAAAGGAGGAAAATCAATAGATACTTCAATGGGCTTTACCCCACTTGCTGGAGTTATGATGGGGACTAGAGCTGGAAGCATAGATCCTTCAGTAATTAGCTTCTTAATAGAAGAAAAAGGATATACTATAAATGAAGTGGATGAAATATTAAATAAGAAGTCTGGTGTTTTAGGAATATCTGGAGTATCTTCAGACTTTAGAGATGTTTTAGAAGAATCAGAAAAAGGTAATGAAAGAGCTAAACTTGCCTTAGATATATTTAATTACAAAGTAAGAGCACAAATTTCTGCTTATGCTGGTATAATGGGTGGAGTAGATGTGATAGTATTTACTGCAGGTATTGGTGAAAATTCATCAATTACAAGAAAAGAATGCTTAAAAGGACTTGAATTCTTTGGATTTAATATAGATGATAATAAAAATTCAGTAAGAGGTAAGATTCAAGAAATTTCAACAGATGATTCAAAGGTTAAGGTCTTTGTAATACCTACTAATGAAGAACTTATGATTGCTAGAGATACTTTTAAATTAGTTAATAATAAATAGAATAAAATAATAATTAATAAAAGGCAGATTTCTTTGATCTGCCTTTTATTTTGTTAAAACAAAGGGAAAATGTACATGAGTAACTTAATTTACAAAATTTGTTTAAAACTTAATTATATAGATGTTATAATAATATGGGAATTAGGGTTTTAGGAGGGGACAATAATGCAAGAATACGAAAAACTTAATGTAAATGCTAAAAAGTCATGGGTTATATCACGATTAATAGGTACTTTAATTGTAGGTAGTATACTAATAACAATTAAAATATTTATGCCAAGAGTAACAGATGATAATAGCAAAATAAATGTATATTTTACTATTGGAAGCTTAATATTTATATGCTTATTATTAATTAATTCCATAGTTTATCCAATAATTGAATATAAGCAATGGAGATATACTATAACAAAGGATAAGATTGAATTTACAGAAGGAATATTTTTTATTAGAAAAGTAATAATACCAATAATAAGAATTCAACATATTCAATTAAATCAAGGACCTATTAATAAAATTTTGAAATTATATAATATAAGTATATTTACTGCTGGAGGTCAACATAAGATTCCTAACATTGAAGTCAAAAAAGCAGAAGAAATAAGTGAGTATCTAAAAGAGTTAATTAATGTCAAAGTTCAAAATGATACAGAGACTTACGATGAGAATATTATTTTAGATGAAGGATTAAAAGAATATGATGAAAGATAATAAATACAGAAGATCTCATATGAATTATATTTTAGAAGAAAGCTTTAAGTCCATAAAATCTTTATTTGTATTTTTAATTTTAGCAATAACTAGCTTAGATAAAGGTGGAATTTATGTATTTATAGCATTGATATTATTAAGTATTTTAAATTCAGTTTTGAAGTGGTTTACTACAAAGTTCTATATAAATAACAACTTATTATTATATAATACAGGATTAATAAATAAACGAAAGTTAGAAATACCTTTAGATAAAATTAACACTATAGATATAAGTAGAAATATTTTTGATAGAATCTTTGATGTTTCTACTTTAAAGATTGATACAGGAGCAGTTAAAGAGGTTGGACAAGAAATTAAACTTAAGATTAATGAGAAGGATGCATATGAGATAAGAAATTTAATAAATGATTTAAGTAAAGAGAAAGATAATTATATGATAGACTCATTAAGAGATAATAATGAAATCTATTCTAAAACCATAACCTTTAAAGAAATCGTTAAATATTCTTTTTGTAAATCAAAAATATTATGGGCTGCAGGAGGAGTATTTATAATAAATGATTTTATGCTAAATTTAGAAGACACCTTTAATATATCAATTATAAAAGACATTATAGAGAGTATTGATATGGATAAAGTATTTTCTATTGGATTAGTTAAAATGATTTTAATGATAATATGTTTATTTGTAATTGTATATATTTTAATAAGTATTCTATATATTATGTTTGAATCTATTAGACTTTATAATTTTACATTAATCAATGATAAAAATGATATTAAGATAAAATATGGTTTATTCACATTAAAAGAATATTCAATTCCTGTAGATAAGATATATGCCTTAAGATATAAACAAAATTTATTGCAACAATTCTTTAAAATATTTCAGATAGAAGTTGTAACAATTGGATATGGAGATGAAAAAAATGAGCAAGCTTTACTTTATCCCGTTGGAGATGTGAATTTTGTTAATTCAATACTGAAAGAGATTTTGCCATCATTTCAGTTTACTGGTGATATTAGTAAACCATCTAAAAAAGTTTTAAGTAGATTTATAGTTAAAAGATCTATTATTTTAATAATATTTCTTATAATTCCTTTATTATTTATAGTACCTAAAGAATTTTTATTAATAAAAATAGCTTTATCAACCTTTTTAATTCTATATAATATATTTCTTGGATATCTTAATTATAGAAATACATCTTTAGGGGTTAATAAAGATTTAATTTTAGCTACTAACGGAAGTAATATGAAAGTTAAAACTATAATAAAACAAAAACATTTACAATCTGTAGAGGTAAAAGAGAATCCTTTTCAAAGGAAAAAGCAGGTTTGTGATTTTAAATTAGATATATATAGCAATAAATTAGGAGATATTGTGATAGTTAAAAATTTAGATAAAGGATTATTAAATAACATTGAGGAAAATTTAATTTTATAAAACTAAATATTACAATATTTATAATAAGAATAAGAAAATAAAAGTAATTAAGAGAGAATTAATATTATTTAATAAAATTGGAGCTTGAGAATAATTAGGACTACTAATATAATTAGCTTATAAAAATAGTAAAATAAAAGGAGAATGAAAATATGATATCAGTATGTCCAGTTTGCTCAGGAATAGATATAGATAAACTAGAGTTAAAGTTCGGAAGTGATAATGTTGAAGTTGGTTGCATAGGAGAATGTGGGGGAAGAGATGGTCTTATAATAGGCTATGCCAATGGAAATTATATTGAAACAGAAACAGAAGAGGAATTCATAAAGAAAGTTGAAGAATAATCAAAAAAACCTTAGAGATACCTCTAAGGTTTTTTTGATGTTTTTTTAATTTATATGTATTATATATTAGTAAGGAGTGATAAAATGAATAATTTAAGTGATAGGGTTAAAGGTATTATATTTATAACTTTTTCTGCATTTGGATTTGCAGCCATGTCTGCTTTTGTAAAATTAGCTGGAGACTTACCATCTTTTCAAAAAACATTTTTTAGAAATTTAGTTTCTTGTATAATTGCTTTAGTATTTATTATAAAGAATAAAGAAAGCTTTTTTGGTAAGAAAGATAGTCAAAAATTATTAATATTAAGATCAACCTTAGGAACTATCGGAATAGTTTTAAACTATTATTCTATAGATAGGTTAATACTTTCAGATGCTAATATGTTAAATAAGTTAAGTCCATTTTTTGTTATTATTTTTTCTGCTTTATTTCTTGGAGAAAAAATAAATTTAAAACAAATGATATCAATTATTATTGCATTTATGGGTGTAATTTTTATTATTAAACCTACATTTAATATTGATATTTTTCCATTTATAGTAGGTATATTGGGAGCGGTATTTGCAGCAGGGGCTTATACTTGTCTTAGAATTTTAGGTAGTAAAGAAAAACATTATACAGTAGTTTTTTATTTTTCATTATTTTCATTGATTGTAATTTTCCCTTTTATGTTAGCTGTATATAAGCCTATGTCTATGTCTCAATTAATATATCTTCTTTTAGCAGGTGTATTTGCTAGTATTGGACAATTTGGGATTACTATAGCTTATAAATATGCACCAGCAAAGGAAATATCAATATTTGATTATTCTAATATAATCTTTTCAGCTATAATTAGCTTTATGATTTTTGGCGTATTACCTGATGTATTAAGCTTTATTGGGTATGGAATAATTTTTGCAGCTTCTCTATATATGTTTATTTATAATAAAAAATTAGATAAGGCAGAAGTAAGAAAAAAAACAGTATAAATAAAAAGGTATCTATAATTTTACTTGCCTTGGATTTTTTTCAAGGCATAAGTAAAATTAATAGATACCTTTTAAATTTCAAGAAAAGAAATTATTTAAGCAATTCTTTTACCATAGGATTAATTTTAGATCTATCAAACTTACCATTTACTTTTGGCATTATTTCTTTCATTATCTTACCCATATCAGATGGTCCGTAGTTTCCATTAGCAATTATTTCTTTAAGCATAGCTTCAACTTCTTCATCATTTAATTGAGCTGGTAGGTAAGGTGTAAGTAAATTAATAGCAAAGTTTCCTTCTTGTATTTTTTCTTCATCATTAAGTTGTATAGCATATTGAAGTGCTTCTTTTAATTGTTTAATTTGCTTTTCTATTATTTTAATAACCACTTCATCAGTAATATCTTTTCTTTCATTAACTTCATAAGCTTTAATTTCAGAGTTAACTAATCTTAAAACACTTACAGTTTGTTTGTCTCTAGCCTTCATAGCTGAAATTTCATTCTTTTTTAGTTCTTCTTTTAACATAAGTTCACCTCTATATAATATTTAATAATAACTATTTAGTATTATCTTACAAGTTAAATTATAACTTTAATATAATATTATTTCAACAAGGGAAGGGTACACTATTTTAATATTACCCTTTTTCCAATAGGAATAGCTTTTGAGTTAGGATTATGACCAAGTTCAGAAGTTTTAACAATTGGAAAGTTATAGTCTTTTAATTTCTCTAAAAAGAAATTTTTAAGTTCAATATCACTATATGTTTTTTCCATTTCGCTAAAAGAACCAAGAATAAGTCCATTAATCTTTGAAAAAGCACCAATTTGTTTATATTGTGCTATAAAGGTTGAAATTTTATTTATATCACCGCTAAGAGCTTCTAAAAATAAAATTTTATTTTCAAAGGATGGAATATATTCGGTACCAGCTAGTTTTAGAAAACAGCGAATATTACCACCTACTATTTTTCCTTCTATATAATTACCTTTTATAAAATCATAATTAATGGAATCTATCATATCCTCTTCTTTTAAAAAGTTATTAATAAAATAATCTTTTTGTACATCAGCACTTTCTCTTATTAAATTTCTTAATTGATAATTGAAATTTATTATATTTGTTTTTTCATATAAAGCATTTATCAAAACAGTTAAGTCACTATAACCTATAAAAGGCTTTTTAGAATTAATTATATCATCATAATTTAAATAATCTAATATTTCATTACATAAGTCTCCACCTGATAAATCAAAAATTGCTTTGATATTTGTATCATTATAAAACTTCATAAGTTCCTTAGCTCTAAATTCTGCAGGTAATGTTGTACCATCTGAATTGCTATATAGAGCTTCAGAAAGAGAGAAATTAATATTTAATTTTTTTAGTATACTTACTAAATCATCTATCTTATTTTTTATATTTTCATTTAGCCCATTTGAGCATGATATTAACCCAATTGTATCATTACATTTTAATATACTCATTCTTATCTCCTTAATTTTATTATTTATTATAAGTATAAATATAATTTAAAGAAAATCAAATAAAGTATTGAACTATAGAATAATAAATATCCTTTTAGAATAATCTATAGAGTACAAGTTTATGAGTGGAGGATTTATGAAATATAGGCTTTATGTAAGTGGATTCTGTAATGAACCAAGAAATTCAGAAAGTAGCATGGGAATAGGAGGAGTAATCCTAAATGATACTGGTTATGAAAAAATTTTCTCAAAATATGTAGGAAAGGGGACTGTACTAGAAGCTCATGTTTATGGAATTTTACACGGAATTAATGAGATAAGTAAAGATGAAAAAATAAGTGACTTAACTATTTATAGTACAAATTTAATGATAATAAATTTTCTAAATAAAAAAAATGTTGAAATGCCAAAGAAAATAGAAAGTTTAACAAATAAATTGATTAAATCTATTGAAAATTTAGAAATCAGTATTAATTATGAGTATTTTGAAATAAATGAGTATAAATATGTAAGAAATTTAGCTGAAGAAGCTATTAAGATATAAGAAAAATTTGTAAAGAAATTACTAAAGTAGTATAA
>OGSQ01000460.1_pt1 | contig 14993 bp, 17 predicted proteins | sample 1573921 | NCBI WGS metagenome assembly OGSQ01 (sample SAMN03295832, study PRJEB24534) | human gut metagenome | isolation source: fecal sample 7 from infant 4 | host: Homo sapiens | place: USA: Pittsburgh, PA | collected 2014-07 | reverse complement strand
AAATAAAGCTTTAAAATATCTAATTAATATTAATAAAAAGTTATAATTTAAATAATCTTTATAGCATACATTATTTGTATCTTATTTTAATATCTGTTAAAATAAAGAGTATAATATTTATACATTAAATATGGAGGTTTATATGAGATTTATAAGAAAGATTATAGATTTAATTGCTAATAATTTTAAAATTAAGATTGGAATATGTATATTTCTTATATTAGCATTAATTATTGTAGTTGTATCAGGAACAATCTATTCTAAGAACTTAAATGATAAAAATTTAACCTTTAAAGTAACTAAGAATAAGGAAGTTCCAAAAGAAATAAATACAAATAAAGAAACAGAAGAAGATAAGGATAAGAAGAATAAATTAAATGAAATAAAATCTAAGATAAAAGAAATAGATGCAAATATTGATTTAAGTATTACTGAAAATAATATTGATAATGATTTAGCTTATTATGAAAAAATCTACAATGAATTATTGAAGAAAAAAGAAGAAGAAGAAAAAGAAGATACATATAATGAAAGTGAAGAGAGTAATAGTTATATTGAAGAAGAATATACTGAGCCTAATATTCCACAAAATAACCCAGGAACTACTACTCCAGTAACAAATCCTCCAGTAGTAGTACCACCAGTGACAACTACGCCAAAACCAGCTGCTCCAGTAGGTGATAATGGGGAAGGTATTAATCCACCAGCAAGTGGTAGTGAAGAAACCAAACCTCCTATAAGGCCACCTGTAGATGATCCTAAAGAAGAAGAGAAACCAAACCCAGAAGAAGGGGCTGACCAAGGAGAAAATTCACAACCAGTAATAAGTGATCCAACTAAACCTAATAATCCTTAATACTAATAATATCTTTTAGAATAAAGAAAAAGTCTTTAATAAGAAGTAATTAAACTTCTTATTAAAGACTTTTTTGGTGCCGGCAGAGGGAATCGAACCCTCACGGTTTCCCGCATGATTTTGAGTCATGTGCGTCTGCCAGTTCCGCCATGCCGACCTGCTGCAGAATTTATTATAACAAAATAAATTACAAATATCAAGAGTGAATAAATATATAATAAAAAAATGAGTTTTTAAGCTTTATAGATTGTTAAAGCTTTACTCATTTGGTATTATATAGTTAGGACAAATATGGCCATATGGGATTATATTTGTCCCGATTAATGTAGTCTATATTTTGGGGAGCTTTAAATATAATGACTGCCATAATCTATAATTAGGGAGGAGATATAATATGATGTATTCAAGAGAAGTGGAAGAAATGTGCGTTGTTGCTAAGGGACCAAATCATGGACCTGCACCAATTCCTGTTGAAGGAAGATGGGTACAAGCTAAAGAAGTGAAGGATATTTCAGGACTAACACACGGTGTTGGTTGGTGTGCACCACAACAAGGAGCTTGTAAACTAACTTTAAATGTAAAGGATGGAATAATAGAAGAGGCTTTAGTTGAAACAATTGGATGTTCAGGTATGACTCATTCAGCTGCTATGGCTTCAGAAATATTACCAGGAAAAACTATATTAGAAGCATTAAATACAGACTTAGTATGTGATGCTATTAATACAGCAATGAGAGAATTATTCCTTCAAATAGTTTATGGAAGAAGCCAAACTGCTTTTTCAGAAGGTGGACTACCTATAGGAGCTGGACTTGAAGATTTAGGAAAGGGGCTTAGATCACAAGTTGGTACTATGTATGGAACTGTTGCAAAGGGTACAAGATATTTAGAAATGGCAGAAGGATATGTAACTAAAATTGCTTTAGATGCTAACGATGAGATTATTGGATATAGATTTGTTCACTTAGGAAAAATGATGGAAATGGTTGCTAAGGGAATAGATGCTAATGAAGCTATGGAAAAAGCTACAGGACAATATGGTAGATTTGACGAAGCAGTTAAAGTTATTGATCCAAGACACGAATAATTCGAAGGGGGAAGATTATTATGCCATTATTTGAAAGCTATGAAAGAAGAATAAATCAAATCATTCCTGTACTAGAAAAGTATGGAATGAGTAAAATAGAAGATGCAAAAACTGTATGTGATGAAAAGGGTATAGATGTTTATGAAATAGTAAAATCCACTCAACCAATTGCATTTGAAAATGCTATGTGGGCTTATACTTTAGGTGCTGCTATAGCAATTAAAAAGGGATGTAAAAAGGCCGCAGATGCTGCTGAAGCTATAGGAGAAGGCTTACAAGCGTTTTGTATTCCAGGTTCAGTTGCAGATGATAGAAAAGTTGGATTAGGACATGGTAACTTAGGAGCTATGCTTTTAAGAGAAGAAACTAAATGTTTTGCATTTTTAGCTGGACATGAAAGCTTTGCAGCAGCAGAAGGTGCTATAAAAATTGCAGAAAAAGCTAATAAAGTAAGAAAAGAACCATTAAGAGTTATATTAAATGGTTTAGGAAAAGATGCTGCATTTATTATATCAAGAATAAATGGATTTACTTATGTTGAAACAAAGTTTGATTTTTACACAAGTAAATTAGAAATAGTTAGAGAAATTCCATATTCAAATGGACCAAGAGCTAAGGTTAAGTGCTATGGTGCAAATGATGTTAGAGAAGGTGTTGCTATAATGCATCATGAAGGAGTTGATGTATCAATAACTGGTAACTCAACTAACCCAACAAGATTCCAACATCCAGTTGCAGGAACATATAAAAAAGAATGTATTGATGAAGGAAAGAAGTATTTCTCAGTAGCATCAGGTGGTGGTACTGGAAGAACTCTTCACCCAGATAATATGGCTGCAGGCCCAGCTTCATATGGTATGACAGATACCATGGGAAGAATGCATTCAGATGCACAATTTGCAGGTTCTTCTTCAGTTCCAGCTCACGTAGAAATGATGGGACTTATAGGAATGGGTAACAATCCAATGGTAGGTGCTACTGTTGCAGTTGCAGTTGCTGTAGAAGAAGCAATGAAATAAAGCAAAATCAATTGTTTATCACAAAAAAAGTTCTGAAATTGATAAAAAAGTTCTGAAATAGTGATAAAAAAGTTTTGAAAAATAGAGTCTCATGTATGATTTTTAGGAGTTGTACATGGGACTTTTTTCGTATGGAATTTTACCGTAGAACCTGAAAAATTCAGCGTTAAGGATGGATGAGTAAAAGAAATTTTAGCCAGATATTTATTCAGAACTTTTTTATTAAAAATATCTCCTTAACTCTGCAAAGCTATGCTTTGCTCTGTGGATAAGTATATGTATTTCTTAAAAATATTTATTCAGAACTTTTTTATCACTAAAAAGAGAAAAATCAGGGGAAAGTTAGATAGAATGGGGATTTAGTTGGGGAGGAGAATTTTTCAGAAGTTTTTTAGTGCTAAACATAGATAGAAGTTTTTTATAAGAAACTTCTATAGAATTAAGGATATGTTTCCTAACACTCCCCACACTTAGAAATCAAAGTTAAACAGAGTTAAGGTGTAGTTTCCCACAATAGTTTAACTAATACCAATAAAGATTGACCATTCCGAAGAGAGTCTGACTTTGATGAAATCAAAGTCGACAGAGTTAAGGTAAGTAGTAGGGAGAAAAATTAAATATAACAATATAGCTAAAGTAAGATAAATAGAAGAGTTGAGCAAGATAATTGCTTGGCACTTTTTCTTTTAACCTTAAATCTGAAATTCTATAAAAGTCATACTTTTATAGAATTTCTAATAAAGTTTAACTAAGAAAGCGTTATTAATTACCACCATTTTTATGAGTTTTTCGCAGTAAAACTTTATTAGGAATTTTTTTAGAATGAGAGTATTAGTGGAGTTGAGCAGGGGGAGAAAAATTTAAGTTTGTTAGGAGAGTACATAGTAAGAGTGATTTTCAATCACTCAGAATTAAGGGGAAATTTCAATTTAAGGTTTATCGAGGGTTTGATTACAAATAGATAAAAAAGAGTTGATTATCTTCAAAATAAAAAGGAGTTTAAAGCATAATTATTAATATTCTATAAAATAATTTAGAAGGAATAAGATGATAAATATATTTATAGGATTACGACAATAATAATAGACATTATAAGCTTACTCTGGATAATTTCAGATTTAGAAAGAATTAAAAATAAATATGCAGTAGTGATTACTGTAAGTTTGTTAGGACTTAATGCAATGGTATCTATTATGAAAAGTCAAAGAAGTTTATGTAGTTTAGATATATATATAAATACTTTCTATCATATATTTAAAAGAAAGGTGGGAGTTAAATGATAGCAAAATGTAGTAGAGAGCAATTAGGAGAGTTCTTAGAGGATATTATGAAAAAGGATAAACAAATAGAATTTTTTATCTCAGATGAAGAATCTATGAGTGAGAAAATTGAGGATGATGTGGTGTAGGTGAGCAAATTAGAATTTTAGGTAATTTAAGAAGTGTAGTGTATATAATAGTGGAAGATGATGATTATGACAATGCAATTAAACAGATATTTGGACCTATGCAGAAAAAGTATGATGAGGTTTTTGAAAATATAGTTGAAAAAATTAGAAATACAAGTGAAATTAATGATTATATATTAGGTAGAGGGGGTTCAGATTATTTACTTGTAAGCAATGCAGAATATGGTGAAACGAAGTACACTATTCACAAAATAGAGAAATCAGAAGATTTAAATGAAGATGATTATTTATTTTAAAAACAAAGTGAATATTTATATAAAATTAAGAGCTAAGCAAGAAAATTGCTTAGCTTTTTTTCGTGTTAATGAAGGTGAGATTGTACATAAAAAAGTTAGATACTACATAAAAAATATTATTATTTTTAGTGAAAATGCTAAGATATTATTATAAGAATAAAAAATAAATGGAGGAAATATATTATGTTTAAGAAAGAAAAAATAAATAAATTCAGGATAAATTTAGGAAAGGTCGGTAGGGATGATGATAAACTTTATATAGAAGTTGAATACGGTGATTTAAAGGATAAAAAAGTTATGGTTGAGTATTTTATTGGAATATATAAATGTGGGTTAATAGATTCTGTGATTGGACATGAATTAGATATAGAGGATGAAAATGAAGAGTTAGAAGATGTAATATTTGAGAAGGTTAGGTCACTTTATTTCAATGGCTATTTTAATTCGGCAATAAAAGGCTTTTATGAACAACTAAATGATTTAGAAGAAATATTTACTGAAAGACTTGAATCAGGATATTTTAGAAAAGATAATTGATTTATAGAAATATTATTAGAACATATAAAGTAGTGGTAATTTAGTAGTTACCACTACTTTTTTATTAATTAAATATCAATTAATTTAAAGTAACCTAATATTTATTTTTTTCTAATACTATAATAAAAGATAAAAATGGATAATCATATGATTAAATATTAAAAAAGGAGGAATTTTTTATGAAAAAGAAAAGAAATAGTATAATAGCAATCGTATTAGCATTAACATTTATTGGAGAAGTATATTTATCATATATATCCAGTAATGCAACTAATACAGTAATTAAAAAGTTGTCAGGTAGCGATAGATATGCAACTACAGTGGAATTAAGTAAAAAACAATTTTCAAGTTCAAGTGTTGCATGTATAGTTAATGGAAGTGCTCTGCCAGATGGATTAACAATAACTCCATTGGCAACTTATTATAAAGCACCAATATTATTAAGTCAGTCAAATAGCTTACCACAAAGTACTAAGGATGAACTTAAGAGATTAAAAGTAACCAAAGTATTTATTGGTGGAAGCAACGATGTAGTTTCTGAAAATGTAGTTAAAGAATTAAAGACTTTAGGAGTTCAAGAAGTAATAAGACTTGGGGGAGCAGATAGATATGGGAGAAGCTACGCTTCAGAGTTAAGGTAAATAATTTATGATTTAAGATAGAGCAAAGTAATTGATAGCTCTTTTTTTTATACAATTATAGAAGATATGAAGCAGAAGTCTTATGATTTATTTAAAAGATGTGATTAGTAGTATGTTAATTAAATTAGTTATAAAATAAATACATTAAAATAAATTATAAATATCAAATATACAGTCACAAAATATTATGATAAACATACTATTATATTATCAAATAAAGATAGAGGTGATTGTATGACAATTTCAATGGTATTAGCAAGTTCACATATTACTCTAAATATAAAATATACACTACAGGATATTTATAAGATTATAGAAATGAATGCATCTAATCTTCATTTAAAAAAAGATTGGAAACATTCTGTAAGAGGAGTATTGAGTTCACGAAAAGTTTCTGGAAGAACAATAATTTATCATGGCAATGCTGAGTATAGTTTTTATTAAGAGGAACATATGGAAAAAATAAGATTAAACATTGATATTAAACTTGAGATTGACTATGATACAATAAATAAAGAGTTTATTGTAGTATCCTGTAACCCTGTAATTCTTAATCAAAACCAATCATCAATGATAATGACGCACACACTTTCAGAAACACAAATTAAATTCGGCATATTAACACTTGGTGCTAAGATTGGAAAAAATATACCTAAAGGTAAGGATATTTTAATTAAAGTTAATGGAAATCTTTATAGTAGTGAAAAACAAATAATAACGCATAGAAGTGTTAAAGGGCGTATTGATGGCTTAACAGCCTTTTATAAAACTTATGATGATTTTATAGCTGGAACTTCATTGCAAGTTGACTTTGATATAAATAATAATATATTGAATTTAACAACTATTCAAATTTAAGAGCACCTTCAATATGAAGGTGTTTTTAAATATAATTAACTTCTACTAAATACATATTAAAAATAATAAAGACCAAAATGAGTTTATATATAATTTATTTTATTTATTTAAAGTATTTTTAAATTCAAATAGCTCATCTAAAAAATAGCATCTATTAAACTCATTATTCCATAACTGTCTATATGCTTTATATTTACCGAATATAGTTTTTTCTCTTCTTCTTATTTCTCTTTTTTGAATAAGTTCTTCACAATTAGTTCCAATACACTCTATTACTTCCAATGAGAAGGTTATGTATTTATCTCCAAAACTTTGTTTCAATATCCTTGCTAAAATATGCCTTCTACCAATTATCGTGGCTGTAAAGAAACTTGTTGAATAGACATCTTCTGTAAATATTATCAAATCATGTTCTGTTATATCTGTTGTTTCTACAAGTTTATCAACAAAGGTTTCATTAAATGTAACACTCTTAATATCCATAAGTAGTCACTCCTTATTGTTATATCTTTATTAATATAAATAAGTTCATCTTATAAAATTAGTATATAATTTTTTTGAGATTATATGAATTTATATTATTATATAATTAATACAAAAAATGAAGTATATGGTATAAAATTAAGAATGCAAAATTTAAGGCAGATAAAATGGAATTTTATTAAGTAAAGTGAGTTTTATAGAGGAACTTAACGAGATTAATGACTTAATAGATGTAAGTTTTAATCTAACAAATAAATATTATGGTGAATACATTTCTATAAGTATTAATAAATTAGAGTTTTATGAAGGAGAAGGAAATAATTTAGAAAGTATCTCTAATAGAAATAAGATATAAAAATAGAGTTTTTGAAACCAATGGAATAAAATTAGATAGAGTTGATTTTGAAGGCGTACATACAGAATGTGATATAGAGGGAGATGAGTATGGAAATAAATTTCTTATTAGCATACTCCAATTCACTAATGGTAGTGAATTTGGAGTGGTAATGTTATTGAATGGAAGCTTTTATGGCGATGAAGAAATTAATTTATTTAGAGTGAATTATATAAAGAAAGGAGCTTATAGCTCCTTTTTATTTAGAATTCTTTATTCTAAATTTGCTTTTATAATTATAAATAGAAAAAAATTACAAAACGTAGTAAAATAGTAGTATATTAGAAGTGGCGAATAGACATTAAAGTTTAATATAAGAACAATAAAAGTGATGGGATATAAGGAGGGGGGATAAATGATGAGCTTTAGCAAGAAGAACATGAGTGAAGAAGATATAAAAATGAAATTTATTACTCCTGCAATTGAAGAAGCAGGATGGAACATAAAAAAAAATGTTAGAGCTGAATATACATTTACAGATGGAAGAGTAATAGTTAGAGGAAATGTTACTTCAAGAGGGAAGAAAAAAAGAGCAGACTACATTCTTTTTTATAAACCTAATATTCCACTTGCTATTATAGAAGCTAAAGATAATAAAAAAACAATTGGAGCAGGTATGCAACAAGGGCTTGAATATGCAGAAATCTTAGATATTCCTTTTGTATATTCAAGTAATGGAGATGGTTTTATTGAACATGATATGTTTACTGGAAAAGAAAGAAGCTTATCATTAGATGAATTTCCAACAAGAGAAGAATTATGGAATAGATATGTACAAGCTAAAGGTTTAACTAAAGAAGAAGAAGAAATTGTAACAGAACCTTATTTCTTTCAAGCAGGAGATAAGCAACCAAGGTATTATCAACGTAATGCTATAAACAGAACAATAGAAGCAATAGCTAAAGGGCAAGATAGAATACTTCTTGTAATGGCTACTGGGGTTGGGAAAACTTATGTTGCATTTAATATAATATATAGACTTTGGAAAAGTAGAAGAAAGAAAAAAATTCTTTTTTTAGCTGATAGAAACATTCTTGTAGACCAAACAATGAGTAATGATTTTCAACCTTTCAATGGTGTTATGACCAAAATTGAGAATAGAACTATTGATAGTAGTTATGAAGTTTATTTATCTCTATACCACCAATTATCAAGCAATGGTGATGACCCACTTGAAGTGTTAAAACAATTAAGTCCAGATTTCTTTGATTTAATTGTTATAGATGAATGTCATAGAGGAAGTGCCAAAGAAGAAAGTAGATGGAGAGCTGTTCTTAATTACTTTAGTAGTGCCACACAAATAGGACTAACAGCTACACCAAAGGAAACAAAGGATACAAGCAATATAGATTACTTTGGAAAACCAGTTTATACTTATAGTTTAAAGCAAGGTATAGAAGATGGTTTCTTAGCTCCATATAAGGTTATTAGAATTGGTTTAGATAAAGATTTAGAAGGTTATAGACCAACTAAAGGAAAGGTAGATGCTAATGGCTATGTTATAGAAGATAGAGAATATAATGTAAAAGATTTTGATAAGAACATTATTATAGATGATAGAACTAAAAAGGTAGCAGAAAAGATTACAGAGTTCTTAAAGAAAACTGATAGGTTTAGCAAAACAATAGTATTTTGCGTAGATATTGACCATGCAGAAAGAATGAGACAAGCATTAGTTAATGAGAATAGTGATTTAGTAGCAGAAAATCCTAAGTATGTTATGAGAATTACAGGAGATAATGCTGAAGGAAAAGCTCAACTTGATAATTTTATAGATGAAGAAAGTCTTTATCCTACTATTGTTACAACAAGCAAATTAATGACTACAGGTGTTGATTGTAAGACTTGTAAGTTAATAGTTCTTGATAATATATTTGGTGATAATGGACTTACTGAGTTCAAGCAGATAATAGGGCGTGGAACGAGGTTAAAACCTGAATATGGTAAAGAATACTTTACTATTATGGATTTTAGAAATGCCTCAAGAATGTTTTCAGACCCAGATTGGGATGGTGAGCCAGTTCAAATATATGAACCCAATGAAGATAATGGAGATGACATAGTCCCACCAGAGGATGTTTCACCTGAGGGTGGAATAGGCTTTGGAGGAGATGAGGTTTCGACAGGTGGTGAAACAGATTGGGATGGTGAAGGAAATGAAAAACCTGCTAAATATGTGGTTAGAGATGTAGAAGTAACTGTAATTTCTGAGAGAGTTCAATATTATGATAAAGATGGTAAATTAATAACAGAATCTCTAAAAGATTATTCTAAAAAGAATATAATTGATGAGTTTGCTACTTTAGATACATTCTTAAATCGTTGGAATAGTGAGGAGAAGAAAGAGGCTATAATAGAAGAATTAAAAGAGCATGGAGTATTACTGGATGCATTAAGAGAAGATATAGGTAATCCTGATATAGATGATTTTGATTTAATATGTCACATAGCTTTTGATAAAAAGCCTTTAACCAAAGCAGAAAGAGCTAATAACGTTAAGAAGAGAGGATATTTATATAAATACTCTGATATGGCTCAAAGTGTCTTAGAAAAGCTTTTAAATAGATATATGAATGAGGGGATTAGTAATTTAGGGAAGACAGAAGTACTTGAACTTGATGAATTTAAGGAATTTGGAAGTCCCTTAAAGATAGTTAAGTTATTTGGAAGTAAACAAAAATACCTTGAAGCAGTTAGAGAATTAGAAAAAGAAATATATGCATAGGAAAAGGAGCTGAAATACAGCTCCTTCTTTTAAGGTTATAAATTAATTTACTTTTCGTATTAATCCCATAATACCTGCTACTAAAAGTAAAGCTAATGGTATTATTTGCAAGAAATTAGTGAAAAATAATATAGTCCCAGTAATTATTAAAACAATGCTTGAAACTTTTGTGTTTTTGTTTATTAAACATGCAAATACAATTGCCACTATACCGATTATTATACCTATGCCATTGGATACAAAACCAATGCCTGAGATTGTTTCTGTAGAAGGCCTAAAGCCAAGTAGAATAAAAGCTATTATAGCTATTATAGTACCAAGGATAGAGCCAATTAAGCCACAAGTAAACTCTGGAATTCTTTTCATAATGTCCATCTCCTATAAAATGTATTTTAAAGTTACATTATAAAACAAATTATGTAATATTACAATGTTACCTGAGATATTAAACCTTAATTCAAATAAATCACATTACATAATAGGAGCTATTTAATGGAATTTATATTGATTATATTTTATAATAGTTAGTATATAGACTACAGATAAGAGAGGAAGACAAAAATGAGTATAGATAATTTGGTTAAAAGATTGCAAAACATAATGAGACAAGATAGTGGTGTTGACGGAGATGCACAACGAATCGCTCAAATTGTTTGGATATTATTTTTAAAAGTATATGATGCAAAAGAAGAACTTTGGGAACTATATGATGATAATTATGAAAGTATAATACCAGAGGAATTAAGATGGAGAAACTGGGCAGTAGACAATAAAGATGGAGAAGCATTAACTGGAGAAGCATTGCTTGAATTTATAAACGATAAATTATTTCCAACTTTAAAGTCTTTAGAAATAGATGAAACAACACCTAAAAAGAGTACTATAGTAAAGGAAGTATTTGAAGATGCTTATAACTATATGAAAAATGGTACTTTACTTAGACAAGTAATTAATGCTATTGATGAAATAGATTTTACTGAATATAATGAAAGACATTCATTTAATGATATATATGAAACTATACTTAAAGATTTACAGAGTGCCGGTAAATCAGGAGAATTTTATAGTCCAAGAGCAACTACAGATTTTATAGCAGAAATGTTGGATTTAAAAATTGGTGATAAAATAGCAGATTTTGCTTGTGGAACAGGTGGATTTTTGACATCTGCTATGAATATTTTAGAAAAACAAATTAAAACACCAGAAGATAAAGAAATTATTAATAAAAGTATTTATGGAATAGAGAAAAAAGCACTACCTCACTTACTTTGTATGACAAATATGCTACTTCATGATATAGATGAACCTAATATAGACCATATGAACTCATTATCTAAAAATATAAGAGATTTTAGAGAAAATGATAAATTCGATAAGATATTAATGAATCCTCCTTATGGTGGAACAGAAGAAAAAGCTATTCAAATGAATTTTCCTAAAGAACTTCAAACAAGTGAAACTGCAGACCTTTTTGTAGCACTGATTCTATATAGATTAAAGAAAAATGGTAAAGTTGGAATTATTCTTCCTGATAACTTCTTATTTGGAAATGAAAATAGCCAAAAGGCATTAAAAGAAAAATTACTTACTGAATGTAACCTTCATACAATAATTAAGTTACCTGCAGGGGTATTTGCTCCATATACATCTATTACAACCAACATATTATTCTTTGATAAAACTGGTTCTACAGAAAATATTCATTACTATGAAGTACCATTACCAGAAGGATATAAGAGTTTTAGTAAAACTAAGCCATTTAAGTCAATACATTTAGATGGAGTTAGAGAATGGTGGAGGAGCAACGAAGTTGCAGATTTAAGGGATAAAAATGAAAATGTCTATTCAGTAACAATTGATGAAGTTAAGGCTAATAATTATAATTTAGACTTTAAAAATCCTAATAAAGTAAGTAATGAACATGAGCTAACTCTTATAGAGATTTTAAATGATTTAGATAAAAGGTCAAAAACTATTAAAAGTTTAGTATCAAAGTTGCAAGAGGCTTTAGAAGGAGTTGAAGAGTAATATGAATATAGATAAACTTAAGAGTAAAATTCTTCAACTTGCAATACAAGGGAAATTAACGGAGCAAAAGTCAACTGATACACCTGTTGAAATTCTTTTACAAGGAATTTCAGAATCAAGGGAAAAACTAATAAAAGAAAAGAAAATAAAAAGAGAAAAATCACTCCCAGAAATAATAGAAGAAGAGAAGCTATTTGAGATACCTAAAGGTTGGATATGGTGTAGATTAGGAGATATAGCTAATATAGTTATGGGGCAATCTCCAGATAGCACATCAGTTTCAGAAAGCAATAATGGAATAGAGTTTCATCAAGGAAAAACTTCATTTGGAAGAGTCGTAATCAATAAGAGTGGATTATATTGTACTAAACCTACTAAAATATCTATAGAAGGAGATGTTCTATTATCTGTAAGAGCTCCAGTTGGAACATTGAATATTACAGATAGAGAAATTTGCATAGGTAGAGGGTTAACGGCTATTAGAAGTTTTCATAAGGTGGAAACTAAGTTTTATTATTATTTTATTATGGCTTTTGAGACTGAACTTATAAAAAGAGCAACTGGAACAACATTTCTTGCTGTATCTTCAAATGTAATAAAAGAGTTATTAATTCCATTACCCCCTTTAGAAGAACAAAAGCGCATAGTAGCAAAAGTAGATGAATTATTTGCTATTATAGATGAATTAGCTGAAAATAAAGAAGAAATGCTTAAAAATATTTCAGATACAAGAAATAAAGTATTACAACTTGCTATTCAAGGGAAATTAGTAGAACAATGTGAAAATGATGAACCAGTGGAAATTCTATTGCAAAGAATTGCAGAGGAAAAAGAAAAGCTAATTAAAGAGAAAAAGATTAAGAGAGAAAAGCCATTCCCAGAGATAACAGAGGAAGAAAAGCTATTTGAGATACCTAAAGGATGGGAATGGTGTAGATTGGGAGAAATTTCTACTATAAAGGGTGGAAAAAGAGTTCCAGCAGGGTATAAGCTTTTAGATACTCCAACTAATTTTGTTTATATACGAGTAGCTGATATGAAAAATGGAACTATTTTAGAAAATGATATTAAATACATATCTTCTGATATATATGAGAAAATTAAAAATTATTATATTGAAAGTAATGATATATATATAACTATAGCAGGAACTATTGGAAGAGTTGGGACAGTACCAAAGAAATTTAATGGGGCTAATTTAACGGAGAATGCATCTAAAATAAAATGCTATTATGTTGAAAAGGAATATATATTCAGGAGTTTAAATAGTGATTTTCTACAAAAACAAATATTAGATAAAACTAAAAAAGTAGGTCAACCCAAATTAGCATTAAATCAAATAGAATCGTTAGTGATACCAATACCACCATTAGAAGAGCAAAAACGTATTGTAGTTAAAGTTGATAAAATAATGAGTTACTTAGATGAATTAGAAAAAACAATATTAGAAGAAGATATAATGTAAAAATAGATGATTAATATTTGGTATGACTTATTGATTTATATTTAAAGAAGGCATATATAAGTATATATGATGCATAGTAGTATAATTGTATTTTATATTTTAAAAAATAATTAAGTAGAATTGATTAACTATATAAATACTTGGCAATAATCACTATAGGGTGATTATATGAATTTATATCATAAGAAAACAAGTTTTATAAGATTAGACATATCAATATTTCTATTAGTTATAATCTTAATAACCAATATAATACTAATAGTTTTATAGAAGAAGGCAGTGGATATACTGTCTTCTTCTATTTTTAATAAATATATTTTCACTAAAATACTTAGTAGATAATTTGAAATATTTATAGAAAAAAAGTTCAATTAATTGATGTTTTTATTTATAAAATGTTATTTTTTAGTTATAAAAAGCAGTGCTATTATCTATAATCTAATAACTAAAAAATAATAGGAGAGTAACATAATATGAATGATAAAATTAATATTACTAAAGAAGAATTTTTAACATTAGATACTAAAAAGCAATTGGATTTAGTAAATTCTGTTCTAATTAATGGAAAAACAGAGGATATTTCAAAGAACTTTGATTTTTCTTACAGCTGGTTATCTGATAAATTTAAGGAAAAAGGAATATTTTTTGCAGGGAGCATTAGAAAATTTATAATAGAAGAACGAGCAGGAGCATTAACAGACAACGAGTTAACAGAATTAAGGGGATTATTAGATGATTACAGAGCTTTTAAGAGTTCTAATAGTTTAGATGTAAGATTATGTGCCGGTTGTTGTGGAGGAGAAACAGTGACTAAAAGCATTGTTATTGATAAAGAAGTTAATGATATGTTTAATGAATTTACTAAAAATATTAACTATATATCAGCAAAGGATTTATATACAAGTGCAATAAAAGAATTTATTTTAAAGTATGATAGAGACAGCAACTAAGTTGCAGATTTAAGGACAGATAGAAAGACTAAGGCTTAATAGCTTTAGTCTTCTTTAATTTTATATTTATAAATTTAAATATTTACCTTAATTCTGAAATACGTTAGTATTTCATCTCCATTTCAATTATTACATCCATAGATTCGCTTCATTATCTTAGTAAAGATGTGGCAGATATCGGGATATATAAAGTAAGCCTAATAATATATTATAAGCAGAAATTAAAATATTATAATAGTTTTCAAC
>OGSQ01000456.1_pt1 | contig 15054 bp, 13 predicted proteins | sample 1573921 | NCBI WGS metagenome assembly OGSQ01 (sample SAMN03295832, study PRJEB24534) | human gut metagenome | isolation source: fecal sample 7 from infant 4 | host: Homo sapiens | place: USA: Pittsburgh, PA | collected 2014-07 | reverse complement strand
AAATATTATAATTAATTTATAGATAAAATCTACAAATTAAACTAAAAAGTTATTACAATACATATGTTAATAATAAATATAAAGGAGTTAATAATGAAAAAAAATAGAGCTTTAAAAAGTATAATAATTATTTTAAGTATTTTATTAATAGGAACAACATTCTTCATATTATGGGCAAACAATAATTATAAACCTACTGCTGAAGCTATGTCTATATTAAAGAATGAAGATACAATAGATATAAGTGAAGATGAGTTCATAACTTTTATACCTAAGAATAAGGAGATAAATAAAGGATTTATATTTTATCCAGGGGGAAAGGTTAGTGAAGAGGCCTATTCTTTACTAGCAAAAGGAATAGCTGATGAAGGGTATTTAGTTGTTATAGTACCAATGCCACTAGATTTAGCTGTATTTTCTCCTAATAAAGCAGAAAAGGTTGTGGAAAAATATAGTGATATTGATGTTTGGGCTATTGGTGGACATTCCTTAGGTGGAGTAATGGCTAGTAAGTTTGCAAGTGAGAATAATAATATAAAAGGATTGGCACTATATGCTTCTTATCCTAGTGGAGATGAGCTTAAAGATAAAGAGATAGAAGTAGTAAGTATATACGGCAGCCAAGATGGAGTTGCTGATTTAGAGAAAATAAGAAATGCTAATTTACCTAAAAATAGTACTTTCTTTGAAATTAAAGGCGGAAATCATGCTCAATTTGGAAGTTATGGTGAGCAAGAAGGTGACAATAAAGCTACAATAAGTTCAGAAGAACAAATTAAGGAAGCAGTAGATATAACAGTTAAAATGCTAGAGAAATTATAAAAAATACACCTCAAAATGTTGGATATTTTTTCTAACATTTTGGGGTGCATTTAATTATAACAACAATTTATGATATCATTTCACTAAGTTTTTGTAAAGCTTCATCTTTTGAATCAAAAGAAAATTTATGATCTTTTATATAGTTTTGATCTTTTTCTGGAAGATGACTAATTGGTTTAGAATCTGTATATACTTTTTTTTCAGATTCAATGATATTTCCATCTTTATCAGTTTTAAATATAGAAATATAGCCGTTATCTTCTCCTAAGTAATATTTATCAGCTTCAAATTTATCGCTTTTTACTTCTTTATCTCGACTATATGTAAGTTTTTTTTCATCCTTTTCAATGAGTTTATAGCCATCTTTAGATAGTTCTTTTGAAAATTCTTCTTCAGTTAATTTTTCTTTTAAATTTAATTTTTTCTTTATATTAAGGAAATTATCTATCATATCTACATTATCTTTAGTTTTTAAGGTTATAAAAATATCATCATTTAAATATTCATTATTTGAAAATACATTTTCATTTTGTTCTTCTGGTTTATTAGGTTTAGTTAAATAATCAGTAATAAAATAGCTTGCACAAAAAGCAATAGCAAGTAATGTAACTATAGTAACTAAAATTGCTGATTTTTGTTTTTTATTTAAATTTTCTTTTGAAGAATTATTATTCATATTATCCATGTTTATCACTCCTTGCTTAGATTATTGACAGGAATTAGAAAAATTAAACATAAATTAACTAAAAATATTTTAAATTGGGTATTATAATAAGGTAGAAATAAAAAGATATAATATTGTTATTATTTTGTAATGAAAATTTATTTTAATTTTTGTATAATAGAGAAGATGCTATTGAGGATTGTATGATAATAAGTATATAATAGGAAGGTAAAGGGAGGATTATGAATGAGTGAAAATGAATCATTAAAGAAAATAAAAGCTAAGAAAAAAAATAAGAAACGTAAGAAGAAAATTATATTGTTTTCTACTTTAGGGGTACTAGCTATTTTAATTGCAGTAGTGTTAGGATATTATAATCAAATTAGAAATAGAATTCTTATAAAACCTACAACTAAAGCTAATGAAGAGAAGAAAGTTGATTATGAAGAAGTTGAAGGAATTACAAATGTTTTATTAATAGGTACTGACGGTAGAACTGAAGATGAAGCCGCTAGAGCAGATTCTATAATTATTGCAACTTTAGATAATAACAATAAAAAAGTTAAGTTGACATCTATAATAAGAGATACTGTAGTAGATATTCCAGAGTATGGAGAAGATAAAATAAATGCTGCCTTTTTTTATGGATCTTCAGAGCTAAATGATGATGGAAAGCTAAGAGGATTTGAAGGCGGAGCAGATTTACTTATGGATACTATAGAAGACAACTTCAATATTCATTTAGATAAATATGTTATAGTTAATTTTTGGGGATTTGAAGAAATCATAGATGAGATTGGTGGAATTGAAGCAGATATAAAAGATTATGAAATAGATGAGGTTAATAAATATATAGGCGAATCTACTGGAGTAAATTCTCCTCCAATAACAGAAACAGGATTACAAACCTTAAATGGACAACAAGCTCTTTCTTATGCAAGAATAAGATATGTAGGAAATGGTGGTTTTGAAAGAAGTGAAAGACAAAGTAAAGTTTTATTCCAAATTGCTAATAAGTTAAAAGAAGTAAATCCTTTAAAATATGTATCTATTGCTAATACATTATCAAAACAGGTAAAAACAAATATGGATATACCAGAAGCCTTAAATTTAGCATATACAATATATAAATTGCCTTCTTTAGATTTTGAACAATTACAAATACCACAGACAGAACTTATTGCAAGGGATAATTTATACAAAGATAGAGGTTGGTGTTTACTTATAGATCTTGAACAAAGTGCAAAGATAATGCATGATTTTATATTTAATAATAAGCTGCCAAATCCAGATGAATTTGATTTGAACTCAGTAATAAATGTAGCAGCTGCTTATGATGCGAAAGAAGCTAGATATAATGCTTTATATAATATAAAACCAGAAGATTATGATGATAAGAATAAAGAGGAACAAACAACTCCAACACCACCGAAAACAGAAACAGAGAAACCAGTAACACCAGAAACAACACCAGAGACAAAGCCAGAAACAACACCGGAGACAAAACCAACAACACCAGAGACAAAACCAGAAACAACACCGGAGACAAAACCAACAACACCAGAAACAACACCAGAGACAAAGCCAACAACACCAGAAACAACTCCGGAAACAAAACCACAAACATCTGCAAATGCTGGGACTCAAGTAAATCCGTAATAGTTTATGATAACAAATAATAAAAGTGGAATGATATGTATGTACATTCCACTTTTTGTTAAATATATATGATATAATTTAAAAAAAGCCAATAAGGAGGACTAGAATGCAAAGTCAGATATTAATGAAGATAATAACAATCCCTGCAATACTAATTGCTTTTGTTGCACAGGGATATGCAAGAGCTAAAGTTGCTGATAATTTAGGTGATAAAACACCTAAGTTTAATGGAAGACTAACTTTAAATCCATTAGCACATATAGATTTAATTGGATTTATAATGATTATAATTGCAGGATTTGGGTGGACTAAACCAGTAGAAATTAATCCAAGTGCTTTTAAGAGAGGTTATAAGGATGAAATCAAGGTAACAATAGCAGGACCATTAGCTAACTTAATAGTGGCATTAATAGGAATGTTTATATTTCAAATATGGGGTAATATGGCATATGGTGTAGTATCAAATACAACATATTTTATTATAGGAATGATGTTAAATAGTGTTTGTACTGTGAATATAAGCTTATTTATATTTAACTTATTACCTATACCAGGACTTGCTGGTTTTGATTTATTTAGAGAACTTAGTCCTAAGAATTTTTATAAGTATGGAATTAAAATGTATGATTATCAAATGGTAATACTTATAGTTATTGTTCTATTGGGAAGCTATATTTTAACTTATCCTGTTAAACTTATATATAATTTATTTTCAATAATTGCTAGAGTAGTTCTAGGGATATTCTTTTAAAGAAAAGAGCTGTCTTTATAACAGCTCTTTATATTTATATTGGGTTAATAACTAAATCTTTTTTATAAACTTCTTTAAAGATTTCGCTAGCTCTTAAAGCTTGACGAATTTCAAAATCCACATCTATGTCAGAATATACATTTATAGTGACTGTTTCTTCATCAAAGGAAACATCAAGTTTTTTTACAGCTCCAACTAAACTTCTATCTAAGCCTTCAGCTATTTTAAGAAGAACACCAATATATTTAATGTTTTTTAAATCAAGTTGATTTATTATAGCTGAAAATGGTGATATTGGAGTTTGATAAGTATTAAATCTATGAGATGCAGCAATAGCAGCACTCATAAGAAGTTCTTTATGATTAAGACCATTAATTAAAGAATTCAAAATTATATAAAAGGAATGCTTATGATGTCCATGATAATTTATACTTGTTCCACAATCATGAAGCATTGATGAAGTTTTAATAATATTATAAAATTCATCGCCTAAATGATGTAGTGGCTTTAAAGCATTAAATAAATAATAGGTCATATTAAATACGTTTTTAGCATGATTTTTGTCTCCATTTAGTGTGTCTAATACTCCATTAATACTATAATCTAAAATATCATTTTCTAGTGAATAATTTTCCTTTATATATTCATATAGTATACCTTCACGTAAACCTCTTTTTGAAATAGTAATTTTACTACATTGGACCATATTAGAAATCTTTTTAAATATAGCAGTTCCACCAACTACAATATCTGCAATTTCTGAATCTATTCCTTCAAGCTTTTGCCTTTGTTTGTAGTCCTTAGATTTTAATAAATTAAAAATTTCCTTAACATCAATATCAGTAAGTTCATAATTGTGAATTATCTCTAATGGATATCTTTTTCTTACTCTATCTATTTTACCGATATTTCTAATAATGGAAGCTATACCGATTATTGATTCAAATTTTGCTTCTTTAAGCCAATCAATATCTTCAAGTAAATCAGATAAATATTCAAAGGTGGCATTTAAAGCATTAGGTAGTATTCTATCTTTTAGGTCAAAGTTGTAACTTAAATTAACACTACCAATAGGCAAAGTTACACTTTTAATTATATTATTAGATTTAACCCAAGCTAAATGTGTATCAGTGCCTGCTACTTCAACTAAGAGAGAATTTTCTATGTACATACTTCTTTTTACACCTAAAAAGTTATAAAAAATTTCTTCTTCACAACTTAAAACTCTTATATCTATGTTTAGTTCATCTCTTATAAGTGGAAGTAATATATCCTTGTTTCTAGCATCTCTTAATGACTCAGTTGCTACAGCAAAAATTTTATTTACACCAGAAATTGTGCATAATGATTTATATGCCTTTAAAGTAGAAAGTATGGTAGTAAAATTATTATTACAAATACTATCATCCATAACCAAGTCATGACATAATCTGATTGATGTTTTAAGCTCATCAATTATTTTAAAATACCCATTGTTATTAATCTCAGTTAACATAAGCCTAAGAGAACTTGGACCTATGTCAATAATACCGATTCTATCCATAAATATCTCCTTAATTAAAAATTAAAAAACATCCAATATAAAATATTATAACATTTATAATAATAAAGTATAGAGAAGCTTTTGATTTTATATTGACAATAAATCTTTCATTTATGTATAATGTTGATATTATATAAGAATATATTAAAATCTATGAAAAGAAGAGTACTATATTTTAGTCTTTTTAGCGAGTAAGGGATGGTGTAAGCCTTATAAGATAGAATGATAGGAAGAGAGCCTTGGAGATAGCTACTGAAATTAAGTAGGATAGTTCGTTTGCTGCGTTAAAGCATTGAGTGGCATTTATTGCAATCAGAGTGGTACCGCGGATTTATTCGTCTCTTATTTATTTAAGAGACTTTTTTTATTTAAGAGACTTTTTTTATTTTCTGGGAAATAATAATAGATAATATATTTTAAAAGATATAGGCACTTTAGCTTTTCATTTATGAGATTTGAAAAATTAGAATTTGCTTAAAAACTGTAAGGAGGATACAAATGGATTATAAAAAGAAGGTTGCTGAAGTTATAAGTAAGCATGTGGATATGGATATTGAAAGTATTGAGAAATTGATAGAAATACCACCTAAAAGTGAAATGGGTGATTATGCATTTCCATGTTTTCAATTAGCAAAAGCTTTTAGAAAAGCTCCAAATATGATTTCAGAAGAATTAAAAGAAAAAATTGATGGTGAGGGATTCGAAAAAATAATTAATATAGGACCATATATTAATTTCTTCGTTGATAAAAGTGAGTTTAGTAAAAATACTATTAATAAAATTTTATCTGAAACTGAAAATTATGGATCAAGTGACATAGGAAATGGGAAAACTATATGCGTAGAATATTCATCACCTAATATAGCTAAGCCTTTCCATGTTGGACATTTGTTTACTACAGCAATAGGTAATTCACTTTATAAGTTATTTAAGAAGGAAGGCTATACTGTAGAGGGAATTAATCACTTAGGTGATTGGGGAACTCAATTTGGAAAGCTTATTTCTGCATATAAGAGATGGGGAAATGAAGAAGCATTAGAAAAGAATGCTATAGATGAGCTTTTAAGAATATATGTTAAATTCCACGATGAAGCAGAGAAAGATCCAGCATTAGAAGATGAAGGAAGAGCTTACTTTAAAGCCTTAGAACAAGGAGATAAAGAAGTAGAAGCTTTATGGAAGAGATTTAGAGATTTAAGTTTAAAAGAATTTGAAAGAATATATGAGATATTTGATGTTAAATTTGACTCATATGCTGGAGAAGCTTTTTATAATGATAAAATGGATGCAGTAGTTGAAGAATTAAAAGAAAAAAATCTTTTAGTTGAAAGTAATGGAGCTCAAGTAGTTATGCTAGATGAGTATAACATGCCACCATGTATAGTACTTAAAGGAGATGGAGCTTCAATATATGCAACAAGAGATTTAGCAGCTGCTATGTATAGAAAGAAAACCTATGATTTCTATAAGAGTATATATGTAGTTGGAACACCTCAAGCTTTACACTTTAAACAAGTATTTAAAGTTCTTGAACTTGCAGGTCATGAATGGGCTAAAGATTGTGTTCATGTAGGTTTTGGATTAGTTAAATTTGCAGATAGAAAGCTTTCAACAAGAAAAGGTGAAGTTATATTATTAGATGACTTAATAAAGGAATCTGTAGATAAGACTTTAGAAGTTATAAATGAAAAAAATCCTAATTTAGATAATAAAGAAGAAGTTGCAAAGAAAATAGGCGTTGGAGCAATAGTATTTACTTACCTAAAAAATTCAAGAGAAAAGGATATTGTATTTGATTGGAAGGAAATGCTTTCCTTTGAAGGAGAAACAGGTCCTTATGTACAATATTCTTATGCTAGAGCAAATAGTATATTAACAAGAGCTGGTGAATTAAAAGGCGTTGCAGATTATTCTAAACTAAATACTAAGGAAGAATTTGAATTAATTAAATCCTTAGAAGGCTTTGGAAAGCAAATTCATTTAGCAACAGAAAAGTTAGAACCTTCTATAATTACTAGATATGCTATAGAAGTTGCTAAGTTATTCAATAAGTTCTACAATGCACATTCTGTATTAAACTTAGAGGATGAAGGATTAAAAGAAGCTAGAATTAATTTAGTTAAAGCTACTTGTCAAGTAATTAAAAATTCATTAGCTTTAATTGGTATAGAGGTAGTAGATAAGATGTAAAATAGATATTGAGCTTACAGTTGATTATTGGTTAGCTGTAAGCTTAATTTTTAATTAACAACTTGTTAATTTTATAAAAATACACTAAAAACATACAAATTTACACTTAAAATATGATATATTATTAATAAAATTATAAGGAGAGTAGATAGTATTTTTAAAGATAATAAGTATAGAGATTTATTACTAATTGTTATTTTTGCTATAGCTATTGGATTGATTGGGTATAAATTGGTAGAGAATTATTATTATTTTTTTAAGATTATTAAAAAGCTATGGTCTTTATTATTACCTGTGGTTTATGGATTTATTATTGCATATATATTAAATCCATTGGTTAAGGTTATAAAGAAAAGAATGAAAGTAAAAGAAGGAATGGCTATATTATCTTCTTATCTATTATTAATAGTATTGATAATAGTAATATCTATATTCTTAATACCTAATATGATTAATAGTGCTATAGATATTACATCTAATATTCCTTTATATATTAAAGAAGCACAAGGATGGATAGATGGAATATTAAATATTAATTCAATACATGAAATTATAAATAATACAGATGCTATGAATAGCCTTAATGAATTAATCTCACAATTTGGAACCATGGCTATAACTTTATTAGAAGGGGCAATAGGATATATATTTGTTTTTTCAAGTCAGCTAGTAAAGCTATTTCTAGGTTTACTAATTTCAATTTATGTATTGATTGATAAAGATAGAATTATTAGAGAGAGTAAAAAAATCGTTTTTTTAGTTTTTAAAGAAAAGAGAGCTAAGAAATTAATTGAGTCTGTTAGAATTTATCATAGGATGATAGGTGAATATATTGGCATTAAGGCAATAGATTCATCAATTATAGCTATTATGGCACTAATCCTATTAACTATAGTGAAATCAGAATATGCATTTTTACTTGCTATTATAGTTGGCGTAACTAATATGATTCCTTACTTTGGTCCTTTTATAGGAGAGATAATTGGATTCTTATTTAATGTATTTGTATCACCAACTAAAGGAATAGTTGTATTCTTAGTTTTATTAGCACTTCAACTTTTTGATGGATGGTATTTAGATCCAAAACTTATAGGTGATAAGGTTGGAGTGAGACCTTTATATATTATAATAGCTGTTTTGATAGGTGGTGGCTTTTTTGGTGCTATAGGTATGCTTCTTGCATCTCCAACTGTAGCTACTTTAAAGATCTATTATGAAAGATTAATGAAGAAAAACCAAGAAATAATTAAAAATGCAGAAAAAATATAATATAAAGAAAAAATGCATGGCAATAGCTATGCATTTTTTTGTGTTTTTTCTATCTTTAGTATATTAGATTTATCTTCATACATTGGACAATGATCAGAACAACTTTTACAGCTGCAGCTACCTTTAGAAGATTTATGAAAGGTTTTAAATAATATATACGCTGCTAAAGAAACAATTGCTAAAGTGATTATTATTTCCATGAGAACACCTTCTTCTTATATTATTAAATTTGAGATGAGATACAATAAATAATTATTTAATATTTTAATTAGATATTTATTGGATTTCTTTTTAATACTGAAAATCATTATCATAGCTTAATAATATCAAAATGTTAAATAGCAGTCAATCATATAATTGTAGAGGATATTTTTTTATTATCTTAACTTTTAATTTTATGAACATAATATAAATTATATAATATTATGTAATATAAAGAGTTGTAATTATATAATATCTGTTATATGAGTAAAGTGCCTTAGAAATTTATTCTATATTCTTATAAAAGGTGGTATAATGTTATAAGATAAATTAAGGAATTAAAAGGTGATAATGATAAGGAAGAAAGAGTGGTAATGTGATTATTAGAGAGAATATAATAGAGGTAGACTCTATAAACAGAGAATTTATGCTTAAAACAGCTGATATAAGTAGGAAACCTGAAGAGCTTATTTTTTTTGACTTAGAACACTATGTTTATAAAAAGCCAAAATGCATAGGAGTCTTTGGAGCTTGTATATTTGAAAATGGTAAGCTATATGTAACACAATATATGATTGAAAATAAATACGAATCAATACAAATATTGGAATTAGCTAAAAAATACTTTTTAAAGATGAAAAATAAAGGAAAAAAGGCTATTGTCACCTTTTCTGGAAACAATGATTATACAGTAATTAATTATTTGTTCAAAAAATATGGAATAGAACTTAATTTTTCTAAGGAATTTGAAGATATAGATATTCAAAGAGAATATGAAAAAGAAATGAAGCATTCTATAGGCCTTAAGAATTTAGAAAAAGATTTTAATATCCACAGAGAAGGGGAAGTAATAAGTGGATCAAATCTTGCTAAAACCTTTAATAAAGTATTAAAAGATAAAGACTATATATTAAGGATGCCTAAGGAAAAAATAGAAACAATCCTTTTATACAATGAACAAGACGTAACTAACCTATATAATATATATATGCTTTGGAAATCTTACGTGAACAATAATGAAGAAAAAATTGAAGCTGATAATAAGCCAATTAAAGAAAAAGAACTAAAAGAGGAATTCTTAGATACTGTTAATGGTGAAATTATAGATATAAATGAAATTAATAAAGAAAAAATTTTAATTAACCAAGAAGATGCGGTAGGAGAATAAATATAAATTTATATATTAGTTTAAGAATTGTCTTCTTAAATGATAGATGCTCCTAAATATTTAGGAGCATCTATCATTTAAAAGAAGATTTCAATGTTTTTCCATCAGAAGTAATAATTATACTTCTATTAATATCGGTTCTATAAACTGTTGTGTTTTTAATTTTATCTAAGGTTTCTTTAGTTGGATGTCCATAACTGTTATTTTCCCCAACAGAGATTATTGTTATTTTAGGATTTACCTTGTCTAAAAAATTTTTGCTAGTTGAAGTAGAAGAGCCATGATGGCCAAGTTTTAATACATCACTTTTTAAATTAAGAGATTTATTAATAACCTCTGCTTCAACATTTTCTTCAGCATCTCCTGTAAATAAAAATGAGTTATTTCCATAATAAATTTTAATAATAGGTGAGTAATTATTTAAGTTATCATAACTATCTAAATTGGGAGAGAAAACTTCAACTAAAGTATTTTCACCAAGATTTATAGTTTTATTGTTAGCTTTTAATATTTTAATTTTAATATTTTTTCTAGATAAAGCTTCTGCCATACCTTCAAAGGCAGTGGTATTACTTTCAACTTTAGGAGAATAAAAATTAATTATTTTATAATTAGAAATAATGTAGCTCATATTTCCAATATGATCCTCATGGGGATGGGTAGCAATTACATAATCAAATTGAGGAATATAAATTGAATCTAAATAATTAGTTAATTTCTTTTTATCACTTTTGGGGCCTGAATCTATAAGTAAATTCTTATTATTGACTTGCACTAAAATAGCATCTCCTTGACCAACATCTATATAATGAATTTTAATTTCATTAGGATTAATAGAGTGGTTTTTCTTATATAGTAATTCTTTAAATAAAAAAATAGAAAATATTATTAAAATTAGTATAAATACATTCTGAACTTTTTTTAGTAATTTAGCTTTTTTAATCATTTAATCTCCCTTATAAAAATAAAATTATATAAAAGATATTTATTATATACTTTTTATTATAGACATGACATAATAAAAATATAATTGAAGAAAGAAAATTTAGCACTTATAATATAATAAGGTAAAATATGATATAGGGAGTGGATTTTGTGAAGTTTTATAAAATTATAGCTTATGGATTTTATATGTTATTTATGCAGTGCAAAGCTATTAAACGTTGGTATATAGAAAAAACTAAAGGGGAGAAGGCTGCCATTGATTATAGTGGTAAAGTAGGTGAAGATTGGGCAAGATACACAATACATAAAGCATTAAATATGAATGTAACTGTTATTGGTAAAGAAAATATACCTGATGAACCATGCTGCTATATTGGAAATCATACAAGTATTTTAGATATACCATTATTAATTGATTCAGTTGGTAAATGTATGGGATTTGTAGCAAAAAAGGAAATGGTTAAAGCTCCAGTATTAGGATATTGGATGAAAAATTATAATTGTGTTCCCTTAGATAGAGAAAATGCTAGAGAGGCAATTAAAGTTATACGTGAAGGTGCAGAGAATATTAAAAAAGGATATAGTATGGCAATATTTCCTGAAGGTACAAGAAGTAAAGACGGAAAACTTAGAGAATTTAAGAAGGGAAGTTTAAAGCTTGCTACTATGGCTAAAGCACCTGTTGTTCCAGTTTCAATTAATGGGGCATATAGAGCTTATGAAATAGATAGAAAATTTAAACCCATAGATATCACTGTAACCTTTGGAGAACCTATATATACTGATAAGTTAAGTAGAGAAGAAGAAAAACAATTAATGGAAAAAGTTAGAGAAGTAGTATTAAAGAATCTTAATTAAAATACAATAAGGAGCTGTGCTTATGCAGCTCCTTTATATTTGCATAAATTTTGAATAAAATTTATAATTTAGCAAATAATTGTGAACGATAATATATTAAATAACATTTAATTTCGTTAATATATAAATTATTATGTAAATAATAATTAAAATTTTCGGAAAATTAATAAATTATAAAAAAATTTTTTATAAAAATTTCTGATTACGTTTACTTTTTGTATAAATATAAAAAACTAATAAATTTTATAAAAAATGAAAAAACATTCTGTTGAAACTTGCATATTATGTGTTATAATATAAAAAAACAACAGGAAAATGAAATTTTACAAAGAAGTATATTTCAAAAGGGGGCAAATCATGCGTAAAGAGTTTTCTATAAGTAATGATAAAGTATTAATTAATTTTACTGCAAAATATTGTAGTACATTTGAAGAATTGGTTGAAAGTCAAGGATTTTGTAAAACCATTGAAGTTTATTTGAAAAAATCAAAGAAAAAAGTTACATTAAGCTGGAGATATTTAAAAGAGAATTTAAAAACAGAAGATATAGATTTAATAACATCTAATTTAATAAAAATATTTAAATATTTTACGGTTATGAATGTTGAAGAAATAGTAGATGCAAATCCTAAATATAAAGATTTATTTTCAGATAAAGATAAGTTTATAGCTTTAATTGAAGATTTATATTTATTCTGGAGAACCTTAGAAAGATATACTATTATACACAGTAATAAATTACAATATGGATTATCAGCAGTTAGTTTTACACAAGCAAATTCATCTTTATCTAATTTAATATTAAAATTATACAGAAAGATTGAGAAGAATATATTAGGATATAAACCAAATGTATTTAGACAGATTCCAGTTGGTGGAAATGCTTCTATTATGGTGAATAAGGTATTATGGCCATTACCAAAAGGATATGAAGCATTAGAAGATGTTGAGTTTATTGACTGTATATTATTGGAAACTCCTTTTATAACATATCCTAAGAAAAATACAAGAAGCGGAATGTTTACAGAAGTAAATGAAAATCCATTACAGGATACTTTCTTAAATAAGGATCATTGGTTCTGTTATCCAGCTAAAGTAGGAGAATTAATTGCATTTATTTATTTCCATAGAGATTATATGCAACATGGAATAACATTATGTAATTTATTTGAAATGGCAAGATTAGAAGAGTATAGAGGTAAAAAACCAGATTTAGTTTATGTATTTGGTGCTACTGATGATAGTGGTAAAAAGAAAACTGTATTTTATGATGATAAAGAAAATGATATTATGGTTGGATATGTAAATCACTCAGAAGAAATAGATTACTTTGGATATATGAAGAAGATGACATTAACACTTCATAATTTAGTTATGATTAAGAGAGGATATTTACCAATACATGGGGCTATGGTTAATATCGAACTTAAAGATGGAAAAACAGCTAATGTAGTTATTATGGGTGATAGTGGAGCAGGTAAATCAGAAAGCTTAGAAGCATTTAGAACATTGAGTGAAGATTATATTAGCAATATGACAATTATATTTGATGATATGGGAACATTTAAAGAAATTGACGGAAAAATATATGGTTATGGAACAGAAATAGGTGCTTTTGTAAGATTAGATGATTTAGATCAAGGTTATGCTTTTAAAGAGATAGATAGAAGTATATTTATGAATCCAGATAAAATTAATGCAAGATTAGTAATGCCAGTTGCACCATATAAAGAGATTATTAAGGGGTATGAAGTAGATTTATTCCTATATGCAAATAACTATACAGAAGTTAAGGATGGAGATAACTCAATTGAATACTTTAAGACTCCAGAAGATGCAATAAAGGTATTTAAATCAGGTGCTAGAATGGCTAAAGGAACTACATCAGAAAAAGGATTAGTTGAAAGTTTCTTTGCAAATCCATTTGGACCAGCACAAAAGCAAGAAGAAACTAATATTTTAATAGAAAAATATTTTGATTCTATGTTTAATGGAACTGTTAAAGTTGGACAAATTAAGACTTGTTTAGCTTTAGAAGGAAAAGAAAAAGATGGTCCAAAAGAAGCAGCAATAGAGTTGTTTGATATTATTAAAAAAATGAAATAAATACTTAATAAAGCCTACTTTTAAAGTAGGCTTTATTAGGTATAAAATGTACTTATCATTAAAGTATTAGACTATAGATTTTGTCATATTAAAAAATATAAAGGGAGTAATTGATTACTCCCTTTATATCTATATTATTCTTCTGAATTAATATATCTGTTTTTCGCGAAAAATGAAAGTGAATATAGTCCAGCAATACCTACCAACGCATAGATTATTCTTTCTAAAGCAGGCATAAAGCCGAATAAGTTGTTAACTAGATTATATTGGAAAAATCCAATTAACCCCCAGTTAACAGCTCCAACAATAACTAAAATAAGAACAATTGAATCTAATACTTTCATATAAATCCTCCCTTTTATCGGTTATGAAAATAGTTTAACCAATAATATAGGATTTATACTTTATATAGTAATATTTCTGTCTATAGGTTGATTTAAAGAAATGATAGTATCAGTTCTTTGAATTCCAGAAATTGGATTAATTTTGTTTAATAATATGTTCTGAAGATCAGAAATATTTCTGCATACAACTTTTGCAAAAACACTATAAGTACCAGTAGTTAAATGTAACTCTACTACTTCTTTAATTTTTGATAATTCTTCAAAAACTAAATCATAAGAAGAGGTCTTGTCTATATATATTCCTACAAAACAACATACGTCATAACCAAGCTTAGGTAAATTTAATAGAATTCTCGTTCCCTTAATTATACCAAGCTCTTCCATTTTTTTCATTCTAACATGAATAGTACCACCACTAACATGACATATTCTAGCTATTTCTAAGTAAGGGGTTCTACAATCTTTTATTAATAATTCTAATATTTGATAATCTAATTCATCCAATTGATTAGTAAGGTTTATACTCATAAAATC
>OGSQ01000455.1_pt1 | contig 15077 bp, 18 predicted proteins | sample 1573921 | NCBI WGS metagenome assembly OGSQ01 (sample SAMN03295832, study PRJEB24534) | human gut metagenome | isolation source: fecal sample 7 from infant 4 | host: Homo sapiens | place: USA: Pittsburgh, PA | collected 2014-07 | reverse complement strand
ACGAACTTCCTTTTTTTAATCGGCTAGTATCAAAATTTATTTTGATACAGCCCCTACTATTAGAATGTATTGTTTATAAATTATTAACGGCTTCTCCTAAAACTTTACCAATAGAATCATGAATAACTAAATCAGCTTTATTATCAGCAGAAGTTGTGCTCTTATTTATAAGAATAAGATTCTTACCTCTAAAGTAATTTATAAGTCCAGCAGCTGGATAAACTACAAGAGAAGTTCCACCAATTATTAAGGTATCAGCCTTAGCTATTGCATCAACAGCTCCTCTAATAGTAGCATCATCTAAACCTTCTTCATAAAGAACTACATCAGGCTTAACTCTTCCGCCACATTTAGTACAAGTAGGTACTCCATTTGATTCTAATATAAATTTTTCATCATAAAAGGCATGACATTTAACACAATAATTTCTAAGTACAGATCCATGTAATTCAAAAACATTTTTACTTCCAGCAGCTTGATGAAGTCCATCTATATTTTGTGTTATAACAGCCTTTAATTTTCCCATTTCTTCAAGCTTAGCTAAAGCAATATGTGCTTCATTAGGCTTTGCTTCAGGATATATTAGTTTAGCCTTGTAAAAGTTAAAAAACTCTTCAGGATATCTTATATAAAAGCTATGAGATACCAATTGTTCAGGGGTAAAGGTAATATTAAGTTTTTCATTAAATAAACCATTGGAACTTCTGAAATCTGGAATACCTGATTCAGTAGAAACTCCTGCACCTCCAAAGAATACAATATTATTACTTTCTTTTAGTATTTGAGATAACTTTTCTATTTCAGTACTCATAATTTAATCACCGACCTTATTATATTTTATATTTTTATTATTACACAAATAAGTGGAAAAATAAAATAAGGAATAAATTAACAAAAGTGATATAATTAAGGTATTAATTATATTTTTTAATAAAAAGAAACATATATTTCAATAGATTAATGGACAAAATTGAGCAAGATAAGCTAGGAATTAAAATTTATAAAACCTTACAATAAATATATGAGGTGAAGAAAAGATGGATTGTATTCAAAGTATACAAAGAGCAATTAACTACATGGAAGAAAATATCTTAGAAAATATAAATTATGAAGATGTTGCAAGGTATGTTTATATGTCAAACTATCATTTCCATAGACTTTTTAGTATGATTACAGGAATAACAGCCAATGATTATATTAGAAAAAGAAGGCTATCTATGGCTGGACAAGAACTTTCTATGTCTAATTCTAAGATTATAGATATTTCTATGAAGTATGGATATGATTCTCCAGAGAGTTTTTCTAAAGCTTTTGCAAGGTTTCATGGAGTTACCCCTAAGGAAGCAAAGGGCTCAGGAATACAATTAAAATCTTTTAATCCCCTTTTAATAAAAATAATATTGGAAGGTGGAACAATAATGGATTACAAGATTGTTGAGAAAGAAAAATTTAGGCTATTAGGTAAAGTTAGATCCTTTAGAAACGAAAGTATTTCAGAAGAGGGGAATACAGAAATACCTGATTTCTGGAAAGAATGTAGTGATACAGGAGTTTTTGATGAATTAAGCAAATATTCTAAGGAGTACGATTCATATGGTGTTTGCACACCTATTTCAAAAGAAAGTAATAGTTTTGATTATGCTATAGCAATGAAATATGATGGTGGAGAAGTTCCAGAAGGATATACAATTTTAAATGTTAAACCTAGTCTTTGGGCAGTATTTAAATGTATAGGAACAGATGCAGAATGTATTAGTGATACTTGGGATAGAATATTTAAAGAGTTTTTACCTACCTCCGAGTATAATATGTTAGATGAGGTAGATTTTGAGCTTTATCCAGACAATAATGATACAGATTATTTTTGTGAAATATGGATACCTGTAGAAAAGAAATTAAATTAGATTAAAAATTTGAGTGCCTTAATTGGCACTCTTTTTGGATTTGTTAATTAATACATATTATAATATTTATTAAGATAAAATTATTTAAAGAAGGTAAGTTAAATGTTAATAAAAAAATTATTAAAAAATTTGCAGGATAAGTATATATTAAATGAAGGTGAAGATATTAAGCTTCCTGAATTTAAAAGAAGTGATGTTGTTAGAAGAAATATAATCTTTTCTGGAAAGGTACAAAAAGTAGGCTTTAGATATGAGCTTTATCTTATTGCCACAAAACTTAAATTAACAGGATGGGTTAAAAATAGAGATGATGGAAAAGTCGAAGCAGAAATACAAGGGGAAAGAGATAAAATAGAATTTTTAAAAACTTATATGTGTTCATTAAAGAGAATAAAGGTTACTGATATTAAGGAAGTAGATATTCCAGTTAAAGATGAAGAAAAAGAATTTATTACAGTTTATTAAAGAAAAATATATTATATATAATTCTAATATAAAGAATTGATAATGGATAAAAATGTATATTAATATGATATAATTATTCTAATAAAAGTTATGTGTAAGGGTGGAGGATATATATGAAAAATAAAGAAAAAATATTATTGGGACTTACTTGTTTTTTGGGGGGAGTTGTTGCAGGATTTTTAATTGCACCAATTAAGAAGGGTATCTGTTGTGGAAATAATTGTGGCAACAATGTTAGGAGCGTTGATGAACTAAAAGAATTAATAGGCAATGGTATAGAAGAAAATGAGGGTATAAAATAAATATATTATAATATACGTAGGAGATAAATAAGAAATGGATAGAGTAATAATAATAGGCTGTGGAGGTAGTGGAAAATCTACATTATCTAGAGCTTTATCAGAAAAAACTAAGTTGCCAGTAGTCCATTTAGACAAACTATTTTGGAGAGAAGGATGGATTAATATACCTAGGGAAGAATTTAATATTTTACTTAGAGAAGAACTAAAGAAGGATAAATGGATAATTGACGGTAACTATGATAGGACATTAAAAGAAAGATTAAATAGATGCGATACTGTAATTTACTTAGATTATCCAAGAAGGACATGCCTCTTAGGAGTATTCAAAAGAGTAATACAACATCGTGGAAAAGTTAGAGAAGATATGGCAGAAGGATGCCCAGAAAAAATCGATTTAGAGTTTTTAAAATGGATATGGAACTTTAACAAAGAGCATAGAGATAAATTTTATAAAATACTTAAAGAAGAAAAAGGGAAAGAAATATACATATTTAAAAATAGAAAAGAGTGCAATGAATTTTTAAGAAATCTATAATCATTACAATTATTTAAATATTGGTGGTGAAGTAATATGGTAAATACTTTAGGAGTAATAGGTGGTATAATTTTCTTTATTATTTTATACTATGTTATAAAAGAGGCAGTAGAAAATGGAGTTTTCAATGCGCTAAAAAGATACGATAAATTGAAGGAAAAGGATACTTATAATGAATAATAAAAACTCAGCTCTATGCTGAGTTTTATCCTTTAGTTTTAAAGTGAAAAATAAGATATAGTAATAAAAATGGCTAGTTATTTATGCGTATATCGACTTGGAGCTTGCGACGGAGATAGTAGCATAATAACTAGCCATTTTTATTTATAGATTATCGTGAACCTAGCATGTATTCTTTCCAATCACCATTTTCTATATAAATAGCTTCATCCTGGAATCTTGGATCTATATCCTTATTATAAAAATAAGAATAACAATCTTCATAGCTTTCATCATCAGTTAATTTTACTTTTACAATTTTTCTTGAGTATTCATTGTTTGGATTTCCTTCACCTAAGAAGCCTTCCATTTTATCCATAGGTTCTATTGTTGCATCATAATCCGTAAGTTCAACAACTTCACCTACTATGGTAGTATTTCCAGGCAATACTGCTGGATAACCCTTATAAGGCATATGATATAATTCAAAACCGCTTATTTCAGCTGGTCTTATAGAATTAATTTTTCCTTTTAGATAAAGGTCATAATTAAAAAAGCCTTCTCTTAAACTACCATATACAAAAATATTTAACTTTTTATTCATTAGCAGATAGTTCCACCTATAGTTTTTATATCTGATGAATTTTCTATAACTGCTTTTATGCTAAGTTCTAGCCCTTTAGTTATATCATCTGCTGACATAGATGGCATATTAGGCTTTGTAGCTGCTTGAGCTGGAATACATGGAACATGTATAAATCCACCTCTCATATTTGGGTACTTTTTATCTATTAAGTATAAAATTCCGTACATAACATGGTTGCACACAAAGGTTCCTGCAGTATTTGATACAGAAGCTGGAATTCCGTTGTCAATCATTTCTTTTACCATAGCCTTTATAGGTAGGTTAGAGAAATATGCATTTTCACCATCTTCATATATAGATATATCAATAGGTTGATTATCTTCATTATCTTTAATTCTTGCATCGTCTATATTAATAGCAACTCTTTCAGGAGTGATTCCGAATCTACCAGCAGCTTGGCCAACAGAAATTACTACATCTGGATTATGTTTTTTAATATTCTCTTCAATTTTTTCAAGAGATTTTCTAAATACAGTTGGTATTTCAAGTTTAATAACTTCATGTCCTAAAATAGTATCAGGTAATTTCTTAACAGCTTCTAAAGCTGGATTTATATTTTCTCCACCAAAAGGATCAAAACCTGTAATTAATATTTTCATTTGTTATCCTCCTTATTAATTAAAATGCTAAGAAGTACATTAATGCTATGTGTATTGCAAGTAAAATTATTGCAAATGGAGTTTGATATTTTATAACAGCATTCTTATCTTTAGTTTCTAATAATGCCACTGGTAATATGTTGAAGTTAGCAGCCATTGGAGTCATTAAAGTTCCACAGAAACCAGCTGTCATAGCTAAAGCAGAAGCTATTATAGGATCTCCACCTTGAGCAAATACAAAAGGTACTCCAATACCAACAGTTATTACTGAAAATGCAGCGAAAGCATTTCCCATTATAGCAGTAAATAAAGCCATTCCCACACAGTAAGCAGTTACTCCTACAAGTATATTCCCTTGTGGAATTACTCCAGAAATTATGTTTGATATAATGTCACCAACACCAGCAGCTGTGAATAAAGCACCAAGTGCAGCTAATAATTGAGGTAATATTGCAGTGGCGCCAACAGCTTGGAACATTCTGTTACTATCCTCTAAGAACTCACTAGGTTTAGCTTTAGTTAATATAAATGTAGTTATTAAAGCTACTATAGCTGCAATGCCAACAGCAGCAACACCAGAGATTTCTGTGAATTGAGCAATAACTAATGCAACTAAAGCTATTATTAATGATGGGATAAATATTTTTATTCCAATTTCTTTTGACTTTAAGCTTGCAAAAGTTGTATCTAAATCTTTTAAAGTTCCAATATTAATTTGATTAAAGGCAGCTAAAACACCTATTACTACAATTAATGAACCAGTGATAACTGATGGAATAATTTCTCCAAGTATAAATATAACACCAAGAATTCCCCAGAATAAAGATGTACCATATCTAGTTTTATGATTTTTATCTTTTAAAGTAAACATCATAGTTAGTATAAAGAATAAACCAACCATAATATAGAATATTTCTAATAGTATATTTGAAATTGCTTTAATATCCATATATATTCCTACCTATTTTTTATATTTTTTTGAAAGTTTTTTATCTAATAAATAGTTTTGAATAACTCCTAAAATAAATGCTATTATAGCTACAGGAATTGAAGCTTTAGCAATTTGTAAGGTATCAACATTATATCCAAGAGTTTCTAAAGTACCAGCAATTAGTAAAACACCTGAATTAGCTAAAAATACATTTTGCCCAAAGAAGTTACCATAGTTATCATTAGCAGCAGATGCAGCTTTGATTAAATCCTCATCCTTCTCATCAAGTTCACCGTATTTTGAAATAGCAGCTCCTTGAGCCATCGGGTTAATAAGTGGTCTTACAAATTGAGGATGTCCACCAAGTTTAACTGCCATAGTTGAAGCAGCTTCTCTAATAAATAGATATCCTGATATAAGCTTACCAGTAGATAAACCTTTTACTTTTTTAATTAATTCTATTGCTTTTTCTTTTAATCCATATCTTTCACATAAACCTATTACTGGTAATGTTAAAAGAAATAAACTCATTTCTCTTTTTTGTACGAAGGTTTGTCCTAAAGTTGTTAATATTTCAGAAATGCTCATATCAGCAATTAATCCTGTTACAATACCAGAAACAATTACAACTGCAATTGTATTAAATTTAAGAGCAAATCCTACTATGATTATTAGTATTCCTATTAATGCCATTTTTTATCGAATCCTTTCGAAATTTGTTATATAAAGTATAGATAATATTATATATGCACTTTTACAAAAAATCCATAGAAATATTTGATAATTTATACAGAATTAACACTAAAAAATGATAAATAGATAATTAGTTTATAAGTATTTTTAATATAATATATGTAAAAAAATAAAAAGATAGTTTTTATATAATTAAAATGACTTAATTAATGAGATCTGAAATAAAATATCAATAAAATTTTTTCAAAAAAAACATTTACATTTGATTTTTTTTATGATAGTATATGAGCATAATCAAATAAGTAGTGTGTTACTGGTAAAGCAGGCAAGGACTAAAATTATTATAGGTATACTATAACTATATCTATAAGTTTTGGTCCTTTTTTATTTTCATAAATTTATAATAAAATTAAAAATAAATGCAAATAATATCTGTAAATAGAAACATTCTACTTTAGCAATTATCAAATGATTAATTTATTTATAAAGATTAACTTAAGGAGGAATTATTAATGTTACAACAATTACAAAGAATCGGTAAAGCTATAATGCTTCCAATAGCAGCATTACCAATTGCTGGTATCTTGCTAGGTGTTGGTGGAGCTTTATTAGGAATTGCAGGTTTAGAAAATGCCCCAGCAGTTTATCAACCATTAATGGCTTTTGTTAATATCCCAGTTGTTACAGCAATATTAACAATAATGAAAAATATAGGGGATATCATATTTGGAAACCTACCATTATTATTTGCAGTAGGTGTTGCAGTTGGACTTGCTAAAAAGGATAAAGGAACTGCAGGATTAGCTTCAATCTTCGGATTTATAGTTATGAACCAAGTTATATCTTCAATGTTAGCATTAGGATTAACTCAATTAGGAGTTCTTACTCCAGATGCAGTTGGTGAATATGGTACTTATGTTACTACTAACTTAGGTATATTTACTTTAAATATGTCAGTTTTCGGTGGAATTATTACAGGTATAGTTACAGCAATATTACACAATAAATATCATACAATACAATTACCACAAGTTATTGGATTCTTCTCAGGATCAAGATTTGTTCCAATAATTACTTCTTTAGCTATGGCAATAGTTGGTGCTTTATTAGCATTCATATGGCCAGTAGTTCAAAATGGTATAGGTGTACTTTCAGAATTAGTTAGAAATGCAGGAGCTATAGGAACATTCTTCTATGGACTTATTGAAAGAGCATTAATTCCATTTGGATTACACCATGTATTCTATACACCATTCTGGTATGGATCATTTGTTGATGGACAAATTTTAGTAGATGGTGCATGGCAAACAGTTGCAGGAGCTAATACAGCTTACTTTGCTCAATTATCAAGTATGAGTAGCTTAGTTGGAGCTTCATCAGCAGATATGGCTAGAGTGGTTTCAGGTACTACAAGATTTATGGCTGGTAAATTCCCATTCATGATGTTTGGTCTTCCAGCAGCAGCTTTAGCTATGTATCACACAGCAGCTCCAGCTAAGAGAAAAGTTGTTGGTTCATTATTAGCATCAGCAGCAGTAACAGCATTACTTACAGGTATAACTGAGCCATTAGAATTTACATTCTTATTCGTTGCACCAGTATTATATGGAGTTCACTGTGTATTAGCAGGTTTATCATTTATGTTAATGGATGTACTTAATGTATTTATAGGTATGACATTCTCAGGTGGTTTAATAGACTTTACATTATTCGGTTTATTACCAGCAGGAGCAGGAGTTCCAACTAACTGGATAAGATTAATTCTTGTAGGTATAGTTTATGCAGTAGTTTACTACTTCTTATTCTTATTCTTAATTAAGAAGTTTAACTTAAAGACTCCTGGTAGAGAAGAAAGCGATGAAGAAGTTAAGCTTTATTCAAAAGCTGATTATCAAGCAAAAGCTGGAATCCCTCAAGCTGATATCAATGAAAAAGCTGGAAACAAAAAGGGCGGAAAGAACAACGAAATAGTTGAAAAAGCTCCAGCAGTTTTAGCAGCTTTAGGTGGAGAAGAAAATATAGTTAGCGTTGATGCTTGCATTACAAGATTAAGAGTAGAAGTTAAAGATAAAGCAAATGTTAACAAAGATGAATTAAAAGCATTAGGAGCAGCAGGAGTAGTTGAAGTTGGTAATGGAATTCAAGCTATCTTTGGTGCAAAAGCAGATGCTTACAAAAATGAAATTAAAAATATCTTAGATATAGATTAGTTTAAATAAAAAAACTCAGGAAATTTAGTTTCCTGAGTTTTTATTTTTATATAGAAAATCTGTTAAATTTGTATTTTTTTATTAAAATATTCCTAAATAAGTGGTAAATTATTATTATATAGATAAAAAGTATAGGTTATATGAATATTAAAACCTATAATACTTAGAAAGGAGTAGGAAATGAAAAAAGCAAAAATAATGACTTTAAGTACAATTTTTATTCTAATAGCAGCTTCATTATTATATATAAATAGATCTAAAATCTTTCCTAAGAAGGCTGAAGAAGTAGTAGAGATTACAAATCCAGATCTTGCTTTTGGTGTTTTCGGAGATGTACATGAGAATATAAATCATTTTCAAAAAGCAATAGATGATTTTTATAAAATAAATCCAAATATGGATGCACTAATTTTAAATGGTGATAATGTAGATCAAGGAATAGATGAGCAATACGACTCCATGAATAAAATCTTAGAAAAAAATAAGGATTTATTACCTGAAATAATAATAAAGAATATAGGTAATCATGAATTTTTTGATTATAATATCGAAACAAACTCAAAAGAGGAAGTTCAAGGTTTTATTAATAACTACTTAGAATTTGCAGGAGAAGAAAAGGTATATCATGATAAGTGGATAAAAGATTATCATTTTATTTCCTTAGGTTCTGAAGATGGTAATTCCGAAACTATGAATTCAGTAACAGCCTTTTTGTCTAAGGAACAATTAGATTGGCTTAAAGAAAAGATAGCTGAGAAATATGAAAAAGGAAAACCTATTTTTGTATTTTTACATCAGCAATTAGAATATCCAAATAGCAAGTGGGTTGGAGTTCAGCAAGAGGAAGAGCTAAGAAATATATTATCAGAGTATCCAGAGGCAATATTATTTTCTTCTCATACCCATAGAGATTTATCTGATAATAGCATATCTTTAGATAAGCCATTTACCATAGTAAATACAGGTGCAGTTCATTATACTTTAGTAATTGATGAATATGAAGAAAGAGGAATTAGAAGAGAAGATGAATATATTAGTGGAATTTATGTTGAGGTAACTGGGAATACTGTTACAATTAAAGCAAGAGATATAAAAGAAAAGCAATGGAGATATAACATAGAAATTTCAAAATAAACTTATTGTATTAATATAGGGGGGAAGAACTATGGATATAGGGCTTATAGGCTTTGGAGGAGTTGGAAAGGCTTTTATAAAACTATTAGTGGATAAGGAAGATACCCTCAAAGCAAAGGGATTAAATATAAATATTAAATATATTATTAAAAGTAATGGTGGTATTTATAATAAGGAAGGTATAAATCTTAAAAGTATAATAAGAGAAAACTATAACTTAAATACTTTAGATTTTAAAGAAGATATAAATATAAATACTATTATTAATAATAATGATATAGATACATTAGTAGAGCTTACAAGTACAAATATAGAATCAGGAGAACCTGGATTAACTCATATTAAATTAGCATTGAAAAATGGAATTAATGTAGTTACGGGAAATAAGGGACCTATTATTTTAGAATATAAAGCTTTGAGAAATATGGCAGATAAAAATAATGTGAAATTAGGAATAGGATGTACTACTGGAGGAGCATTACCTTCTATTAATGTAGGAAGCTTTGATATAGCAGGAGCAGATATATTATCTATTGAAGCTATTCTAAATGGAACTAGTAATTTTATTTTATCTAAAATGTATGAAGAAGAAATAGACTATGAAACTTCTCTTAAGGATGCTATTTCCTTAGGAATAGCTGAAGCTAATTATAATTTGGATGTAGAAGGCTTTGATACTGCTGGCAAAATATTGATTTTAGCAAATGTTTTAATGAATTCTAATTTAACTTTAAAGGATATAGAAGTAGAAGGAATAAATAATTTAAAGCAATATAAGATAATAGAAGAAAAGTATATGGGAAATAAGATAAAATTAATAGGAAAAGTCTATAGAGAAAATAATGAAATTAAGGCTTATGTTAGGCCAGAAGTATTAAATAGCCAGCATCCACTATACTTTGTAGATAATAAAAATAAAGGTGTATGTTATAAGACAGATACCTTAGGAGATATTAGCATTATTGGTGGTGCATCAGGAACAATAAATGCTGCTGCATCTATATTAAGAGATATAATTAATTTGAAAAATAGAGGGATTTAATAGGAGAAGTTATGAATAGAGAAGAGAAAAGGGTATTAAGGAATAAGATTTTATCTATAAGGAACTCTTTAAGTAAAGAGACTAAGAATGCAATGGATGAAGAAATCTATAAAATACTAATAACTTCTGATTTATATATAAAAGCTAATAATATATTTATTTATCTAAGTTTTGGTAGTGAAGTAGAGACCGAAAATATAATCAATAAAGCATTAGAAGATAAAAAGAAAGTATTTATACCTAAGATATATAAAGAAGATAAGTCTATGAAGGCTATTAGATTAAAATCCTTTAATGATTTAAAGAAAAATTCAATGGGAATATTAGAGCCTATTGATGATAGTAATTATATTGAAAAAGAAAAAATAGATTTAATAGTGGTTCCAGGTGCAGTTTTCGATTTTTACGGTAATAGAATAGGATATGGTGGAGGATATTACGATAGATATTTAGAAGATATAAAAGCAATAAGGAATAAAGTAGTATTAGCATATGATTTACAAATTGTAGATTTTATTCATGGAGAAAATCATGATATTAAATTCGATTATATAATAACAAATACAAAATTTAATAAAATTTATAAATAATAGTTGAAATTGAAAAGCTTTAGTTATAAGAGAATATAATGAATTTTAATAGAAGAAGTGATTTTACAATATTTAAATTTGAAAAGCATATCTTTATAAACTATAATATAAAATGATAATTATAGCATGATCAATTATTTTACATTTGAGTAAGAGGTGTTTTTATGTTTAATAAAGAAGAACTTCAAATTATTAATGAAGCTGTAAAGATGTATGAAGAAAAGACAACTAAACTTTTGGAATCTAGTACAAATAATAAGGATAGAATGGTTGCTTATAATAGAAAGCAAAAGAAGGTTTGGCTACTTCAAAATAAGCTTAAGAAGTTAATGGAAGAAAATAAATAGACTTATTTATATTAAGAAAGCTATATAGTAGCTTTCTTTTTTTACAGATTACTGGTAAAATAAGGATGGAGATGCTGGGGTAGCCACAATTCTAATGCTATTTTCTTTAGTTTTTTCTAGTATTTATATTTCTTTATAAAGAAAAAAATAAAATGATGACCAATAATTTATGACAATAAGAAATTGGAGGTACATGTGATATGACTGAAAAAGAAAAGATGTTACGAGGGGAATGGTATGTTTCATTAGGCCAAGAATTATTTAATGATAGGCAAAATGCTAGTGAAATTATATTTAAATATAACTCATTACATCCAAGAGAAGTTGAAAAAAGGATGGATTTATTAAGATGTTTATTTGGTGAGAGCCCTAAAGAATTTTATATCGAACAGCCTTTTAGATGTACATATGGTTACAATATTCATTGGGGAGAAAACTCATATGCTAACTTTAATTGTACTATATTAGATTGTGGAAGAGTAAATATAGGGAATAATGTTATGATAGGACCAAATGTAAATATATTTACTGCAAATCATGCTTTATCACCTAAAGAAAGAATGGAAGGACTAGAATATGCAAATCCAGTTGAAATAGGAGATGGAGTATGGATTGGTGGTGGAACTACAATTAATCCAGGAGTAAAAATAGGGGAAAATGCAGTTATTGGTTCTGGAAGTGTAGTAACTAAAAGTATTCCAGAAAATGTGTTAGCAGCAGGAAATCCATGTAAAGTAATAAGAAAATTGGACAAATAATAGTGAGATAAATTTTCTTTAAATTACGATAAACACATAAAATAAAAATCTAGAGAAATCCAGCTATTGCTGGATTTTTTCATTTAGTATATAAATTGTAAAAGATAATATTGATATGATTTCGATTTTGCAAGGAATGAGCCTAGATCGCTAAGTAGCGAATATGACATTGTTTAATTATTCTGATTTTTTTCTCCCCACTCACATAACTCTTCTAAAATAGGTAATAGGGTTTCCGCTTTCTGTGTCAGACTGTACTCAACTTTAGGTGGAACTTGAGGATATTCTTTACGAATAACCAAGGCATCTGCCTCCAATTCTTTTAATTGAGGACTTAATAAAATCATAAGCTTGCTGGAACTCTCGTAGGGTTTTCTGGTATGGCATTTCCTGATCAATTAATTGAAATTAGAGCAGTAGCACATATTAATTAACTTTCTTAATAACTAATAAAAAGGCGTCTAAGCGCCTTTTTATCTTTAATATATTAATTGTAAAATGTTATATTCTTACTATCTTATCTTTCTTTGTTAGCTATTTCTAAAATTAATCTATTTTTTAATTCAGAAACTGGAATTGCTCCTTCTTCTCCATTCTTTCTGCTTCTTACAGAAACTTCATTGTTAGCAGCTTCCTTTTCACCAACAACTAGGATATAAGGAATTCTTTCAAGTCTAGCTTCTCTAATTTTATAACCTATCTTTTCAGCTCTGTAATCTCCGTTTACTCTTATTCCTGCATTTTTAAAATCTTTAACTATTGATTCAGCATAGTCATTGTATTTATCAGAAATAGGTAATACTATTGCTTGAGTTGGTGATAACCAAGTTGGGAATGCACCAGCATATTTTTCAATAAGCATAGCTAAAGTTCTTTCATAACATCCAATTGAAGATCTGTGAACTATATATGGACGTTTCTTGTTTCCATCTTTATCTATATAAGTCATATCAAATCTTTCTGCAAGAGCGAAGTCGATTTGGATAGTTATTATTGTATCTTCTTTTCCATGAACATTCTTGAATTGAATATCAAGCTTTGGTCCATAGAATGCAGCTTCTCCTTCAGCTTCAACATAATCAATTTCAAGGTGATCTAAGATACCCTTCATTAATATTTGAGTTTCTTCCCAAGCTTCTGGATTGTTTATATATTTTTCAGTATTGTTTGGATCCCATTTAGAGAATCTATATGAAATATCTCCATCAATACCTAAAGTACTCATTATGTGTTTTATTAACTCAAGAGAACCCTTAAATTCTTCTTCCACTTGGTCTGGTCTACAAACTATATGTCCATCAGCTAAAGTAAATTGTCTAACTCTTATTAAACCATGCATTTCACCTGATGCTTCATTTCTAAATAAAGTAGAAGTTTCAGAATATCTTATTGGTAATTCTCTATAAGAATGTTGTTCAGCATTATAGATAGTATATTGGAATGGGCAAGTCATTGGTCTTAAAGCCATAACTTCAGCATCCTTTTCTTCATCTCCTAAAACAAACATACCATCTTTGTAGTGATCCCAGTGCCCAGAAACCTTATATAAATCACTTTTAGCCATATAAGGAGTCTTTGTAAATACATAGCCTCTCTTTTCTTCTTCATCTTCAACCCATCTTTGAAGCAATTGAACTATTTTAGCACCCTTTGGCATTAATAATGGTAATCCTTGACCTACTTTTTCATCAGTAGTGAATAGTTTAAGTTCTCTTCCTAATTTATTGTGATCTCTCTTTTTAGCTTCTTCTAAAGCTTCTAAATGAGCATCTAAATCTGATTTCTTTAAGAATGCAGTTCCATAAATTCTTGAAAGCATCTTATTCTTTTCGTCACCCTTCCAGTAAGCACCAGCACTTCTAAGAAGTTTAACAGCTTTAACTGGTTTTAATGACATTAAGTGAGGTCCAGCACATAAATCAACGAAGTCTCCCATTTTGTAGAAGGAAATAACTTCATCTTCTCCTAAATCATTTATTAGTTCAACCTTATATGGCTCCTTAGCATCTTCCATTAATTTTAAAGCTTCAGCTCTTGGTAATTCAAATCTTTCTATTGAAGGATTTTCTTTTATTATTTTTCTCATTTCATCTTCAATCTTAACTAAATCTTCAGCAGAAAAAGAATTTTCTACATCAAAGTCATAGTAGAAACCATCATTAATTGCTGGTCCAATAGCTAATTTTGCTTCTGGATATAATCTCTTAACAGCATAAGCTAATACGTGAGATATACTGTGTCTTACAGCATCTTTACCTTCTTGAGAATCAAATGTACAGATTGCAAGATCTGAATCTTCATTTACAGTATAACGTAAATCTACAACCTTCCCATTAACTATTCCACAGCAAGCATTTCTAGCTAAACCTTCACTTATTGCTTTAGCTATATCAAGTACTGAAATACCAGCTTCAAATTCTTTTACAGATCCATCTTTTAAAGTAATTTTAATCATTTCTTATATTCTCCCTTCGTATTTTAAAAATAAAAAAACTCCCATCCCTTCAATAATAGAAGGGACGAGAGTGATAAAATTCTATATTTCCCGCGGTTCCACCCTTAATTGCCTAAATGTATAAGTAGGCCTCTTAAGATATCGTAACGTGATATTGACGGGCTTTATTAGAGCCGCTCAGAGGTGGTCTTCAACTAAATTCAAATAAGATAATTTCACCAAGCATATCTCTCTCTGGAAATGAAAAGTAGTTTACTCTTCTCTTCAACGCATTAAATATTTATTATTTATTATAATTATTTAATAT